>VTLG01001414.1_pt1 | contig 12419 bp, 20 predicted proteins | sample 4694571 | NCBI WGS metagenome assembly VTLG01 (sample SAMN12604809, study PRJNA352737) | marine metagenome | biome: ENVO:00000447; feature: ENVO:00000209|ENVO:00000569|ENVO:01000036; material: ENVO:00002151; isolation source: viral sequences binned using virsorter ... | reverse complement strand
CCTAACTGCTACATCATCTGCGTGAGTTGCCGCAGTTGATCCGTACAATCCTCTTTTAATTGTGCAAGTGCTATTTGCTAAATCTGCACCTGTGCCTACAGCAATTACTTCACATATTTCATTTTCTAATCTTATTAAGTCGCCTACTTTAAAGTATTTGCTATGCCCATTTTCTAAATTAAGAGTAGTGTGTGTAGCATCAGAACCCATTGTAGCAGATGTTGCATGGTCTAAATCTGCCCCACTATCAGTATATTCGTTAGAGTCAGGTACTGCATTGCTAACAACAATACCCATACCACCACCAAAAGCAGTAGAGGTGCCAATCAATCTATTGCTAGGAAGATAAACACACTCGCCAGCAGGTAATAGCATTGAAAGATAATGAGTAGAATCACTTAATGTGTCTGCTGAATCAGTAGCATCATCTGTTGTCCATTCTGCTGTTGACATTAATAGCTCACATCCAACATTTCCAGTATTTTCTACTAAAATTGCTTTAGGAGCAGTCATTGTGTCGTCTGCTACGCTTGTGCCGTAATTAACTAAATCTATTCCTGCATTAGAATTGTCTACTTTAATTATTTTGTCAAAGATTACATTGTAGCCACCTGACAATTTTTTTAAATAATCCCCTTTAGCTGTGCTTAATTTTATCTCTTTTGTATATTGAGCCATTTTATCTCCTTACTGATAATGATATTTTACTATTAATTGTGCCGTTAAATCTGTTGTAGCGCCCACATTCTCTATAGTGGCTATAACTACCTTGTCTGCTGCTACATTTGCAGAATCTATTGTTAATGTTGTTGTTGTTACCCTGTCATTTCCTGTTGTTAAAGTGCTTCCATTGTGTGCTAATAATGTACCGCTAGACAAATCCCCTGCATCTGCGCCTGTGCCTGAAGTCATTGTATATGAAAATAAATGAAAATTAACAGAATCTGGCGCTTCTCCTGCTCCTATAGCTCTAACCTCATCTATTGTAATTGCTACAGGAATATACCAAATAGATGCAACTAAAGAAATTGCATCTGTTTCAGATGTTCCTAAAGTAAATGTTGTTGCAGGGTCTGTACCTGTTCCAAAATTTGCCATTGTTGATGATGTTAAAATATGTCCATCGACTTGCATAAGATGATGAGTGTCTGCAACAGGCTGTAAATCGTTGCACGCAAATCTTTGTATTTGAGTATTAGCATAAGTTTGGCTTGAACCTAATTTAACTGCACTATTTGTTGTATCTACAGTTAATAGATCTGTGCCTGCCGCATTTTCTACTAATACTGCATCTGCTTGATTAGAAGAAGGCTTTATATGAAGTTTGTTTTGACCCAATGTTAAAGCAGTAGATTGCCCTAATCCATCTTTAATTACTGTGCCACTAGCAGTTCTGCCACTACCACTATTATCTGTTTGTAGTATATCTCCATAAGTGCTTGCTATTGTTTTATTTGTTAATGCCATTTATTCTCCTAAAAATTTGTTCCAAAAAATATTGCATTATCTGTTGTTGCAACCGCTGCTAAACTATAATCAATGTAAGGATCAAAACTTGTTCCTGTGTAGTTTGCATAATAAGCTCCATTTCTGCCACTCATATCAGTTGGCGCTACATCTTTCAAATCATAATCAAAATTTACTAATGCTATATATAATGCGCTATCATCTCTCATATCAGTTAAAGCCTGCGCATTTAAGGCAATGTTATTATAGCCTGATGCACTCCAGCTTGTTATCTCGCTTGAATATTTAGTTACGCTACTTTCCATATCTCCACCACCACTACCATCTGTTCCTGAACTATCCCATCCTACAATAGCTTCAAAGTCTGATGTTCCTAAAGTTGATATATCTGATGTTGCTTTTAAAGCAATCAAATCTCCAGTTGTAGTGCTAAATCCTCTTATTTTTAATGTTGCACTATCAACATTTGTAGAGATGCCTGATGTATCAAAATAAAAAAAAGAACGAAGTATAGTGTAAACAGTACCAGCTCCTCCTTTTCCTGAATGTGAATAGGCTGCAATCGCTGAACTAGAAATAGTAGAAAAATTTGATCCACCTGTTCCTGATGAATTAGCCCTAGCATTAACCCAGCTTGACTGTGTAGCCCTTATTACATATCCATCTTGTGTATTTGCATATATATCAGGCATTAGAATTGAAAGTCCAATGTTGCCACACCATAGCATATCTCATTATCTGCATCCCAGTAAAAACTTAATATATCAACGTGGTTAGCATCTGTTGTAAGTGTTGGAGCAGAGCCACCTGCCCAAACCACAGCAGCAACCCCATCAGCAGCAGTTTCATCAGATTCATAAGGCTTCCAATTAGTAACAGTTCTGCTGCCTGTGCCATCTTGCTTTAACAGTAAAGTAAAATTGCCTGACATAGTTGGAAAATATAATCTTACATCTCCTATATTTCCTGCACCAAATGTTAAATTATGCTTATTGGATTTTCTAAAATCAACTACTGTCATAAATGATCCATAAGTTGGCTCAAGTTGATTAAATCCTACACTTGCATCATTAAACATAACTTGATTGCCATCATCACCATCTTCTGTAAACATCATAAGGCAATCACCTCCAACCATTAATCTTAAATAATCATCAGAATGTTCATATATATAAGTATGCCCACCAATACCATCAAAATTCAATCTGCCTTCTGATGCTACTGCTATATCATCTCCTGCTACTATATCTCCTGCTACTGTCAATAAACCATTGGTATCTAAAGACATTTTTTCATTAGACCCTAAAACAACTCCTGTACAAAAAGAAAGAGTGCTTGTTGATTCACTTCCATCGTTTCCAATGCTCCATTTTTGTAACGCACCCTCCATAAAAGTTATCTGCGAATCATAATCTGTGTTAGATGAAACTAATAAAAAGCAGTTAGAGTCTGTATAATCTGTAGAAGATTTTACTAATAATGCTTTACTAGTCATTGTAATGTAATCATCTGTATCTTTGCTATCAATTTTTTGCCCATTAACAAGATAAATAGTGCTACCATCAATATCCTCTAAATACAAATCACCTTGTATGGTTAAATCTCCTTCATGGTCTGTTTTTTTAGATACAAGATTTTCAACTTCTAAAGTACCTCCAGTAAGCCTTAACCCTTTAGTAGACAACTCTATCCCTGTAGAAACTCCATCTACTTGAATAGGTCTTAAATGCTGGTCAAGATTTTGTATCTCTATTGGTTTCATTTTCTAGTAATCAATAACCTCTTCTCTATTTTCTTTATCTTGCTGTACAGCTTCTCTAGCTTTAATATTTTGTTTTCTAGCTCTAATACTTTAATATCAAGCTCGTTAGGCTCTTCAACGTATTTTAACACCTTGAAGAGCTTAAAGTTCTTTGAAAGTAAATTAATAATCTTATTTATAACGAGCTTTTGAAGCATTAGTTGTCAGACTTCAATCCTTTAATCAACCCTCTAACCATTGAGCCGAATATATTATCTATCAAATCAACAAACCAAGGCTCTATAGTCTTGTTCCATACACCTTTAGTCCATTTAAACTTGCTTAATCCTGCCGTCATAGCAACACCAAGCTTCTCAAACATTCCTTCCACAAAAGCACAAATCTTTTCATTTGGTATCTTTTTTAGTACAAAAAGCACTATTCCGCCACCACCTAATCCTAAACTTAAACCTAACCATTCCATAGTTATTCTCCTTTATTTTCTAATCTTTTTACTTTTCCACGAAGACTTCTTACTTCGTTTTCAAGTTTTCTTATTTTTAAACCAAAGCTATTTATTTTAATGTCTAATTCGCTTCTCATCATCTTTAACAGCTTTCTGTCTTGTAAACTACTTCTTATCATTTTTCTTCCCATTTACTTAAATCTAACATCTGTAATGGTCTTTCTATCGTATGGTCTTTAAGCTTATCGTTTTGGATCTGTATCTTTGTTCCACCTTTAACAAAAGGCTTTCCATTGGCAGTTCCAATATCATAAGCAAAGAATGTTGTTTTCCAAAAACCAACCCTTATAACTCTTGCAGGGCGACCGTCTAGTATCACTACATCGTCAGTATTTAAGTCTTTACCTAGAAAGACCTTTAACCCTTCAACAACTGTTTCTATTGTTGATTTAAATAACAGTAGAGCAACGCCAGATACAAATAACCATACCCAGTTTCCTAAAAAACCTTCTGCTTGTTTCTGTAATTCCTCTTCGTTCATTCATTACTTCATTAACTTATAAATTTTTACACATATATATACGAATGTTGCCAACCCCACTAAAACTCTAACCAACATAGGCAACCATTCCATCCAAGTAACAACCATTCCGCCTGCACCTGCTGTTACCGTTCTCAAGCTATCTATCATAAATACTCTCCGAAAATCTTGGAGGCGTTGTGCAATCTCTATCTTCCGTATAATAAGGAGAGGTAAAACTTGAGGATGTATTATACGACCACCTTGAATATGGTTTCAGTTTTCTTGCTTTTTTTGGCTGATTTTGCATTATACGCCTCCAAAGTTTTATCAATGTTATAACCTTCACAATCTACGTTTTGCAAGTCTATTTTAATTCCATCTCGATTTCCATTATCATAGAACACATAAGCGTTCTGACTTGCTCTTCCACCGAGATTTAAAGCCTTTTCAGAGTAGTCATTGGCACCCACCATACTTGAACTCCTGCCAAAACAATCTCCTACTCTAGCTGAATGAACGTGACCAAATATAACATAGTCTATTCTGACTCCTTTCATTGAGTATCTCCCACATATTTGGTTAATAGACTTTTCTACGCCTGCTCCTACAGCACCGTGACCGTGAAGCATTAAAAGGTTTTGTCCTGCTACATTTATGACAATTTCAGATGGATCGCCATCTATAAAATGCACTTTTGAGTCTTTAAATAAGTACCTTAAACAGGTAAATATAGTATAATCATAATTATCTGTAGCTACTGAATTTGACCAACCTAACTCTTTATTGGCACGTCCTTCATTCCCTACTACATTAGCCACACTTACATTAAAGCGTTTATTTAGGTCTAATATAACTTGTTGCATTATATCGACTGCTAAAAAGGTTGCTTTAGCCCTATTTGAAGCCTGATTAAGTAATTCATCCAGCCTTCGGTCACTATTCATTAGGTCACCAGTTAAAGCTACCACAACTTGGCTAACTCCATTGATCTGGAAGTACGCTGATGCCTTTTCTACAAAGTATTGACATCGTTGTGATGCAACTTTAAAATCGTATCGATTGTTCTGGAGTTCAACTAATTCATTAAAATGAACGTCACTAAATTGGATGACCCCAACCGCCCTTTTACTTATTTTATGACTTTTAGTGAGCTTATGTAGTCTATTCTTTTCAAAAAGCTTTTTTAATTCTTTGCTGTATTCTTCTACAGCGTTTTCAATTCTTGCGTGTTCCCTAAAGCCCTTTCTTTCTATTCTTGTAACATCTTGAGCTTTTTGCTTCTCTTTTCTGTATCTTACATTCTCTCGGAGAAGCTCTAAATCCTCTATAGGATTAACGGTTCTATGCTTACAACCTCTACATTGGTATCTTTGCTTGTATTTGTCAAACCCACTTTTAGCTAGACCAGTATTGTAGCATCTAGGGCAAGCTAGAACCTTATTTAGGTATTCATCAGATGACATAATTTACTTTATGGCGCAGATAAAAAGCAACTAAAGAGATTTTATTATTTCGGATAGTTCTTTAGCTCTGTTGGGAGTTTGTTTAGCCCATTTAGAATCTAACATTTCTTCAGAGGCTTTTTCCCACTCTGCTTCTTCTAGGTACGCTATGGTTTTCTTAAATTTACAAAATCCTGCAAAGCCTAATTGATATGCCATATTAAGCATAACATTTCTGACCTCTACAGGACTTTCTTGAAACCAATCAAATTTCTTTTCAAATCTTTCTTCTAATGCTTCTAATTTTTCAGTAAGAATAAGCTCACATACTTCTTCAGACAAATTTAAATCTTTAATAGCAAAGCCTATACCTATGGTGTCAACTCCAGCCGTACATTTATATACAGCAGGTTTATATCCTTCATGAATCTTTAATTGTTCTATTATATCTTTCATAATGTGATACTGCTCTGTCCAGTATTCGTATTTATTTTTCAGATTTCTTTTTAGCTTTTGGCTTTGGCTTTGGAGCTTCTTTTATGATTTCTATATCAAATAAGTTTGATTTTTTTAACAATTCTAACTTATCATTGCCAACCATATATTCTACGTTGGTTCTTTTTCCTGATGGCGATTTATTGCCTTTAAATATAACTTTAATATCTTTCATTTTTTCTCCGATTAGATACAAGGGGGAGTCAAGCTCCCCCCTGCATTATTAAGATTAGGTTCTACCAAGAAGTAGTACCCTCTTCAACTATACCCCAGCATTTAGTCTGACTTGCGTCTTGAACTAATTTAGCTCCACCGATATAATCGCCAACTAATTTGTGTGCGATGTAATCAATGTCGTATTCCGAGCTAACTGTTGGTGCTTTACTAAAGCCGTATGCTAATGCTGAATTATGAATAACAAATCCACCAAGAACATTTCCGTTAGTTAGTGCGCCATCATCAGAGTCAACTGCGTCATTGTGGTTAGTAGAAGTAATGTTATTTGAAAGAACAACATCCATACCCATAACCGATCCAACAAAACCATTAGGCATATCTACTGCTCCTGTTTTAGAAACGTGAATAAAGTCATCGATTCTAAATAAAGAAGCGTATAAAGTTGGATTAAGAATCATTGTACACTCGCTTAAAGGACAATCGTTCTCCATAACAACTTTACTTATATGAGCTAATGTTGCCGCATCAATAGTTTTAGCAACTGTGTTGCCTGCAATATTGATACATTCAGTAGTTAAAGCTAAAGCAGCCTCAACTTCTACGTCAAACCCTAAAGCTAGTTTATAGCCTATAGAATCTGCATACATAGATAGTAGATCTGAATTTGCTTGAACAACACCCATATCTTCTACCATTGCAGAAGCATACTTGTGTGAAGTTAAAGCCAATGCTATTGAATCTTCAGTAGCATTAGTATAGTTAACAGGAACGTGTGGTGCTTTAGTTGCTGCGTCTGCAACATCTGCAACAGAAGGGATATTAACTGTATCTCCTCCACCTGAAACTAAAGATGAATAGTCTGTTCCGACATTAGCCAAAACAAGACCTTTTTTAAATGAAGCTCTTACTGCTTGCGCCCAAATTTCTGGTATAAATACCGCTAACTCTGTATCACTAGCTTGGGATGCCGCAGGATTCGCTAAACCTGTACTTGTAGCCATTTATTTTTCCTCCTTGGAAATTTTAGTTTTTTTTCTGTGCATTTGCAACTATAGTTCCCCAATTCTTTTTGAGGCTCTCTCTGTCACCCCAGTCAACAGGCTCGCTAGGCATTTCCTGCCTTGCATTGCCAACAACTTCAGGAGCATTTGCTTTTGCACTTGTAATTTTTTTAGTAACGAGTTCAAGAGTGTCTAAAGGTAAATCTTTTAAAGACTCCCTATCTTCTTCAGGATGTTTTTCTAATAAAGAAGCACGTTTTGTTTCTTCGTATTTATTCCATTTTTCTGCAACAGATGATAAAGATTCATTTTCAGAAGACACCTTTTCATATAGGGCTTTAAAATCTTCTTTCTCTTTCATCTTTTTTTCTTCTGCTTTTGCCATCTTCTTCTCAAGGTCTGCTATACGAGCTTCTGCATCCTGCGCCCTTGTTCTATACTTCTTGCTTTCTGCTATTAATGCGCCAACATCAGGCGAGGTCGTTGGTGTTTCTTGTGTAGGTTGCTCACTTACTGTTTCGCTTGCTACTGCTTTTGTTTCTTCGGACATACTGCCCCCTTATATTGTGTTATAAAAAAATAAATATACAATATCTTGTATTTATCTTACGCCATAACTTATATTATGTCAGTTGTCAATTACAACAATTAATGAAAAATAATTTAAAAGAAGAGCTAGATTTTAAGAAGTCTTGGTTTGACTACATGGGGTACACACCTCACAAAGGTCAGGAAAAATTGCATTATCCAACTAAAGATACGGCTCGGTTTTTCGTTATGGTTTGTGGTAGAAGGTTTGGCAAGACGACTTGCTCTGCTATGGAAGCTACGTTTGTTGCCTCGCAGCCGAATAAAAGAATTTGGTGTGTAGGGCTATCTTACGACAAAGCAGACTTAATGTTCCGAGAAATTTGGAAAAAGATGGTAGTTGGACATTCCAACGATATTATAAGAGCTTCTGAAAAAGAAAGATACATTAAGTTTAAATGGGGAACAGTTGTTGAGGGAAAATCAGCAGACAACCCTGATTCATTGGTAGGTGAAGGTTTAGATTTGCTTATTATTGATGAGGCTGCTAAAGTAAAAAGAAAGATATGGGATATGTATTTATCTCCTACTTTATCAGATAGAAAGGGTAAAGCAATATTTATTTCTACCCCTGAAGGATTTAATTGGCTTTATGATATGTACTTGCTTGGGCAGAAAGATGAATTATGGGAATCTCACCAAGCACCTTCTTGGGATAATCAGTTTGCCTTTCCAGAAGGACAAAAAGACTCTTTTATTGTTGAGCGTAAAAGAAATATGGCTAAAGAATCTTACGATCAGGAATATGGAGCAAAATTTACAACATTTGCTGGTCAGGTTTACCCATTTGACCGCAATTTAGACGTAGGGTATTTTCCATACAACCCAAACTATCCTACTTTTTGCAGTATTGACTTTGGATATAGGATGCCAGCAGTAGCGTGGTTTCAAACGCAAATGATTAATGGGGAATGGCACATAAATATAATAGATGAAATTATACACGAAAAAAATATTAAAACAGATGAACTCGTTAACAGGATTAAATCAAAGCGATATAATGTTAGGGCTTACTACGGTGATCCTGCTGGAAAACAAGCTCAAGGACAATCGGGTATGGGGGATATTGAGATATTTAGACAAAATGGTATAATAATACAAACCATAAGAGATAAGGTTTCAAGAAACATATCCTCTGGCATAAGCCACGTCAGAGGCTTTATAGAAAATGCTATGGGCAAGCGTTATTTACATATTCATAAAGAATGTCAAGGAATAGCAGAAGATTTAGAGAATTATCGTTATCCTGAACACAAAGAAGGTTACGACTTAAAGCCAGACCCTTTAAAAGATGGTTTCCACGACCACGGATGCGATATGATAAGATATTTTTTTATAAACAGATTTCCAATTAAACAACAAGAACTAATAGTGAGGAAAAGATGACAGTAGAGCAAATAATACAAAATTCAATAAAAGATTTTAAGCAAATACAGGCAGAAGCTAGACGAAACCACATAAGAAAACTTATGGATTATTATTGTGGCTCAAATACGTCTAATTATATATCGCAGTATTTTAATGCAGACGCATTTAGGGAAGTTCCTTGCTATGAAGCTAACTTTACAAAGCGTTTTATTAACAAAATGAGCCGAATATACACAGTAGGCGCTAATAGGAACGTAAATAATGCTTACAGCAATTTAACTGTAATGAAAGATGCTAGAATGAAGCATATTGAAAGAATGACTCGTTTGGTTGGAAGTGTTGCTACACAAGTTGTTTTTATCGATGGAGATATGCCTCACTTTGATTATAGACCTGTTTATTACTTTGATGTTCATCTTGGCGACAATCCTTTTAAACCTGAAGCCATTATGTACCCAATACTTATGAATGTTGACGATGTTTCATATACTCAAAAACTTGAATACGCTTATTGGGATAAGGGTATTTATGCTTTATATGATGAAAATGGCAATATAATAGAGGAATATGAACACGGCTATGGAGTTCTTCCATTTGTATTTACTCACAGAGAGAATCAATTAGATTCCTTTTTTGTAGATGGCGCAGATGACATTGTTTCTTGCAATGAACACGTCAATATAACGATGACTGAACTTCAATTAGGGTTAAGATTTCAGATGTTTGGTCAACCTTATGTAACTGGGCTACAAGCTGATAAAAGACTAGAAAGAGCAGGATCAGATACAATACTTGACTTACCTGAAGGTTCTGTGTTTGATATAGTGGCTCCTGAAGCTGATTTACAGTCAGTAATAGAAACGGTTAAGTTCCAGGTTGATTTAGTTGCCCAAAATAACCATTTATATGTTCAATTTGCTCAAGATGGTGGTGAAGTTCCAAGTGGAATCGCATTAAAGATTAAAGATCTTGAAAGATTTGAAGACTATCAAGATGATATTGAATTATGGAAGATGTATGAACACGAATTATACCACGTTGAGAAAGAAATTGCAGATTATAATGGCATAAGACTACCAGAAAGTCTTAAATTAGACTTTAATGAGCCTGAATATCCTAAAACAATGCAAGACCAAATACTTTGGGACACTCACAGGCTTCAAAACAACTTAATAACGCAGGCTAAATTGATGGTTGAGTACAATGATGACCTTTCTTTAAAAGAAGCTGAAAAACAAATAGCAGAAAATAAAGAAGTAAATCAATTAAGAGTAGAAAAACAAGAAAACGAGGTAGAAATAGTTGAGAATTAGAATGAAAACAAGCATTACTTTTGATTTTTATAAACTTGCCAAATTTATAAATACTAAAAAATATAATGATTTGAAAACTAATGCTCTTGCTCAACCTATGGTGGAAGAATATAAAAACTTTATAAAAAAAGGGAAAGTTACCCCAGGTTTAAACAAGTCAACCAAAAATATAAGAAAAACTAGAAAAACAAACCCTTCAATAGGAGGAACAAAGCCTTTATACGATACTGGAAAGCTTGTTAATAGCATTAGATACAATAAAAATAAGAAAGCAATCTTTGCGGTGGACTACGCAAGCTACCATAGAGAAGATCGCTATACTCCTCCTGGATCTATGATTCCTGGCAAATTTGTACCTGCTAGAGATTTTATAGCGCAAACACATAAAGCATTGTCTGGAAAGCCCGTAATTGCAAAAGGAAAGACTGGGATGTCAAGAATGGAAAAATCTCAAGATAGCGGCAAAACAGAGCTTATTAAAACCTTGAGAAGGGTTTTTAGCAGGCGTTTAAAAAAATAATCAGGAGGATATATGGAATCATTTGAAAAGAAAATGCTATTAGAGCTATTAAAGACTATTAAAAAGTGTGATGACAGACTAAAAACTCTTGAAGAAGTGCTTTATGTCGCTGATGATGAAATGGATGAGGTTGTGGCTCCTATAAGTAAAGAACTGTATGATGCAGTCAAAGAAGCGACTGGTAGCGGTCTAGTCTTTATGGCTATCGCCTAATTTATCGTTAATATCCTTAATTTGCCCCTGTAGAGCCTGAATTGCCAGTTTCATAGCGTATATCTCTGCCATACACCAAATAATGCCTTTATCCCTATCTTTATTCGTTTTCTTTTTCTTCATTCTCTCTCCTTACTATTTCTGCTCTCCAAGCTTTCTTTTGGGCAGGGGTAGGTCTTCTAGCAGGTAATGGGTCAACGCCCACCTTCTTTGCCCTTGAAAGCCACTCATTCCACTCTCTACGCTTCTTATTGTAGGCTTGTTTTTCTTTCTCGCTTTTTATTGCCTTTCTTATCTTCTTTTTTTCTTTGCGAACTCTTTGACGTTGATCGCCAGTTTTACGTTCAGGTAAGTTTACGTCTGTATCAGGAACACTATCAATTATCTCTTCTACTTCGGCATCTTCGTAATCAATTTCCGCCTTTTCTGCTTTCAAGAACTTCTCAAAAGGACTATCAATAGTAACATTAACATTCTTAACTAACTTACCACTATGTTCCAACACAAGTCTTCCTGCCTGCACATTACCTGCTTTAGCTTCTCTTACCATCGCTTGTAATACCGCAGGCAGTTCTCCCCCAAATTCTACCATATACCTCTCGTATATAGCATCGACAAAGTTAGGGTTTTTCCTCCAAACATATATTAACTGCGCAGAAACGCCCAATTCCTTGGCAACTTCCGCAGCCGTAATATCAGGTTGGAGAGCATATAATTCTACCGCCCTTTGAACATCAGGCCTTTTTAATAAATCACTCATCCGTAATACTTAAAAGAGTTCCTTAAATACTGTTCTATCCACCAGCAACGCCCATTATCCGAAGCCTCTAGGATCGCTTTTCTTATATCTTGCCCCCTTAAAGTAGACCTTGCTTTGTTATTTTCCACATAATCTAGTGTTTCCATCTTCCTAATATACTACATATAGTAGTTCTTATCCAAATTTTATCTGTAGTTCCTTTTTGTATTTTTTGAGTCAGGTTAACCCAAGGAGAGATTTATCGCTTGTACGCCTTACCCCACAAAGCTTTAAAAGGTTGTACGCTTTGCCCCTTTTTAAATCTGGATTGCAGTTATTAATATGATTATAAGAGGCACGTAAGCC
>VTLG01008396.1_pt1 | contig 12424 bp, 17 predicted proteins | sample 4694571 | NCBI WGS metagenome assembly VTLG01 (sample SAMN12604809, study PRJNA352737) | marine metagenome | biome: ENVO:00000447; feature: ENVO:00000209|ENVO:00000569|ENVO:01000036; material: ENVO:00002151; isolation source: viral sequences binned using virsorter ... | reverse complement strand
CCACTGACTAACTGTCCACACACGGAACGCGATTTTTGTACCCTCTGGAAGATATTCGGGTAGAACACGTTTCGTATATTCTTGCGATATGGTTGCAAGAAACTCTGGTAAACCATTGATTGCCATATGGTCTATACTAATCTCTTTTTTAACGTTCCCGGCAAGGTTATGGCTCCAATCTCTCTCTTTACTCTTCTCCTCATCATTTAATATATCATCAGATTGCTTGTTTAAAGCATCGACATAGATTTGAGGTAGCTTTGTTTTAAGAACACTTGGCCCAAAAGGTTGATATATATCAAAAGATATCTGTTTTTCAGCCATCAAAATTTTCCGGGTTTTTAAATTCTTTTTCGTGCTTTTCCCACAGACGACGACCTTCACCATAAGAATATAACCATTCATTTACGGTAAACTCTTTCATAGTTCCGTCTGTGTAATGTACAATAACTTTGTCTTTTAGTTTTCTTACTGCACTAACTATTAGTTTTTTTTTCATCTTTAACATGACCTTGAGCTATTGGTTGTGTAAAGTAAATTGCTTTTATATCTTTGATAGCATCTTTAATGTGTACTTTCTCTAATATAATATTCTTTAACTCTTCAATGTGATCCGCGTGATCAAACTCTTTACTGGTAATGTAAGTGGGTGCGTTTGTTAAAAGCACTTCTTTAGCTTCAAGTTCGGACAATTCTCCGGTAAGTTTATTCAAAACTGCTGTGTACAGCGCTGCTTTGATTCTTTTATCCTTGGTGTCTGACATGTTTATCTTCTCCATTTTTTAAAGTGGGTTTTTGTTCTTCTTTATCAATTAAATAACGAATAAACGAAGCCATAGACATATAATTTTTTTCTGCTATAGGCTTTGCTTTGTGATACGTATCTATATTGAGAGCAACAGATTTAAACTTTTTAATATCAGTCATTTCTTTCTCCTATATGTAGTATGTTTATTCATACAAGCCCATACATATGGGATTAAACTTATTTTGTCAAGGAAAACTAAGTGTTTTTATTGTTATTATAATATTCCCAAATTTCTTTTGATCTAAATATTTGAGGATATTTTTTAAACAAACCAAGTGTAACAGCCAATAGTTTTTTAGTATATTCTGGATCTACAGCATAATTTTCTAAAGTTTGAATAAGCTCATACACATTAACATTATCATCCATGTATTGACCTATACGTAGATTTCTATATTCTTCAAATGCGCTAGACGTATTAAGTAAATCAATATAATCAGCAACGCTTTCACATTTATTACCATATACTTTTAATAATACAGTGCTGTTTAATGATTTAATATGTGGCTCTGTTCTATCTGTTTGTATAATTCCGTAAAAATTATTTGCTTCTGTTGCAAATCGAGAACGGCCCCAATCAGATTCTAATATGGCTTGTGCTACACTAATAGCTACTACAACTCTTTCATTAGGAGGAATAAAAGCATTATTTAATATGGTGCACTCGGCGATTCCTTGCACAAATTGGTCGCGTGGATTAATATCATAATTAAAATCAAACCCATTTAATAATGGATTACATAATAAAAATAATGTTGCACATACTTCTTTAAACATTAAAAAATCCTACCACAATTCTTTTTAATTGATAGTAAAAAAGAGTTCTAATATGTTTATTAAACTCTTTCATGGTAAAACTACCTTTGATTGAATTATAAACATAACAAACTAATTGAACATTACCAACTTCATAGTGTTTATCAGAATCTATTCTATCTGGCGAAACGTTAGTTAAGACTATATTTTGTCCTTTTACATAAGTCATTTTAATGCCGGATAAAGCACATCTACCTTTTTGTTTTTTCCACAAATAATCAAGATATTCTTTATTAAATCCTTCTTTAAATATTATCCCTTTCTTTGCTCTTTTTTTCTCTGCATCAACATACCAATGATTTAAAAAAGAAGTGTGACTACTTGATAACCTTGCATTATCTTTATGTTTTTTACCTTTGTGCCATTGCAAGTTATCATGTTTATTCTTACATATCTTACACCATTTATTTAAACCATCTGGATGACTACTTTTGTGAAAAAATTCTTTAGTAGCAGGTTTTTGTGCTCCACAATTTGTACACGTTTTCATTTTTTATTTATCTCTCCCCATGATGGTCCTATCTCTGCATCAACTTTGAGAGGAACTTTTAATTCAACGGTATTTTCCATAATCTCCTTGATCCGTGTTGCCTGTTCCTTGCTCTCAATAGAACAGTTTAATTCATCATGTACCTGTATATGTGAAACAATGCCCTCTTCATACAAATCAACCATCGCCTTCTTTGTCATATCAGCCGATGATCCTTGTATCAATCTGTTCAATGCTTTGTATGTCCATGCTCGTTTTAAATTTTGCCCATACTCTTTCTCCGCTTCCCATTTAGGAAGAGACTTATGAATACCAAAAGAACGTGGCTCCCATAAATCAAAACGACATTTACGGCCAAGCAATGTGCGTAAGAAACCAACATTATCTGCTTTCCGTGTTGCTTGTTCCATCAACTGTTTAACAAAAGGTACGTTCGCATGAAACCTTGCAAATAAATCTTCTGTCTCATGAGCATCTAATCCAAGTTCACTGGATAGCTTACCTTTACCCATACCATACATCATACCAAGATTAATAGTCTTGGCTGTACGTCGATCTATGCCGGCCATGTCTGCAACTGCCTGGTGGAAGTCGGGGTCTTGTGTTTTATATGATTCAATAACTTCATCAGCACCTTTTAATCCACCACCGGTCAAAGCGGCAAAGTGCACAAGAACGCGTGGCTCTTGTTGAGAATAGTCAAAACTACCCCATTTACAACCTTCATTTGGTACAAAAATGGACCTAATTAAAGGACCTATCTCCTTGTTTCGAGCAGGAATCTGCTGTAAATTAGGATTTGAGTACGAAAATCGTCCCGTTACAGTACCACCTGTATCACTTCTCATCTGGTGTATGTCTGCATGAATGCGACCCTTATAAGAATGACGAAGAATAGTATCAATAAAAGTAGTTCTAGCTTTATTTGTTTCTCTTGCACTAACAATCATTTTAGCAAGTGGATGCTTATGTGTAGTAAGAAAGTTTTTATCAAACTTTGGTTGACCAGATTTTTCTGTTCTTTCGTATGGAATATTTAATTTATCAAACGCTTTAGCTACACTGACAGCCGCATGAATTTGAACATCAATACCTGTATCTTTTTTAATTTGTTTAAGTATTTTATTTTCTTGCGCTTGCAAATCTTTTTTAATTTGCTCTGCATGTTCTAAATTAACACGAACACCATTCCATTTCATATCTATTAAACATGGCAGTAACCGTGTTTCGAGATCAAAAATACTTGATAACTCTTGCTTGACTAATTCTACTTTAAAATAATGCCAAAGACGTAATGTTAAATCAGCATCTTGTTCTGCGTATGGACCAACATACATAGGAGGAAGTTTCCACATTTCTCCTTTCGCATCAACGCCCCATTCTTTTGCGGCTTCATATAATAAACCTTGCGACTTTGTATCATTTAAATAATCTTTACCAATGCTATTTAAATCATACTTAAATCTATTCTCATCGATGAGTGGCGCGGCAATCATCGTATCTATAATACGTCCATTAACTTTTAACCCCATGTGACGTAACCAACCAACATCGTAAGACGCGTTATGAAATATTTTATCACAAGGTAAATCTAATATCTTTTTTAATTGTCTCTTAAATATTTTTTCATCAAAATTACCACCACCTTCATGGCGTAAAGGAAAATAACCTTTCCAACCATCAACAGCTATAGCAACGCCTGCTACAAAACCATTGTTTGTTGCCCAACCTGGGCCTGTTGTTTTTATTTCGGGATCACTTGTTTCTAAATCTATTGCAATTTCATTTGCCTCAGATAAATCTGGTATTTTTTCTGGTGGTACCCATTCACTTGGTGTTTGAAACAATGGTATTTGTGTCATTCTTCATCCTTGTCTTGTATTTCACCCGCTATCGCCGCATATCCCGCCATGTCTATGTAACAATCTGTTGTAGGTCTGTGTTTAAGTCTCGCTACCTTTACAAGTAACATACATATCGCTACATCATGCGCTGATATTTCATAATCTAAATATGCACTCCATAACTTTGCAATGTTTTCATGATTTTGATACTTATCGCCATAATCATGTTGGCGTTGGCCTGTAACAATCTTTGCCGCTGTATCTAAATACTCTCTAGTCTTCATCTTTCTCCTTACTATTTATGGAACGTAAATCATTTGCAAGTAGTTGTAAATCAAGTAATAATATTTTTAATTCATGATCTACTTTTTCACGATTTAGTTTTGGTAACTCTGCACGTATTTTACGTATTTGTTTTTCTGTTACACTAACTTGTTTTAAAGCAGTATCTATTGTAAACATTAAAATGCCTCCGAAAATTCTCTATCCGATTGTGATCTCACAATGTTCAAAGTGTTTCTTGCACGCGTCATTCCCACATAGAATACACGTCTTTCTGAATCTCGTTGTTTCCAATATTGTTCATCAGCCTTACGAGATAAATCTGTTAGTAACATTACATTATCTGCTTCTCCACCTTTAGCTCCGTGTATGGTAGAAAGTTTGATCCGTGGTTCGCGATTAATGTTTTCTTTACGACGTAACACAGCACGTACGTAAGAAGATTTTTGCGTTGGTATATTTTCTAATGCTTTAAACCAAGGTAATTCTTTACTTACCTTTAAACCATGATGTGCTAATAATGTGTCATATGTGTACAATTTTTCTTTATCTGCTTTCTGCATTGTTTTATGATTTTTATCTACACCTTTACCTGTCATTATATATGTGTAACATGCTTTAACTTCTTTAATATTTATTTCTCTACCTTTTCTCAAACTTTCCCATGCAAGGATAGCTCTATGAATACGTTTATTAATAGACGTTGAACCATTACGTGAATAAAATACACCTTGAACTTTTAAATCATCTTCTAATTTATCTAATCTGTATTTATCTCTTGCTAAAATTAACCATTCTCCTTCTTTTAATTTATTTAATTGCTCGCTAGGATATATATTAACTTCTCCTTCATCACTACGTGCTGACCAAATTTTTTCTACTCGGTCATCTATTCGACAAATTAATTTATTAGCTTTTTGATGAATTAACTTTGATAAACGATAAGACTTATTAAGAATAGTTCTAGTGCCATCCATGTTCATTAAATATTCTGGTCTTGCTCCTGCCCATTTAAATATAGCTTGGTCATCATCCCCGGCTATATACACACGTTTTGTATTCTCGGCTATGCGCTCTACCATTTTCCATTGCAACCAACTCAAGTCTTGTGCTTCATCAATAATAACCACATCAAATTTTGGTAGTTCATCATAATGTTTTTTATTAAAATTAATTATCATATCAGTATAATCATATTTATTTCTAGATTGTTTATACTCCTGTAAAGCTTTATCAATGTACTGTAACTTTTGCCAACCACCTTCTAAGTGTCCAGTATCGGGATGTGAAAAATAATTTTTTGTAGTTAACCCACGAACTTTAGCCCCGTCTATAACTTTCATAAATATGTCATCGGGAAAACCTGCACCATATCTATCAACTGTATTATTAGGATTACTTAAATTGATTTGTAATTTATTAGATACATAACGATAATCATCATCACTCATCATATCATCATCTTTTAAATGTAATTCTCTATAAGCTAAACTATGTAATGTGCGAAAATAAACAAAATCTTTTGTGTTATAATTAAAATCAGTTATTGCCCTAGACAACGCTTCATCTGCGGCTTTATTAGTAAAAGCAAAATATCCAATTTTATTAGGAGATACTTTGTTTTCTTTTAATTCTTTCTCCACAATACGTAACAAATGAGTTGTTTTACCTGTTCCTGGTGGTCCAAAAATAATGTTTCTCATTAAAAAGGTGTCTCCTCTAACATACTTGGTGTTTCTAAATCAGTATCATTACTCTTCTGCCAAGGTACAAACCATAAGTAAGCTGTTTTATTCTCTAACTTTCTTCTGGTATCTCCACCGCCTAACTTATTTCTTATATGAGCATTCATTTCTGTAGTTGTAAAATCTTTAAAACGATGTTTTTCTAAAAAAGTTTGTAGTTTATTCATTTTAAAATATGCTGTCATCTTCATAACTTTAATTTCTCTTTCTCCGCTATCGTCTTTAACACTTTCGGTATATTCTCTTTCTTCAAATAAAGCTTTACCTATTTTTAATTCATCTATATGTTCTGCTTCTCCTTGATCCTCTAAAAATTGTTCTAAAAGACTTTCAAATCTTCCTGTCTTACTAATCTCATGTGGCATTTGCACTACTACTACTTCTTGTAGTAAAGCTTGTAGTCTAGAGTCCCAATCATTTGGTCTCATCATGTTAGGCATTATATTAATTTCATTCATACATGCCCTTCTAAATTTGTGTTGATCATATAATTGATCAGTAGATAATTTTAATCTTCTACCATCAATGTTTAAAAACCACGTAGATTCATCACTTTGAAATTTTGTCAAATCACTTACTTGATGTTGAAAGTTATCTCCAATACCATGTTTTCTACTTCTACATTGTTGAGAAGAACACACAGCACACATTGGTTGATCCTTACATTTATATTGATAATCTTTTTTTTCGTGTTGAGTTATTGTTTTTTGTACTTGTGCTGAACTTAAAGGTTTTTCCATATAATCATGATTAAATTCATCTATTTTTTCTTTCCAATTATCTGGCCATTTCTTTTTTGCATACACTGCATATTGATATAAAGTATTATCACGTCCACCCTCTGGTATGCCTTGCGCCATTAAGGTAGATAAACAAGGAGGACCATCATTTAACTCCGGTATCTCTTTTCTTTTTACTTTAAATTCATCTAAACTTTTTTCGGTCGTACAATGAGTATCATATAAAGCGAAGAAATCATCAAGACTACTAGCATTACCATCGTCGCCAAAACCATGACGCATAGAATCATCACCACCGTGATAGGGAAGATTAAGAAAGTTTCCAGTATCTCCACGATCCGCTTTAATTTCAATTTGTTTTGGAAATATTTCACAATTTGCATAACCTAATTCTCCCGCCCATTCTACTAATTTATCTCGTACTATTTTTGCTTGCACTGGTTCTTTTAAAAATAAAAATACATGTGCACCACCACTCTTTGATCTACACATAACCAAAGGTAATTCTAATTGTCTTATTTTTTTTATAATTTTTTTATGATCTAATGGATATGTATCAATATCTATACAACCCCATATACACGTTGAATTATCTCTTATTGGTATTATACCAAGACTAGGGTCTTTTCCTTCTAAATGATCAATCCATAGTTTATCAGTAACAGGTTGTTTAAGTATAAATGCTTGTCCAGAAGCTTTACCATTTAAACTTTTACCATCACTTTTATACTGACCGTAAGCACGGTCTAATCCATAGAATATGCTCTTAAACTTTTTGACTCTTTCTTCCATAATTTCTCATATATAAAAGGGGCGGTTGCCCGCCCCGTGGTTAATTAAAACGGAACCTTTTGTTCACCTGTAGAAGACTCTTCTTCATACTTGACTTTTGCTTCACCTTTATTTACACTTTCAGCAAAACTTTTTGCTATAGAGTAAAGGTTAGCATCATCAAGTTGAGACTCTCTACTAACTTCCCAACCATACCAGTTACCTTTATCATTACCTTCTTTCATTGTTTTAAGACGATAATAATGGCTGTAGGATGGAGGAGTAAAAAGACCATTCTTTCCATTTAACTTGAGATTAAGTAACATTGAGTTCCACTTTCTACTCTTCTTTAATTGTGTTGCTTTCATAGTAATAACAGCCGGAGTTGCATTACCATTATTTTCCACAAGAAGTATGTAGTGATTACCACATGTTTCAATATAATTACCATTTTCTAAACGATCTTTATTATTATCATCACGGGTTGTTTTAGTGAGAATGTCACTTGTAGAATCAAATACATTAATAGGAGCACTTGACCCTTGACCTCTGTCGGACCACTCAACGTATTGACGTTGATACGCACAAGGTAGAACACGAATACCCTCTGATCCATCATACAAATCTCCTGTGACCGTATTATAAATCATTCCGGCTTTTGCGCCTTCTAGTTCTTCTAGTTCTGGTGATAACTGCATCAAGACTTTTAATCTTGGTGTCGCTAAGTCATCTTGTGAAATATTTTCAAGGCCGCTGTGAGCGTCCCCTTCCATTAATTCTAGACTTAGTGCAGGTAATTGACTTTCTTCTTTTTTAACAATATTAGCTTTTACTGCCATATTCTTCTCCTTTTTACGTTTTACTTATTTTTGTTTCGGCGCCAACAAAGACTCCGAACTTTTCCATCGGCAATTCACTTCCCCCAGTTATTTGTTCTCGAACAAATGCCTTTAGGGTCATTGGATGAACCGATAGCTTCTGTAAAGGTTCATATCCTAATGATTTTACTTTGTCAATAAATTCATTTGCAATAGAATCTTCACCTTTTCCGAACGACGCAGAAATTTCATTTTTAATCAAATCTCCATGTCCATTATCTCGAAGCCATTTAAAAGCTTCGGGACGATATTTTACAGGAATAGACGCTTGTATTAACTGATTTACTTTAATGCAAGATCCATCAGTTAAGGTTAAACTTTCTAATCCTAATTCTGACATTTTTGCCGGAATTATTTCTGAAGACAATTTATTTACAGCTTGTTTTTTTGCTTTCAATTGTTCTTCTAACTGTCTTATATCTTCTTCAAGTGTAACTTGTTCTAAACATAAGTCAGACATTTCTTTTAAAGAGTTATCACCTATGGTAGGTGTTTTTACATCACTCTCCATTTCGTCAAGTAAGTTACTCATCAATTTCTCCTCTCTCGTGTAAATTAACTTCTACGGGATAATACCTATACTCTCTCTTATCCCATTTCAAGCACTTAAATTGCCCGCGGTTTTGTGTCGCAGCTATGGCGCAAGCAATACCAATAGCTGAAGGATCTCCTATCAATAACAAATAATCATCATCATTAAAATTTCTTAATTTATATGTTAATCGTTTAACAGTGGGTCCTGCACTCAAAACAATTTGAGCACCTTCTGGTAATAATAATTCTAAATTACCAAACTTTTCTGCGCTTAATACGTTTCTATTTTTAACTTCTTGTACTATAAATACAGTCATTCTTTCTCCTTTAATTTTCATATACCATTGACAAAACATTTTGCAAGTGTTATTTAAAAAATAAGAATTAAAGAAGGACGACATTATGGATTATAAGTTTAAGACAGAGCCATACGCTCATCAATTACACGCGTTAGGTGCAAGCCATAACAAAGAAAATTATGCGTTGTTTATGGAAATGGGTACAGGTAAATCTAAAGTATTAGTTGATAATATTGCTATGCTTTATGATAAAGGTAAAATAAATGCCGCGCTTATCATTGCACCAAAAGGTGTTTATCGTAACTGGGAAAGACAAGAAATACCTAATCATATGCCAGAGCATGTTATATATAATATAATTACTTGGACTCCTTCTACAACAAAAAAACAAGATACTGAAAATAGAAAATTATTTAAACATGGAGAAGAGTTAGTTATTTTTTTAATGAATATTGAAGCCTTTAGTACAAAAAAAGGTTTATTAATAGCTCAAAAGTTTTTATTAGCACATCAAGCATTGATGGCAATTGATGAATCGACGACGATAAAATCTCCCACAGCATCACGAACAAAAAATGTATTGAAATTACGTGACTACGCAAAGTATAGGCGGATATTAACAGGGTCGCCAGTAACGAAAAGTCCATTAGATTTATATACACAGTGCTATTTCCTTGATCCTTATTACTTAGATTTTTCGTCTTATTATACTTTTAAGAACCGTTACGCAATGATGGTTGATCGTAATGTAGGGAGTCATAGTTTTAAATTAGTGACAGGATATATACGATTAGATGAACTAAATTCTAAGCTAGAAAACTTTTCGTACCGTGTATTGAAAGAAGATTGTTTAGATTTACCAGATAAGGTGTACATGAAAAGAAACGTGCCATTAACACCAGAACAGTTAAAGGCATATGTAGAAATGAAAAAACATGCCTTGACAGAATTAGAAGGTTCACAAACAACAGCGGCCAGTGCCTTGGCACAGATGATTAGACTACATCAAATTACTTGTGGACACTTAGCCACTGATGATGGTGAAGTTAGATCGTTGAAGAATAATAGAATAAATGAACTACTAAACATATTGGAGGAGGTAGATGGAAAAGTTATTATTTGGGCGGTATACCGTCATGATATTAAAGAAATTACAAACGTACTTTCACAAAGATATGGAAAGGACAGTGTGGAATCTTTTTTTGGTGACACTGCTGATAGTGATCGCCAAGATATTGTTAATCGTTTCCAAGACAGAGAAAGCCCTTTACGATTTTTCGTTGGCAATCCTAGAACCGGAGGGTATGGCCTCACTCTTACTGCTAGTAGTACTGTTGTGTATTACAGTAATAGTTACGATTTAGAAATTCGTTTGCAATCAGAGGACAGAGCACACCGTATAAGTCAAACAAAAAAAGTCACGTACATTGATTTAATATCAGAAAGTACGGTTGATGAGTTCATTGTGAAGAATTTACGGGGTAAAATCAATTTAGCTACAAAAGTCTTAGGCGAAGAGTTTAAGAAATGGCTAATTTGATATAAACCCTGTTTTTTTGCTTCTCAGTGCAGAAAAGAGGTTTTGTGGTGGTACCATATACACAGGGCCTCTTTTCTTTATTGTCGTTTAAATATGAGATAAAAATTTTTTAATTTTTACAAATATGTTATAGCACCTGCTATCCAAAGGGCACCAAAGACTATATATGCTATTGTTACAGGTTCCATTAATCCCACTTCGCTTTTGCACGAAGCGCCCATCTTTCAAATGCTTCTGCATCTATATCTTTTTTTACCATCGTCGCACCTTCTGGCACTGTATTGTATAATGCAATTACTTCACCATCTTCTATGTGCACGATACCCGGTCCACAAAAAGCATCTTTAACAAATTCTTTATTTTTTTTCTTCATTAATCTTACTTCTTTCATGCAAGACGATAATGATTTCATAGGAATATACTGTGTCATTTGTGTTGCTTGGTCATTCATATTTCCAAAAACAAACATAAGTATTACGCTAATGACTTCCATTTGCCCTCACTTTGTCTTCTAGTTTTTCTATATCAGCAATCATCTTTTCTATGTCCTGTTGTGCTCTTTTTATATTAACAGTATTGGACATCATTGACTCCATTTCTGTAGCCACACCTTCTAATTGCGTTGCCATAAACTCAATGAGCATGTCCTGCTGACTATCGGCGGGTAGATTACCCATTTCACCACGAGGCCATTTGATTCTAAATTCTGTATTTTTCTCGACGTCGGATAACATTAACTTACCTTGGGTCTCAATATTATTTAGGCGTTCAATCACGCCGAAGTAGGCCCACACACCCAGAGCCGTAGCTCCTAGTATACTAAGTAGGTTTCTCATAGGCATACTTACACTTGTATTATCTGATATTTTCATTACATCGCTCCTAAAGGATTTTCTAATGCTAGTTTAATTCTTTTATCCATTTTTTCCTCTAATTCTTTTTGTGCTTGCTTGAGTCTATCTTCTAATTTTTTCATGTCATCTTCAACAGTATCAATAGTAACTTTCAAATCTTTAGCATTATCTCTAGAGTCTTCTTTTACTTGTTGTTCTACATCATTGACAATCTTCTCAACACGTCTTACATCTTGACGTAGGTCATTTTTCAATTCGTTTGCCACATCAGACACTAATCTTATTTCAGACATAATCATTTCCATCTCTTGTATAATCATGTTTACTTCTGTCTGTATTAAGTCAGTCTTACTTTCCATCTCTTTTTTTGTGAGCGCGATATCTTTATCAAAGCCAGATAAGTCCGGCGCAACGTATTCTTGTATTTGATCTTTCATGTTTAGGTAATCTTTGTAAAATTCAAAGCCACCCCATAAAGCACCACCTGCTGTGGTTAGTGCTGTCAAGATTACAAATATCTTGCCACCGCGAAACTTTATTCCGCCTACTTCTACTTCTGCCATTGTTGCATCACCATTTCGTTCATTAGCCCGTCACTCCCTGCAAACAAGAAATAACCTGCTATATTATTATCAGATATAACTGCGTCAGGCAAACTCTCATCCGTAAAGAAGCCTGCTCTGTCATTCAGTTGTTGTTGTGACTCAAAAAAGGTCTTGGTATTACCCAACACCTGCATCACAATAAGTGTTTTTAATTGATTTTGTGAGTCATATCTACCTTTATCTCCCATTTTCTTTACTATTTTTTTCGCTGCTTTTTC
>VTLG01006613.1_pt1 | contig 12424 bp, 6 predicted proteins | sample 4694571 | NCBI WGS metagenome assembly VTLG01 (sample SAMN12604809, study PRJNA352737) | marine metagenome | biome: ENVO:00000447; feature: ENVO:00000209|ENVO:00000569|ENVO:01000036; material: ENVO:00002151; isolation source: viral sequences binned using virsorter ... | reverse complement strand
TGATTGAATAGGTGTATATGTCTTATCATTTGCGGAACTGAGTAGAACACCAGCACCTGGTTGTTTATCAATCAACTCACCTGTATCAACATCTTTTGCACCTAGTTGTGCTACCCACACTGCATACTCATCTGAATTACCAGCAGGAACTATTGTGATACAGTAATCTTTATAGTTCTTTAGAAATACTGGTGAGTCAAATGTGAATGTTGTTGCTGTTGTAGCAGACGTTGTACTTGCATTTATAGAGGCAGGAAACAATGTCTTCGATGCGTATGGTAAAACATTAGGTGTTGGATGGCCATTATCCACTTCACGTATCTGTACAGTGATTGGTAAACTATCTGCTTTTCTAAAGAAGTATAAATCAACTTTAGTAATAAACACTCCAGAAGATTGTTCTTCATTTACTGAGAATGTTTGTGATATAGGATCTGGATTTACAGAACGTGTGCTAAGTACAACTCTTGAAGTATTAACTCTTGTTTCGGTTACATCTTCTGTTTTTATTTGTGGTGTCACAAGATTCATAGAAGCCCCTCTTTGAGTAATCGTTAGAGGTATACTTGTATAGTCTGCGAAAGAAGATGTTGTTGTAAGATCACTTGCTACTTGATTATTTGCAACATCTTGTAATTTAAATCGTCTAGTACCAATTCTAAATTTTAAATTATTTGTGTCAGGTATTCTGAATACACCAAATACTGAGCCAGCAGAGTTTGTAGTTAAATTGTCACCTTCAAAACTAGTATTCGCATGTGCAGAGTTTGTTGGTGTTACAAAATCAGTTACTTGCTCATCATCAAAGTAAGGATAAACTCTTGTACTAGGTTTCATACCATGTGCGGTAAACTTAATGAGTCTTGAACGCATGAACTCTCTTACTGCTACTTGTTGTACATAGTTACCAATATTGAAAGTCTGATTAGCAGGACTGATAGATGTTTGAATACCTTGTTTTATCTGCTCTTGTTGTAAAGTACCAACAGTGGATATTGTTCCTCTACCTGTATTATTATCAATATTACTCTCTGTTGTTATATTTGTAATTCGTGCATTATCAGTATTAATCCAACTACCCCAATCAGTACCAGTAAATCCTGTTGCGGCCGCTAGTTGTTCGAATGCATCAAACATACCTGAGAAGTCCATTTGAATATCGGGCAGTGCTGTAATATCAGGTGTATTGTCCATAGGTGGATCTAATGTCATTTCACCTAACCAGTTGAATGTTAATTCTTGAACTGGGTTTCTTGCTTTACTTGCTTTATTTTGATTTATGAAAGGTGTATGTGTATAGGCTAATGTAAGTAAGTTACCTGTTTGTGTTACATTTGTAGAAGTAAACGACTTATCTTTCTCCATGAGAATATCTCTTCTCTTGAAGTAAGGACGTAATTGATTTTTGTTTCTATCAATTGATGCTCTATAACCCTTCTTAGTTGAATCTGATAGATTGTGTCCATCAAAGTTTTCTACAAAGAAACCATTTTTAAATCTATCAAAACCAGAACTGTTAAATAGTTGCTTATTCTTTACACTTGCTTCTAAAGCATTGAGAGAAGAATAGTATTCAGCATTTTTCAATCTCTCTTCGATACCTCTCAAGTCTTTCATAGTGTATCGTCTATTGTTTTCTAGTGTAAGTTTTACACCATATGAACCTTTATCATTATCTCTTGCTACTTTTGAAGATAGTGATGGATATACTGGTATATCTAAAACACCTAGTGTCATAGCATTTGCTTTTTCTTCAGGTACTTTCGGTGTTGCGGCTGGTATACCTTTGATAGCTTCTAATTTACCTTCTTCAGTAATTACAATTCTATCTTTTCTCGGTAAGTATTGCTGAACATCTGCTTGAAAGTTTTCATCAGGTGATACCATGTGTGCGCCAGATGCATCTACTACAAATGTATTTGGCGAGGCTTTCTCTGCTCCTGGATTTGTTGGTGAACCTGCAATCGTACCTGTAGTTGTAGGATCACATGTATTTGCTTTTATTGGGCGAAAGTCTATAGAGTCACGTAGTTCGTATGTCTTGCCTGTTGTAGGTGATTTATACTTAGGTATTTCGAATGTTTTTATTGTTGTTGCACTCTCAACCGAATCATCTACTGGATAAGAATCTACAGATAAGAATCCTATACCTTGTGATGTATCTCTTTCAAAGAATGAGAACTTAACAAGTATAGCTTTATCTTCTATATCGAGACTACTTGTAGATTTCTTAACAAGTTTTGCAACATCATACATATCATCTTTTTGTCCAGTATCAAGATCAAAGTGACTAGTTACATCTGTATCACTTGTAGTTACTGATGAAGTACTAGAACCAAGATGTACTGCTTCTATTTTAAAAGCATCTGCAACACCCAAACTCCAAGGGCCATTATCTGTAGCTGAGTGTGTTTGCGTATTAATATTTACATATCTACTCTTCTTGATTGTTTTTGCAGTTTGTACAGCATTTGAACGTAGAACATTAAAATATACAGAAGCAGTGAAAGTATCTCCAGTAGCAGGTGAAGTATTTGATTGCTGTAGATTTATTGTATGTGATGTAGCATCAGAAGATATTGTACCATTTGCAGAAGTATCAAATATATAACCTTTAGGAAATACTTGTCTATGTGATACAGCATCACTAGTTCCTAATCCACTTCTTGTTGCTGAAATATTATCAACTGTTGTTATCTGTGTTCCTGCAGTATTGATTGCGGCGATAATATGATCTTCTGTTGTTGCACTACCAGAAAAAGGGGCTGAAGAATCTGTCAGTCTTATAACATCGCCAACTTGATAATAATCTTTAAAAGTATTTCCACTTGTAAAACCAGATCCTGTTATTGTCTTAGTTCCAAAAGATGTAATATGTCCTTTTCTCGCGGCAGTTGTTACTTCGGGAGTTTTTAATACGACAATAACTTTTCTTTCATTATCGGCTGATAAAGGACTACCAGTTTCATTTAATGTTTCAACACCACCAGCGTGGGCTGAATTAGCCGCAACTGTTGCTTGAGCATTTCCATCAAAACTTACAGTCTTTTCTGTTCTAAAAACAAACTGTGTATCAACATTGTTAGAAGAGTCTTTTAATGTTTTTGTGCCTAAAGCTGAGAATGGTAAAACTAATAAGTTATTGCTAGGTTCTTGTATAACTGCATTACCATTAGTAAGAACTATATCTGCAACTGAATTATGTGTTGATTCTGCTTCAAATATTGAACGTACATCTGCAAAGTTTTTATCTGTATTCATTCTTATATCAAACAAATACAGTTTAAATTGTCCAGAGGCAGTTCCAGCTGTTCCTGAATGATACGCAAATCCTCTTACTTTAGCAGTACCTATTGTAGCTGAGTTTCCTCCTGGTATTGTTGTATTACCAAAAGTTCTACTAGCTATAGCTGTGCCAGCAACATTTTGTAAATTTACTTCTCTAAGCCCTTGAAAATCCCAAGTACCTACGACATTATTTACAATTACATAATTACCAAAAGTTTGTGTTAATACTCTTGCATCTCTTGTTGTAAAGTCTGTTGCTTTATCTATTTCTAATGGTGTTGGATTTATAAGATGTACTTTCTGGCCATTTACGTAACCAATACCTTTATCAACTTCTGCTATGAGTTTGTTTGCATCACCACCTTCATCTGAATTAAATCTACCTAAGTTTTCACTAGATTTTAAATGCTCACGAATACGAATTGTAAATGGTTCTGTTGCATAGTTACCCAATGTTTCATGAAATTTCTGAGCAATATGTTTACCAATATCAGAGTACATTGTCTCTTTATTATTTCTAATAAGCACACCATCTTTGAGTTCAGCTATTGTAAAGAATGTAGCAGTGTTAGCCGCACCTGTGACTCTTGATGCTAGAGTTGGAAGTAGTTTCAATCTGTCTGCACCTGGTGCCGCAAAGTTAGTTGAGCCTGAAGCATTATCTGTCAAGCTACTATCAATATTTGAGTTAACTAATGTCTCTACTGTTTGAAAGCCAACTTTCTTTGATGGCGATGTGCTGTACTTATCTACTATATGACTCTGAGCGCCGACTCGTACAAAGTGTCCTTTATGAAAAATAACACCATCTGATACTGATGCTCTTGTACCTAAACCAGTTGAACTAGAAGTAATCGTATTAGCGGCAACTATAAAACTTGAACCTGTTCTAGTTCTTAATACGATTGTCTCATTATCAGTAAAAGCTTTTGTTGTATTATTTGTACCTGAATTTGTATACTTTACAAATAATGTCATGTGATCAGGAGCGGCACCCTCGGAGCCGTCAGCGACATCTATTAGTTGTGCTGTCATACCTGATGTCTCACCTGTAATAGTGGCATTAGCTACTGCGCCACTTGAGAAAAAATCTGTAAGTAGAACAACTCTATTATTAGCATCTTTATCTCTGAGTTTTACAAAGTCAATATCTTCTATCTTTAGTGCAGTACCTGTGACAATTGTTCCGTCTACTAATATTTCATTACCAAATCTTTCAATTTGATTTTGTAATATTGTCTGTAGCTGAGTTAATTCTCTAGCTTGTACAGCAAAGCCAGGACGAAACAAAATTCTATTATAATTTTTTGTTTCATCAAAATCGTCATAGTAAGGACTTTGGTTTAAATTTGTTTCGAGTGCCATCTACTTTACCTTTAAAAATCTAGTATAACTTTTATATCTTCAGTTTGATCTACTGCCCTATCAACTTTTTGAAAGTTTTCTACATGTATAAATTCACCTGAATATGTGTTTGCTTCTGGTCCAGATATTGTTGAGACAGTAGCAACTTTTGTAGAACTTCCTCTTTTTAATAAAATATCATTCTTTGTAAAAGCAACATGATTGCCATAACTATCTACATTATTTAGATAAATATTAAAGAACGATGTATCACTAATTAACTCATCATCTTTGATAAAAACTATAGTTCCATTTGCTCCATTTGATGCTTGTGCTACCGAAGCACTTTGTCTTGCGGCCGCATTTAACTCAGTGATAAATCCAATCGTTCCATTCTCAGCATTCAATCTCATTCTTTCATTAGTTATCTCATCATCAATTTGAAATTGATTTTGTGCTACATTATTTATGACTTGTTGATATGATATATTTAATCTTGTTGTTAATCTTAGTGTATCTGCACTGTTAGATGTATTTGCGATTGCTTCTGTCATAATAGCATTGTTAGAATTAACTTTAAGAATAGGATCTTTGAGTATACTTATTGTTCTAAACTCTGTATTTGCAGGAATATATCCAGCACCTGTTGATGAAACACCTTGACTACCTTTAAACTGTGCATTCAAACAAACTTTATTACCACCAAGTTCTCTGATTGGATCTTTACCATGTCCGCCTATGGGCGATATTATCACATTTGCAGTAGCTCCTGTACCTTGAACTGTGTTTGATGAGATATATGCTTTTGCATGAGTGTACTTAGAACCCACTGCGATAACATTCACATTTGAAATATTACCATTTGTATTTACTAGTGAGTAAGCTAAAGCTCCAACACCATCGCCTACAATGTTTACTGTTGGTGAGATAAGAACTGTAGATGTCGTATCTGGTGTTGTTGAGAATCCTGTATTTGTTGTAAGCGTTCTAGAGGCTCCATCATAGTTTACAATTCTTCTTAGTTGTCCTAGTCCAGTTCCTGACTGAATGTAAACTGAGTCACCATTATAATGATTATCTACTGAAGATGGATTACCTTGTGCTAACTGAACTGTAGTTGACGTTGCGCCTACAACGGCAGTACTATTCAACATACCATAACCCGAGCCTACATCATTCGTTTCAATAACATGTATCGCACCATTCACTGATGCATTTTGAACTGCAAGTTGATTAATTTGTTCAGTAGAACCATCACTAGCTAACAATGTTTGTACTGGCATATGTGATGCTGTTAAAAACTTATTTGCTAATCCTAAACTGATTGTGTACATATACTTCCAAGTATAACCATCTGATGTAGTAAAAGGTGTTGTAGAAAAACCTGCTGGTTTTACTGTTGATAATCCACCCTTATTATTATACAAACACTTATATACATTATTCTGATCAGTTAAAACAAAAAAGTTAGATGTATATAAATTAATATTTGTTTGTTTATACATTGGATAAACTCTACCTGTAGTCCAATCATTTCTAGGAATAACATGACTTACATCTGTAGTGTTTATCTTTTTAGCACCAATAGCATTTTTCCATAAATCATAATGTTTATCTTTGATTGTTTCTGTAGCTGTAGGAGCATTTGGTTCATTGGGCCAATGTGTGCTTTTACCTAGAACAGCATAAAGTATTGTTGAGTTCTTTGTGCTTCTTCCATCAGATTCTTTTACAGAATCTACAAAAGCTTTTGCACCCATGATGTTCATTTCTTTACTAGCATAAGAAGTCATTATGATACCGTTCCTGAAAAATAATGAGCATTCGCTCCTGTTATATTACCATGTGTCCAATTCACAGCGAGATTGGCACTAGTTGCACTATCGACTATATTTAGTCGTGCTGAATAAAAGACATTGCTAACTGGCCCAATTATTATCGTATCTCCATTCGCAAATTCTGTTGTAAGTTGTGTGCCAGTTCCTGTTATTGTATTCGCATTATTATTAATAGCGATTGTACCTGTTGCAACTTTTCTTGTTCGTATTTTACTTGTTGTAACTGATTGATTCATTGCGTTTGTAGAAACTTTAAATTTTCCAAAAAACTTTTGCCCTGCAGGGTGTATCAATCTTAATGCAACATCTTTATATCGTGTCAAAGCAATAGAAGCGGCAATTTCATATGAGAACTCTTGATAAAAATTACTGTCTTGTATGAAGCCTCTAGCTGACGATACATGCCCTCTTGTTGATGCATAATATCCTTCTGCATTTGCTATATTATCTATCGTGAGTATTCCTTGAGCTTGAATAGCGTTCACTCTACCAGAAGAAGAGAATGTGATTGTTTCTTTGGGTTTATATGAAAAACCTGAATCGATAACTCTAGCTGTTTTAATAGAACCATTAGCACCTATGTCTGCACTAATATTTGCATTCTTTCCTAGCACACCTTCATCTCTTATATTTACTATATTAATTGCACCTGTTCCTGCGAGAGTGCTTTGACTTGCATCTGTAAAATGTTTTGTTGCTGATGTTCCTATAGCCCAATTAATTCCTCCTGGTTCTCTTTGTAAGTCATCTTGCCAAACTCTAAGAACTGTTTCATACGTTGTGTTTGCATGTTGTATTGTTTGCCCTACAGCCATGATATTAGCTTTTGCACCTGTTGATGCTTGCTCTAATCTATCATTAGTATCAAGTGCAGTTATGCTATTAACACCTGTACCGAAATTAGCATTGTCATATTGCACAGTAAGATAAGCTTCACCAATTCCTAAAGCGGCCACATTTCTATGTTCCACTCTAACTTTAGGTGCTTTTGTAAAATTCTGGCCACCAATTCTATTTGATAATCTTGCGATTGTTCCTACTGCTCTATTCACGAATGTTAAAGAATTATTTAAAGTTGTATGGATATTTTCTATGACTGAATTAGAAGTTTGTGAAACATTATTTCCTACAACAACAGAACTGTTAACTTTTCTTATACCTTCTTTTTCTAAAAATGCTCTCATTGGGCCAGCATCAAATTGACTTGTTGTATTTGCCGTAGTGTTTGCTGTCACTTGCATGGTAATAATTTTTCTATCAGGAGTGCTATCACCATCGTGATCATATTGATTACTAGCTGTAATATTTAATATCTTTTTTACAACGCCAAAAGCACCACTACGCATACCTACTATTTCATCACCTTGTGTTATACCTCCACCTCCATCAGTATTCGCAACTTGAACAATATGATAACCTATCGTGTTTGCAAAAAAACCGCCTGTTGATTTTATTGTTCCTACTGTGGCACCTGTAGATGATGCTTTCTTTACAGTTTCATTTGCTTGAAAATTTTTAAAAGTATCTACTGCAAGAACAACATTATCTAGTGTAGCATTATATGTTCTACGAATTCCTTTGACTATAGCATTAGCAGAAGAAGTTACACCAAATAAACTATCTCCAACTACAACACCCGGATCACTAGTATTATGAAGAACTATAACAGCATTTGCGTTTGTTCTGTAATCTCTACTTGATATAAGTGACTCGCCTGATTCTCTAAAACCAAAATCAGGTGAACATAGTAAAGTGTTTGCATGAGTATTCATGATACCTAGTGAAGTATCTCTATATGTAACTCGAGGTGCAGTTGCACCGAAAATAGTATTTGATGCAAACTTATTTGTATTTTGACTGAGTGCAAAAGTATCTGTTATATCACCAGATAATATTTTAAACGTAGCAGGAGATGTTCCAACCCCACCTATATATTCTACTATTGTACCTGCACCTAAATCTAAAGTTGATAAATCTTGATCTTGTTCAGTATTAACATAACCTGAGCCACCATCTACTATAGTAAAATTAACTTTACTCTGTAAGTCATTCGTATCTACAACAACAGCTTTTGCAAACGCACCAGTTTTTGATGATATAATATCTACAATATCACCTCTCTCATACTGGCCACCACCTGTTGTAATTGTAACTTTACGAATACCACATTCAACGATAGGTGCATAGCCACCACCAGCTGGTGAATCTTTTAGTTGAATTGCTTCTAAGTGATTGAAAGAACCTTTTACATTTGATAAAAGTATTTGATCAATGTCTCTACTTTTAGCTACAAGTCTCTTAACATCTTCTACCAAGGCCTCTGCTTGACTATCAGTTCCCTTAATAGTTTTTCCTATAAATGAGTATGCCCTAGGATCATGATGTGTTGTTAGATATCTGTCTATTCTAAAATCACCATCAGAAACTTTGAGCATTTGATCTGCAGGAAAGTTTACCTCTACATCTTCATCATATAATATTCTAAACAATAACTTATATGATTCAATTGTACCTTTTGTTGTATACAAATCTTTGATACGTTTTGCAAGTAATCTTTTATCTGCAAGTGCATCGTTAGGTATTTCAGGCATCAACTCAGAACGAAAATATTTTATAAACTCGTCTAGAGTATCATCAATATCTTTATAGTTTTTTAAATTTCTTTGAGTATCTTGTTGCTTACCAGTTGTTTCAAGGTATTGATAGTAAGCTTTGATAAAAGCCAAAAACTTTGGCCCTTCTTCTTTATAAAAAGCGGGAAACTGATTTTCAACCAGAGATGATAGTTTTCCTTCAACTGACATTAATTAACCTCTGCTTCAGTTTCGATTATTGCGTCCGCTGAAGATATAATTATAATTTGTTCTCTTACTGGTACGATATCTTTATTAACTGGATCAGCATTTACTTTTATTTCGATACCATCAAAAGCAGAAACTAGAAAACTACTCATACTTAATTTACCTGTTGTATAATCTATTGTACCAGCTGTAGCATCAATAAACACTTTTTCTTTATCTGTATTAAATCTAAAAATTCTAACATTGCCTAGTCCATCATCATCTAATTGTGCCGTAAAGTTATTAAATGTAAATGATGTAGACGATATTGAAGAAACTTTTACACTATTATGAAACTCTAGTTCTACTAATGTTGCACTTGTTGTGCTAGGCACAAATCTTTTTTGCATTTGAAACTCTGCTTCATTATTCAATACCGCTTCATCTGTATTATCTAATTCACGTACAAATCTAGAGTATCTTAACTTTTGTCCAAATTGTTCTAAGTTATTTGTTGAGTAACTTACTATAGAATTTCTAATCAATGCTTGTATTGCTGATGTAGCTACATTTGATTTTAAAGTATCATAATATGTTGTGATAGTAGGTATTACATATAAGTAAGTTGGATCTATAATTACTGGATCAATACCAAGCATTGTTCTATCTTTAATAGAGTTTTTAATTTCATCTTTTAATGTAGCTGTTGGTATCAATTCACCCTGTGGTTTAATAGCAATAAAAACTTTTCCGTGAACAGCAGGAACAGCTTCTTCACCACCAAAGGCCACAACTGATGATAGATTAGTATTCTCATTTAATATTATTCTTTCAAAGTCTTTCGCAACAACTGCACGATTTTGAATCTTAAAGTTTCTTGGTGCGTTGAACTTTATACTATCAATACTTTCTATTTCTACTCCACCTCTTGCTACTGAGTTTACTGCGAGAGTAGCGCCTGAGTAACTAGGAGTAATTGATATACTATCAATAGAGAAAGTATTTGCGCCGTTAGTCTGTGTGCCATGACATACCCTATATTCCACTTGTACAATATTACCATCTTCTACTGGTTTACCTAGAGAACCAGTTCCAAACAATATTTCATATTGCTTATCGTGAGTTTCTTGAAGATAGTAAACTGTTGATTGATTATTTACCTCACGTATATTTGTTGCTCTAGTATAAATTGTGGTAACACTAGAAGTTGAGGATTTTTTTACTGTAACTTTTATACTACGTGTATCTACATTTTCATTTGGTATAATGTACTTCACAGGTGTTGCAGTGCTTACTGTGAACTCATGTGTTACAGGTGTACCCTCTGTAATTGTAATTGCTTTTGTAAAAGCTCCTCCAACATTTCTAATAATATTAGATTCTGGTGTAACAAATGTAAATGTTCTATTACTAATACTTGTAGTAAAAGATGTATTCTTTGGTAATTCAAATTCAGATATGTTTGATGCAACACCAGCAAAAGTTATAGATACATTTGCACTTGAACCTCTAGCAGAACGTGTAAGATATCCCAATTCTTTTGCTCTTGATACTACACTGTCACGTTGTTGTGCTGTATCTAAAAACATTTCATTCGCAAGCATATTAGTATAGAAAGCATTATAATGTGTGTTGTATGATAATACATCTAGTAAAGTTGACATATTACTACCATCAAAATCATAATCGTTAAATTGCGTTTGAGAACGTAAGTAATTTTTTAGATTTGTTTTTATGTCAGCGAAATCTACTTCGGTGACTCTGAGATATGTATTAGCTGACATGTTATCGTACTCTTTCTAATATGACATCTAGAACTACTGCATCAGGATCATTTACTATTTCAAAAGCTACTGTAATCGCTATAGCGTTTAAATCTATCCTATCTTCAACTAATATATCAATAATATTTGCTCTAGGTTCGTAGTTTTCTATTACATTTATAATTGCTTGTTTCATCTGTTCTTGTAGATGAGATGTAAAAGGTTCAAATAAGAAGCCTCTTATATTACAACCAAGATCAGAATTAAATGGCCTTTCATAGTAATCAGTCAGTATTAAATTCTTTACAGCTTGTTTAACCGCATCTCTATTAACTTTCTTATTCAAAGACTTTGTTATGGGATTTGTAATAAACTGATTATCAAAATCACTGTATATAACTTCAGAACTATCTGGCATTCTTTTTCTCTTGTATTTCTTTTCTTCTTGTTGTACAAATTTTTGATATCTCTGCTAAAGCTTTTCTTGCTCTTGTACCAGCAGACATATTTCCTTTTTCAAACTTTTCACTCTCTCTTACATAAGTCTCAAAAAGATTTAACAAACTGTCATGATAATTCACTTGACTCTTCCTTCAAATAATGATAAAATATTATTGTCTATTTATAACTATTAATCACCATTTACAAATACATTTTCAGAACCTGTTTCTGCTTTACTTGGTAGAAACCTATCGTGTCCTTTTGTAGCATCATCTTTTCTATGCACAGCTTTACCATTTATAAAGACATTAGGTGAGCCAGTAAGTGCTTCATCGCCACATTCTGTTTTATCTCCTACAACAATCGCAGGTTCACCATTCACAAACACATTAGCGCCAGATTTAGTATAAGGTGCTTGATGGAGAGGTTTTGGTGTAAAAGGATCTAAGTGCTTGACATTCTTGTCTAATGTTGCTCTAACTATACCAGGCATTATATTGCACTAGATGTTGGAGCTGGTGTAGTGCCATCATCACACGCTACTGCTCTTCTGACTGTTCTTAATCTCCAGAAGAAACCACCTCTAAGTTTATATCTCTTTTGTGTAATACTATTACTTTGATTACCACCAACAACTTCTATATGTGTATCTGTGAAGTTGCCTGTAGCAAAAGCTACGTGGCCAGTTCCTTTTGCTGAGCCACCTCTTTGAAATACCAATATATCTCCTCTTTTGAGATTTGTCAAATCTATTTTATCACCTTGTGCTGTTGCTACTTCCGTACCATAGTTTGAGTATGCTTGTGATGATGCTGTTTGTATGTACTTATTGCCTGAACGCTTGAGTACAGCACCAGCAAACACAGCACACCATGCTGTTCTATCTGCATATTGAGAACCATTATAACCAATCTCGTCCCAAAGAAATTTAATTTTAGGATTACTACCAGTTTCTTTCCAACCACCTTCG
>VTLG01014292.1_pt1 | contig 12427 bp, 7 predicted proteins | sample 4694571 | NCBI WGS metagenome assembly VTLG01 (sample SAMN12604809, study PRJNA352737) | marine metagenome | biome: ENVO:00000447; feature: ENVO:00000209|ENVO:00000569|ENVO:01000036; material: ENVO:00002151; isolation source: viral sequences binned using virsorter ... | reverse complement strand
CTTCAGCTCCTGCAATGGCTGGCGTTTATGTAAACGTCGAGTCTAACGCATCTTATACAGGCGGCGATTATACTTCCCGTACTACCGATCTACACGTAGGCTATGAAGGAGAAGTAGGAGACTTAGGATACTATATCCAAGGTGGTCCTGCACTTGTAAATGGCGACGCAGTAGACGGAACCAGTGAGTTCTCAGGTAAGCTCGGAGCATCCGTAGCAGCATCTGAGAAACTAGATGTGTATGGTGAAGTATCATTCATTACTGATGAAGATGCTGATAACGCATACGGCACTAAAATAGGTGCTAAATATAACTTCTAACTTTTAATATTATGGCACAACAATCATCAGCGATGAGAGCAGGTCCATCTGCTTACTCTCTCATTGAAGAACCCAAAAAGGTACAAGTAGATACTAATCCTAGTGACCATCAACCTCCGGGTGTTGATGAGGAGCCAGACTATAACTCTCTAGAAGAAGCTCTTCTTGGAGAATGAAGTTTAACGAATTATGGCTAGTGGTTTTCGGACTGCTAGCCTTTTTTATATTTGTCGAAGGTAGTCATTTAAACTACCACAGGGGAGAAGCACCTCAGTGTCGGACTTCTTCCTAATTGGCATTGGCCTGTACGCAGATACCCTTTGCCGTCTAGACGGTGGGATAGACCACAACAAAATGATCAAAAAATTTTCAGCTGAAGAACGTATATATTTATTTATCCATAGAAAATGGCACAACAAAGTTCCAGTTCTACTACCAGTCTTACCTGGGGTGGTGCTGATAATGGTGCAGCTTCTACAACTGCTGCACGTAGAGAATTATATCTCAAGCTGTTTTCGGGAGAGCTGTTCAAAGGATTCCAACGCAATACAATTGCTAGAGATCTTGTAACAAGAAGGACGCTCAAGAATGGACGCTCACTACAATTCATTTACACGGGTCGTACAAAGAGTGAATTCCATACACCTGGAAACTCAATATTAGGTAATAGTGATGGCGCACCACCAGTTGCAGAGAAGACCATCGAGTGCGATGACTTGCTAATCTCAAGTGCATTCGTATATGAGCTCGATGAGACACTTGCCCACTATGACTTAAGGGGAGAAATCTCCCGCAAGATCGGTTATGCACTAGCCGAAAACTATGATAGAAGAATCTTCAGAGCAGTATCTAAAGCTGCACGTAAGGCTTCTCCAATCACCAAGGCTAACTACGTAGAACCCGGTGGAACACAGATTCGTGTTGGTACTGCTGCTGATGCGGATGATGCTCTTGATCCAGATAAGCTCGTGACAGCATTCTATGATGCCGCGGCTGCTCTAGATGAGAAAGGAGTAAGTACTGAAGGTCGTGTAGGTGTACTAAACCCACGCCAATACTATGCTCTTATTAAGGGTCTAGATGGTTCAGGTATTGGTGCTTACCTAGTAAATCGTGATGAGCAAGGAGATGCCCTACAATCAGGTAAGGGTGTTTATGAGATTGCTGGTATCAAGATTTACAAATCAATGAACATTCCATTCTTCAGTAAGTTTGGTACTAAGTATGCTCCTGATTCAGGTGCTGCTGCTGCTACCGACCCTGCTACTGTGAACCCAGGTAACACTGGAGACTTCGTAGCTGAAGCAATGGGAGATCAACATGCCAACGCAACTCCTTCTGGACAGCGTACCGTAAACGACTACGGACAAGAAGCTAAGTTCGCTAATAGCTGTGGACTTATATTCCAGAAAGAAGCTGTAGGTGTTGTTGAAGCAATCGGACCTCAAGTACAAGTAACTTCTGGTGATGTATCCGTGATTTATCAGGGTGACGTCATTCTAGGACGCTTGGCTATGGGAGCCGACTTCCTTAACCCAGCTGCTGCTGTGGAACTGTACGCTGGTACAGCAACCGCACCTGCTGCATTCGGGTAATATACATAGGGGAGTCTTCGGACTCCTCTTTTTTTTATTAATAAAACTTTATGGCTTCCACGACAATTGATACCGAGACCGAACTCTCCGCTGTAAACTCGATACTGGGAGCTATCGGTCAGTCACCAGTTACAACATTAGTCTTTGATAATCCAGAGATATCATTTATATATAATTTATTAAGAGATGCTAATGTTGACGTACAAAACGAAGGCTGGCATTTTAATTCAGAAAGACATGTAACTTATACTCCCGATGCTACAACTGGTAAGATAACTGTTGGTAATGATATATTACGAATGGATGTTACTGATGGATGGAAAAAGAGAGAGTATGATGTAGTAAAAAGGAATGGATATTTATATGATAAGTATGACCATACAGATGATTGGTCTGATGTAGATGAAATCTTATTAGATATTGTAAGATTATTTACATTTGAAGATCTACCTATGGTATTCCAAAGATATATAATATATAGAGCATCTAGATTAGCAGCAACACAACTAGTAGTTAATCCACAGTTAGTACAATTACTAGCTCAACAGGAAGTAGCAGCTAGAGCTGCATGTGTAGAGTATGAATGTAATCAAGGTAACCATTCAATGATGGGATTCCCTGAAGATTCTGTTTACTCAACTTATGAACCATGGAAAAATCTTAGAAGATAATGTCAAGTATTACACAAACTATACCAAATTATACTGGCGGTATATCAGAACAGCCAGATCAATTAAAAGTACCGGGACAAGTAAAGAGTGTACAGAATGCGATACCTGATGTTGTACATGGATTGTATAAAAGACCCGGTGCTAAAAGACTAGGAACTGCACCACTAACTAATGTCCAAACTGGTGGTAGTTGGTTCCATTACCACAGAGATGAGACAGAAGGATCTTATATAGGTCAAGTAGCAGCTGATGGTAAGGTTAGGATATGGAGTTGTAACGATGGTACTGAGAAAACTGTTCATTATGATACAGCTGGACAAGCTTATAATGCTAGTGATTCAGATCATACATCAATTACATCTTACCTAACTCCTAGTGTTGTTAATGGTGTCTCTCAAACAGAAGATATCCAAGCTTTAACTATTAATGATACTACCTTCCTAAATAATAGAAGTAAAATAGTAACTACTACAGGTACTACAGATGCTAGGCCACATAAAAACTTTGCTTATATAGAGCTATTAAGAACTGAAAATGGTAGGCAATATGCTTTCAATATATACGATGATGCTACTACTCAAACTATAAATGTAGCTACAAGAATTAAAGTACTTAGTGATGAGTTAGGAGAAGGTCAAAGTAGTGGTCAGTGTAAAGGGATAGGTACTAAAGTATATAGTGGTGCTGAAACTAATACTGGAAGTAAAAAGAATTTAACATTCAGATTAACAGTACTAGGGCAACAAGGTATAAGAGATGGAGCAGGTGGTCCTATAGAAGCGGAAGAGTATGCCTGTTCTTACAGTAGAGAATTAACACTACTACATGGGGGAGAAGGTTGGACAAGTGCTTCAGGTAATAACCAACTAACTGTTGTAGGTCCATCTGCTAATGGTAAATTATCCGCAGGTGACGGAAATACAGGTAGTAATAGCCAGTACAGAGATCCAGCTAACTTTGTCATCGAAGTAACTGAACATGAGGCTATAGCAGTTAGAGCTAATATCAAAGCTGTTAGACCTTCACCTACACCATTCGATGCTGATACAGCTGTAACAGTCGATTCCATTTTAGGTGGTATGGCTGGAGAACTTAGTGGTGTTACTGTTAATGGTAATGCACTTAACTATACAGTTATAGGAAATGGTCTCTATTTATATACAACTAATGATGCAGATGATTTCAATGTAGAAATAGTTGATAAAGATCTCATGCGTGTCATGCAGACTGAGATCAATGACGTCACTTCATTACCAGTTCAATGTAAACATGATATGATTGTCAAGATATCCAATACTAGGCAGTCTGATGAAGATGATTATTATGTTAGATTTAACGGTGAAAATGGTAAGGATGGTGCTGGATCATGGATAGAGTGTGCTCAACCAGGGATAGTTAAAAGCCTTGTAGACACTTCATTACCTCATGTCTTACAAAGACAAACTGATGGAACATTCTTAGTTAAAAAATATACATGGGAGGATAGAGATGTTGGTGATAATGTCACTAATACTATACCTTCATTTGTAGGAGGTACTATCAATAAAGTCCTCTTCTTCCGTAATAGATTAGTTTTCTTATCAGGTGAACATGTTGTATGTTCTAGAGCTGGGACAATAGCATCACCTAACTTTTGGTCTAATACAGCCTTAACAGTTAGTGTTATAGATCCTGTAGATATATCCTGTTCATCTAATTACCCATCTGATTTATACGATGCTATAGAAATAACTGCTGGATTATTATGTTTTAGTAGTAATGCTCAGTTCTTACTATCATCCGATGATACTATATTCAATCCAGATACAGCTAAGTTAAGAGCCGTATCATGGTATAATTATGATGTAACTACACCTCCTTTATCATTAGGTCAGACTATTGGATTCATAGATAACTCTAATAAGTATAGTCGTTTCATGGAAATGGCTAATGTATCTAGGGAAAATGAACCAGCTGTTATAAATACAAGTAAAATTGTACCTAGTTTATTACCTAAAGATAGTGATTTATTTACTAATTCAAGAGAGAATAATATAGTTCTCTTTGGTAAAACAGATTCTAATACTGTTATAGGTTTTAGATATCTGAATATAGGAGATAGACGTCAACAAAGTTCATGGTTTAAGTGGAAATTTAATAATACACTTAAGTATCATTTCATTGTTAATGATCAGTATTTCTTATTAGATAAAGATAACTTCTTACAAAGTGTTAATTTAGTACAAGCTGATGCTGATCCTGCTTTAGATCAAGACTCTGTAAATTACTTGATACACCTAGATAATTATACAACTATATCTGGTGGTGTATTTAATTCAGTAACTAATAAAACTACCTTTACCCATGGTACAGGTGGATGTGTATTTAACTGGGAATCTAGCGTAACCAAACCTAACCCAGTAGTTAATAAATTAGTAGTTATTGATACTAATGATAATGCAACTAGAATAGGTAGATATGCTGAATGTACTATAACAAGTTCTGGGGCAACATTTACTGTACCAGGAGATTGGTCTAGTGCTACCTTAGAAATAGGTTATCTATATGATTATCAGGTAGACTTTCCTAGATTTTATCTACAAAAAGCTCAAGGAGAAGTTGTACAATCTGATATAAATTCTAAACTTACAATACATAGAATGAAATTAAACTTTGGTAAGATTGGTTTATATGAAACTACACTTAATAGAGTAGGTAAATCTGCCTATACTGAAGTATATGAATCTACAGATTTAGATGAGTATGATGCATCAGACGCTCCATATTTATCAGAAAAAATTAAGGACATTCCAGTATATGAAAGGAATACAAATGTAGATGTCACATTAAAATCCTCCCACCCAGCACCTGCTACCTTAAGATCTATGGCTTGGGAAGGTGACTGGTCCCCTATGCACTATCGTCGTGTCTAAATATATTCACCCAATAACAATTGAGGCTGCCATAGAGGTGGCCTCTAACTTACGTCCAGATGACCGTAGAGAGGTCGAAGAAGGTCATGGACTGAATCCATTAGTAGAGTTAGTTTTGGAGGCTAAGAGAGGCTCCTCTGTGTATTTCACAGTGCCTAACGGCAAGACTGCTGGTATGGCAGGAGTTGGTGAACAAGGAACAATATGGATGCTATGCACACCCGCAATTCATGAATATCCTATCACCTTTGCTAGAGAAGCTAAACGTTTCGTTGATTCTAGAACCGAACCTTTACTATGGAATATAGTTGATGAACGTAATAAAGTTCATTTGAAACTACTTAGATTTTTGGGCTTTAAATTTTTGCGAAAAAAATTACATGGTCCTAACAATTTGTCCTTTATAGAATTTTGCCGTGTGCGCACCTGATCCTAACGCTGGTCTACGAAGACAGGCAATGATGGAACATCGTAAAAAGATGTCCAAGTATCATTCCGAATCACTTAAATATTGGAATAGAGAAGTTAGCGTAAAACAAGGAAAATCTAGACTTACTAAAGGTTTAAGCCGCTCAAGAAGTGATGCTTACTCAAAAGCTCTATGGGCTTTAGGTAAAGGTAGATTAGCTAACGAAGGTTTATATAGACAGAAAGCAAAGTTAATGCGCTTTTCTGATCAAAAGAATACATCCAGATCTAATAGGTATATGGCTAATAACTATAAAGCTATATTAGATAAACAAAGACAAGTAGAAAGTACAATAAATAATACATTTGGTAGAAATATGGACATCGCTCATCAGATGATACAACGTAATCATATGGCTCAAGTAGCTAAAAATAGGATGAGATTAGGTAGTAAACCCGAATTCGGTATGCCTGTAATGATGCCACCTAAAGATCGTATGGGACAAATGTTCAATACAGTATCAATGGGTCTACAAATAGGTAGCTTGTTCGCTGGATTTCCAAGTGATAAGCGATTAAAAGAAAATATTAAAGAAGTAGGAGAATCTGATTTAGGTTATACTGTATATGAATTTAATTATATAGGTAATAAGTCAGATAGATTCCGTGGAGTCCTAGCACAAGATGTTGCTAAGATTAATCCAATGGCTGTTCATATTGTAAATAACTATTTAGCTGTTGATTATAGTAAACTCGATGTAGAAATGGAGGTAGTATCATGACTGATTCAAATTTAGCTTTAATGTATAAGCTTGATACCCTCCCTCAAGCTGGTAATCTGCAAACTAATTACCAAATGGAAGTTGCAGATATGAGTAAATCCGTTAATGAAAGCATAGATGCTAATCAAAAACGGATGGATGAACATTTTGATTTCTTAATTCAGACCTATAACCATCTTCATAAGAGAGATGAAAATAGACCTAAAGAATTCATAGCAGCTTTAAAAGAAGGTAAAGAGTTTAAATCTGAATTAGAAGATTTCACAGAATATTGGAGTAAACATAATAAATACGCCAATAAATGGAAGAAACAAAAAGCTGATTTCTCTAATATATATGGCGGAGAAGCCTGGGAAACATTTGAAGGTAAAGGTGATTTCGATCCTGACGTAAGAGCAGAATTAGTTGCAAAAGATGATCGAGCTGCTATTAGAGTTCAAGCTACAGATTTAGGATATTCAATTCAAGATGAAGATCCATATGCAGCTAATGAATTAATATTAGGTCCAGAAGCTTCTTATGCAGATGAGAATGAGATGATTGAAGACTTAGATAGTCTTTTAGTTCATCATGAAGCTTCTTATAGGCCAAGAGCTGAAGCTGGTATGAAAGTTAGATTACCTAATCAATTCACTGCTGATGGTAAGCCTATTTATAAAACTTATCAAGAAGCTAATCTACCTCAAGAGAAAAGATATATCAGTGATATGATAGATGCTTGGTATGCTTATAAACATCAAGACCTAGCTCGTGGTAGACTTGGTTTCTATAAAAAAGATTTCATCAATCATATGATAGAACTTGATGAAACACGTGTTAAACAAGAATTAGAAACTGATGCAGGTGCTTTAGTAGAGATTCAAACAGAGAATCGTGCTAAAGAATTAAAGATGAGAATAAAGAGAGACCCAGGATATTTGATAGATTATATAGGTACTTATAAAGGAGCTCATAAAGGTAGATATGACTTAACTAGAGTTGAAGCATTTGATACTTTAATTAGTGGTGTTAACGCTGGAGTATTAACTAGAGAAGATATAGCTCCTGTATTAGATCATAAATTCTTAGCACATGATAGTACACCAGACAAGCCACACTGGGTTACTGCAAGAAGTTATTGGAAAAAAGATACTAGGAGATTATTAAAAGCACTATCTACTCAAGAAAAGACAATTTACGAAGAGAATGAGGAGAACAGAAACGGTGCTATGAAAGCTGAAGCAACTAAGATTGTTGCTGAAATATCTAATCAAGAAGAACCTTTAACATTCAAATCAGTTAATGATGTACAGTTAAGTTTTATGGAGAAGTTCAATATTAGAGATCCTGAACTGCTTCCAGATATAATTAAAAACTTACCTTATGAAGGTATGCATGATGATCAAGAATTAGATGCACAACTTTCATACAATCATTATACTCTTAACCAAAGAATAGAACCATCAGATCTTATAGGATTTACTGATCCAGATTTGAAAAAGAAATGGGTAGGAATAGCAGCTGGACAAACTGGTTTAACTAAAGATGGTATTAGTAGGCGCAATAGTGCTATCTCAGCAGAGGTTACTGCTAGAACAATGGAGTCAGATGTTAATAGAGCGAAGACTCCTAAATGGGTTTCCAACTATGAACAAGCAACACAAGAATATGATAGAGTATATAACGGTGTAATAGAGAATGGTGGTACTCCTGATAATGCTCATAAAGAAGCTATGAATGCTGTTAAAGATGGGCTATGGAAACAACTACCTAATGGAGCATATCAATGGGATACTAGAGGAGAATCTACATATAACGTAGAACCTGCTAGAGAAGCTATTGCTGTAGTAAAAGCTATATCTTCAGATCGTGATATGATTAATAGTACTACTCCTTGGAAAGGTGAAGAACCTCATCTACTATCAGCTCTGAAATATGTTCAATATAGTAGACAAGGTAGAGAAGTTAATCAACCATTCTATTATAGACAGATTGCAAAGCAAATAGGAATGAATCCTGAAAGACTACTACTTAATAGATTAGAGTCTACAGGAATGTTAAAACCTGGAGATAAGTTACCTGAAGAATTAAACCTATCAGCATATCATCAGAAACTATTACTTAAACCATCTGCTGCTAAAACTTATAGAGTCACTCAAGAGAACGATGATATAGTATGGATGTTAGATACTATAGCCTCTCCTATAGCTGAAGCTAATGGAGGCTACGATGCTATTCGTAACCAAAATGGAGACTATGAAAGCATTGAATCCATAACAGGTAAGAAGTTAAATGAAGTTACATTTGCAGATATAGTTGGATTAATGGATGAAGGCTATACAAATATTGGTCGTTATGATTTAACTCCAGAAGGATTAATAAATGTTATACTAGCTAACCAACTAACAAGTGATACTTTATTTGATCAGAAAGGTCAGGATTTAGTAGTATTAAGTAGGCTAAGACAAAAAGCACAAGCTGCTAATAGTTATAGAACACTTAAAAATAGATACAGAAGGTTAGTAAATATACCTCAAGAAGATCAAGAACAGTTTCTAGAAATGGTTGGAGATCTACCCACTTGGCTAAGACTAGATACATTACTTCCAGAAGCGGCTAAGGAGCTTGTCAGAAGTACAACATTACAAGAGTAAACAAAATGCCAGAGAATCCTAATCTTCTATATAGTGAGGATGAAATAAATGCAGCGGCAGAAACTGCTGGAGCATTCCTTGATAAATTAGAAGAGAATAAAGAAACTAGGGACAATGTTCAGCAAACACAAGCTGCTGAAGAAACACAAGCTAAGGCTGAAGTTGATGACCCTAGAGATGCAGAAAAATGGGGATTTAAAGCATACGCAAAAGAAGCACAATCTATTCTATCAGGTGGTATACAAGACACCGCTTCCTCTATAACTACCTTTCCAGAACGTACAGTAGATGCGATCTCTGGAGAGATGGCTAGAGATAGGAAAACAGATGAAGGTTATAGACCAGATTGGGACCCTTTTGTTGATGAAGAAAATCCTATAATAACTAAAACATGGTGGGGAAAACTAGCTAGAGGTACAGTACACTTTGGTACTATGGCTGGTGCTATATATGGTGCTGCTCAGGCAGCTCCTGTCACAGTTCCAGCATGGGCTATAGGTGCTGTTAGTGCAAGTTGGAAGAGAGCTGCTCTAGTCGGTGCTGCATCTGATTTAATATCAAAAGAATCAGATGGTCATAACGCACTAGGAGCATTAAGGAAACAATGGGGATTTATAGATACACCATTAACAACAAAAGATACTGATCATCCTGTCATGATGAAACTCAAGAATATACTTGAGGGGATGGGTATAGGTACTGTGTTTGATGGGGTAGCATATATGATAGGTAAAGGATCTCCTAGAGTACAGCAGATGATAAAATATAGGAATGATAATGTAGAGAAAACTGATATAGAACAAGCCCTTTCTCAAGTTAGAAAAGGTGAAGCAGAATTCCGTGCTGCTAAGAATGCTCCAGTAAAAGGAGCTGGGCAAGGAAATATTATATCAGAACAACCTGCATATGAAGCATTCCTAACACAAAAAGAAATACGTAAATGGGGAGGAGAAGAAGGATCTATTGGTCGTCAAGGTACTCCTGTACAGATTGAACGTATTGCTAGAGAAGGAGATCTAAGTGAAGAAATGGCTGCTGGTATCTTACGTAGCCTTATGAGTGATGCAAGATATCAAGCTCTTGTCCAAGATGTTAAAAATAGAAGGCTGACTTTAACAGAAGCTTATGGTGATGCTATAGAAGCTTATCAAAGAATAACTCTTGGTAGAAATCCAGCTGAAATGTCAGCACAAGAATTCGCAGAAGAACTTTGGAATTCTAGAACTTCATATGATGTAACAGATGCACAAAATAATGTAATAGATAATATCGAAACATTTATTCCTAAGAATGTTGTAGTAGCTGATTTACTTGTAGGATCGTTATTACATCAAATTAGAGATTATGGTATATCAGGAAGAGAATTAGCAGAGATTGTAGACTTAGGTGATATAGATGGACCAGCCTCTCAAGTTATAGATACTATGTTAACTCTATTGAGAGAAACTAAAAAAGCTAGGATTGTTAAATCTGATGACTTTAGACAGTTAGGTGCTGGTAAACAAAGACAAGCTTTAGATTCTGTACTCACACAAGAGATGGCAGATACTAAAGATTCCATCATGGCTATATTAAAGATAGCTAAAGAGAATGAAGATCCAGCTATAATGAATGCTTTGTTTGAATTGTTCTCATCAATGAAAACTGTTAATCAAGTTGAAGACTTTGATAGATGGGCAAGGATAATGATAAAAGGTGGTTCTATGGACCCACGTCAACCAAACAGAACTGGAGCATTCTTACAAGGAATGGGTAATTTATATACCCAAAGTATACTTAGTGGACCTAAAACTCCTATGAGAGCTATTATGGGTACTGCTAGTGCTACATTCTTAAGACCTATATCAACAGCATTTGGTGCTGCAATGAAGTACCCATTTACTGGAGATACAGCTACACTACGTTCTAGTCTATCTTCTATGAATGCTGTAATGGAAGCTATACCTGAATCCTTTACTTTATTTAAAGAAAGGCTTAACTCCTATTGGAGTGGTGATATGGCTAGTCTCAAGACTCGTTACTATGAATATACTAGGAATGATGAGAACTGGGAATTAATAAGAAGATGGGCTGAAGATAGTGGTAGAGCTACAAAAGGAGATCAAGCTTGGTTCAGAGTAACTAATATGATTAGGAACATGAACAATAGTAATCTCTTAGGATATTCTACTAAGATCATGGCTGCTACTGACGACTCTTTTGCATATATTTTAGGTAGAGCAAAAGCTAGAGAAAAGGCAATGCGTAGTGTACTTGATATACAAGCTCAAGGTGGAAAGCTTCCAGAGATTACCCCAGACCTTATGAGGGCTTATGAACAAGATTTCTATAGCCAAATATTTGATGCTAATGGTAATATAATAGATGAAGCAACTAAATGGGCTAGAAAAGAAGTAACATTACAAACACCTATGGATGGGTTTGCTAAAGGATTAAACGATGTATTCGCTGCTCATCCTTGGTCTAAACCATTCTTCCTATTTGCACGTACTGGTGTTAGTGGTCTGAATTTAACTGCTAAACATACACCTGGTTTTAACTTCTTAGTGAAAGAATTTAATGATATAGCATGGGCTACACCAGATAACTTAGAAAATGTAGCTAAGTATGGTATCACTACAGCTGAAGAACTAGCCAATGCTAAGGCATTACAGGTTGGTCGTTTGGGTATTGGTTCCTTAGTTACATCATTAGCTGCATTTGCTTTCATGAGAGGTGATATTACTGGTAATGGCCCAATTGATAGACAGAAAAGACAAGCATGGATAGATGCTGGATATAGACCTAGACAGATGAAATTAGGTGGTGTATGGGTTGGATATGACTCAGTAGAACCATTTAACCTTATATTCTCTACAGTAGCGGATATAGGAGATTATAGTTTGTTGATGGGAGATGAGTGGACAGAGAAACAATTCCAGAAAGTAGCTCTTGTAGTAGCTCAGGCAGTATCTAGTAAGTCTTATTTTGCTGGTATTCAACAGATGGTTGATATGGTTGCTGGTAAACCCGGTCAGCAGAATAGAATAATAGCAGGTATAATGAATAATCAAGTACCATTAGCTGGTTTAAGGAATGAAATAGGTAAACTATTAAATCCTCATAT
>VTLG01010751.1_pt1 | contig 12427 bp, 5 predicted proteins | sample 4694571 | NCBI WGS metagenome assembly VTLG01 (sample SAMN12604809, study PRJNA352737) | marine metagenome | biome: ENVO:00000447; feature: ENVO:00000209|ENVO:00000569|ENVO:01000036; material: ENVO:00002151; isolation source: viral sequences binned using virsorter ... | reverse complement strand
ACAAGGGCAGGTTCTACCTTTACAACAACAGAACGTAGAGCACTCTTCCTTAAATTGTTTAGTGGAGAGATGTTCAAAGGATTCCAACGCAATACAATTGCAAGGGATCTAGTCACAAAGAGAACTCTTAAGAACGGTAAGAGTTTACAGTTCATCTATACAGGTCGTACCAATAGTGAGTACCATACTCCAGGTCAGTCCATCTTAGGTAACAGTGACAATGCACCTCCAGTAGCTGAGAAGACCATCACAGTTGATGACCTACTTATCAGTTCAGCGTTTGTTTATGAGCTAGATGAGACTCTTGCTCACTATGACTTACGTGGAGAAATCTCTAAGAAGATTGGTTATGCTCTAGCTGAGAACTATGACCGTAAGATCTTCAGACAGATCACAAGGGCTGCACGTAAAGCATCACCTATCACGAAGACTAACTTCAAAGAGCCAGGTGGAACACAGATACGTGTTGGTGCAACAGCTAATGGTTCTGATGCATTAGATCCTGACAAGCTAGTGACTGCATTCTATGATGCTGCAGCTGCACTAGATGAGAAGGGAGTTTCTACTGAAGGACGAGTAGCTGTACTTAACCCACGTCAATACTATGCTCTTATCAAGGGTCTTGATGGATCAGGTATTGGTGCTTACTTAGTAAACAGAGACGAGCAAGGAGATGCCCTACAATCAGGTAAGGGAATCTATGAGATTGCTGGTATCAAGATTTACAAGTCAATGAACATTCCTTACTTCGGCAGATTTGGTGCTAAGTATGGTACAGGTTCTGCTACCAACCCTGGTACAACTTCACCTGGAAATCTAGGTGACTTCGTTGAAGTAGAAATGCTTGACGAGAGGACTGAGACTGTAAATAACTACGGTAATGGTACCTCTGACTTTGAAAACAGCTGTGGACTTATCTTCCAGAAGGAAGCTGCAGGTGTTGTTGAAGCAATCGGACCTCAAGTCCAAGTAACATCTGGAGATGTATCAGTCATCTACCAAGGAGATGTGATATTAGGAAGGCTCGCAATGGGGGCTGACTATCTTAACCCAGCTGCTGCTGTGGAACTGTACGCTGGTACAGGTACCGCACCAGGCGCATGGTAATGTACATAGGGGAGTCTTCGGACTCCTCTTTTTTTTTATTTAAATAACTTATGGCTTCCACGACAATTGATACCGAGACCGAACTCTCCGCTGTAAATGCAATCTTGGGAGCTATCGGTCAGTCACCTGTAGCGTCTATAGATACTTCAGGTAATCCTGAAATAGATTTTATATATAATATATTAAGAGATTGCAATGTTGATTTACAGAATGAAGGTTGGCATTTTAATACAGAAAGACATGTTAAATATACACCAGACTCAACTACAAATAAAATAGCTATCGGTAATGATATTCTAAAAATGGATGTTACTGATGGTTGGACAAAACGAAATTATGATGTAGTAAAAAGAAGTGGATACTTATATGATAAGTTAGATCATACAGACGATTGGTCTGAATTATCTGATGGTATAGATTTAGATATAGTAAGACTACTAACTTTTGAAGATTTACCATCTACATTTAAAAGATATATAATTGCTAAAGCTTCTGTTAGAGCAGCTACACAGCTTGTAGGTAATCCACAATTAGTACAATTACTACAGTCACAAGAAGCTTTAGCTAGAGCTACAGTAATGGAGTATGAATGTAATCAAGGTAATCATACTATGTTTGGTTTACCTGATGATAGTACTTATAATTCATACCAACCTTGGAGGTCACTAGGAAGATAATGGCTTCAGTTTCTCAAACAATACAAACTTATAATTTAGGTATCTCTAAACAGCCTGACGAAAGAATGCTTCCTGGTCAGTTAAAGAATATAGTAAATGCTACACCAGATGTAACTGATGGACTACCTAAAAGATTAGGATCTAAAAGAATCGGTTTAAATCCATTAACTAATGTACAAGGTGGTGGTACTTTTTTCAGTTATTTTAGAGATGAAAATGAAGGATCATATATAGGTCAAGTATCAGCTAATGGTAGAGTTAGGGTTTGGAGTTGTGTCGATGGTGTTGAAAAAAATGTTTGGTATGATCAAGATGATGAAGCATATAGTGCTTCTAATGATGCACACAAATCCATAACTAATTATTTAAAAGCTAGTAATCCTGAAGATATACAAACTTTAACTATAAATGATACAACATTCTTAGCTAATAGAGATAGAGTTGTTACAACTGATTTAGGTAGTTATAATGTTGATGGTAATTATAATGATACTAGTACTAGCAGTACTCAATGTGAAGAATTATTTTTACAATATACTACAGCTGCAGATCCTACATCAGGAGCTACATGGGTTGATGTAGGTAAAATAATACCAATAAATAATTCTAAACCTTCTGGTAAAAATGATTACTATTTAGATATACCTTCTGGTTTAAGTAGTGTAGCATTCAGATTATATCAACCTACTAATACATCTGATAACATGCAAGCATCTATGGATGCTTATGGTATTACTACACTAAAATATAAAAAAGCAGATGGTAGTGTATATAGTACACTAACTATGTCAGATACTAATAATCAATTATATACTAGTGCTGCTGTTGGTAATGCTAACTCTGCTTCTGCTCATACTGGAGCTGGTAGTGGATCATTCGGGGGATTTGATAATGATGGTGTTGATTACTTATGGTTTTCTGCTCAAGTAGATGGTAGTTTTACTGATGGTCGACATGTTATTTTACCTAAAATTAATCCGACAACTCACGGTATCACAAGAGTTGAAATAGAATCTTTTGTAGGTAATGATTATAATGGTGGAGAATGGCCTGATATTGTAGGTACTAGTGATGCATCATTAGCTACTCCTTCTGCTGCTACATATACAAGAAGTGGAACAACTGTTACAGTTTCTAAACATAATCATGGGTTGTCTGTTGGAGATTTTGTTGAACTTAATTTCCTTTCTGGAGGTGCAGCAGATGGTAACTATACTATTGTTACAGTAGCAAATGTTGATACATTTACAGTTACAACAACTGCATCAGGTACTATATCTGGATCTTCTAATTTTGTAAAAATAACACCTTTAGGTGATATAAAACCTGATCCATATTATGCTTATATTGATTTATTAAGAACAGAAAATGGTAGACAATATGCATTAAATGTATATGATGATGATACCTCAAGTGGCGAAGTAACTATAAATGTAGCTACTAGAGTTAAAATCTCAGATACTACTCAGAGTACTGCTGGTGGTACAGGACACTGCCCTGGTATAGGTACACAAGTATTTTCAGTAACAGCTGCTGGTAGTTATTCAGGTACTAATATAGTTTCTGTAAAGAATGCTAGTGGTACAGATTTAACTAGTGGTAGAAATAATTTAATATTCCGTATCACAGCTTTAGGTCAGCAAGGTAGTAACCCTAGTGGTAACTTTGATGATGCTAGTATTAGTGCTAATGAATATATTTGTGCTTATAATAATAATGTAGATCTATTACATGGAGGTGAAGGTTGGGAAGAAGGAGATAAAGTAGTTGTTACTTTAGATCAAGCTGTTACTAATTATAACTTTGAAATAAGAATTGAAAAAATTGAATCGACTATAGTAAAAGCGAATATCAGAGCAGTAAGACCAGAGCCTACACCATTTGATGCAGAAACAGCAGTTAGTTCTGATATTATATTAGGTGGTATAAGAGCATCACTAGGAAATCTTGGTGCTAATGATATACAATATGAAGTGATAGGTAATGGTCTATATATACGATCATCTAATACATTTAATATTCAAGTTCCTAATAAAGATTTAATCAGAGTAATGCAGTCTGAGATAGATAATGTAGCAGAATTACCTAATCAATGTAAAAATGGTTATATTGTTAAAGTAACTAACTCTAGAGAAGCAGATGAAGATGATTATTATTTAAAATTTGTAGGAGAAAATGGTAAAGATGGTGTAGGTTCATGGGTAGAGTGTGCTAAACCTTTTATAAAAAAGATATTAAATCCTGAAAGTATGCCTCATGTTTTACAGAGACAACCAGACGGAGACTTTCTTCTTAAGAAATATACATGGGGAACTAGAGATGTAGGAGATGATACCACTAATCCAATGCCTACATTTGCTGATGGTTCTTCAAAAATAAATAACGTTTTATTCCATCGTAATAGATTAGTATTCCTTTCAGGAGAAAATGCTATACTATCTAGACCTGGTAAGTTAACTGAACCTAACTTCTTTGCTAACACAGCCTTAGCTGTTAGTGCTATAGATCCTATAGATATATCTTGTAGTTCTATATTCCCTTCTGATTTATATGATGGTATAGAAACAACAAGTGGATTAGTAATATTTAGTACTAATCAACAGTTTTTATTAGCAGCAGATGCTGAAGTTTTAAATCCAGATACAGCTAAATTAAGAAGTATATCTAAATATAGTTATGATAAAAAAATATCTCCTATATCATTAGGAACAACTATAGGTTATATAGATAACTCTGGTGCGTCTTGTAGATTCATGGAGATGTATGATATACAAAGAGAAGGCGAACCTAAAGTAGTTGAAACTAGTAAAGTAGTACATGGATTAATGCCTTCTACTATTGATCATGTAACTAATTCACCTGAAAATAATATTGTATTGTTCCAAGATTTATCATCTACTAGTAATACAACTCAAACTATATATGGATTTAAATATCATTTTTATGATGAAAGGAAACAAGCAGCTTGGTTTACATGGGAATTTAAAACAGGTCAGAAATCTACTGATGCTTTAAAATATAGTTTCATTATAGATGATGCAGTATATTTTTTAGATTCAAAAAACTTTTTAATAAGAAGTCAATTAGTTCAAGATACAGATTCTGAAGATCCTAAATGGGAATCTTCGACTAAAGATTATGGTGGTACAGTTAACGATTATTCTATTTATCTAGATAATTGGGTATCTATTTCTGGTGGTGTTTATAATGCCACAACAAATAAAACTACTTTCACTCATGGTACAGGAAGTTGTATTTTTGATTGGTCTACTCATATACATATGGAAGCTTCTGATCCAACTACAGGTTTAAATAATAAAGGTTTGTACATAATGTATTATAATGATACTAATAGTGTTAATATACAAAAAGTACAAGACTTAAATAAAGGAACATCCTTTACAACAGTTGGTGATTTATCAGGAGAAGACTGTTATATAGGATTCTCCTATGATGTAAGTTTAGATCTTCCTAAAGTATATTATACTCAACAACAAGGTCAATCTTTAAAAGTAGATAGAGAAGATTATTTAGTATTACATAGAATAAAATTACATACAACATCATATGGTAGTGTAACTGTAGTCAGATCAAATGATCGAGATGGTGATACAAGAACAATTGAAAATGCTGGTTCTAGACGTGAAGGTAATTATTTAGCTAGTCAATTAGTGGCTACAGGTAATGAAACAATAACAGTACCAGTATATGCTAAGAATGATAATGCAAGATTTACTGTAGAACAAAGATCATCTCCTACTACTTCTAATGATATAGGACCATTTAACTTACAAAGTTTAACATGGGAAGGAGATTATAACCCAAAAAATTATAGACGTGTCTAAATACATTCACCCAATAACATTGGAGGCTGCTTTAGAAGTAGCCTCTAATCTACGTCCAGAAGACCGTAGAGAAGCTGAAGAAGGTCACGGGTGGGATACAATAGAATATGCTAAACTCATCGCTCAGGAAGGCTCTGCTGTGTATTTCACAGTGCCTAACGGCAAGACTGCTGGTATGGCAGGAGTAAATGATGAGGGACAGATATGGATGATATGTACCCAAGCCATAGCCGAATATCCACATACGTTTGCAAGAGAATCCAAAAGGTTTGTAGAGAGTAGAAGAGAACCTTTACTTTGGAACATTGTAGATCGACGGAATATAGTTCACCTAAAACTACTCAAATTTCTAGGTTTTAAATTCTTAAGAGAATTTAGATATGGACCTAACAACTTATTATTTATAGAATTTTGCCGTGTGTTTACAGGATAAAAATGCAGGAGCTAGAGCACAAGCTCGATACCAGGATGCTCAGAGAAAGTTCGAGTACCGATCTCGTGGATTAAAATTTCATAACAAAGAAACTTCTTATATAAGAGGTAAAAATGCAGCTACCATCGGTTTAAGTAGGACAAAAAGTGATGCATATCAGGCAGCTCTTCATACTTTAGGTAAAGGTAGACAAGCTAAAGAAGCGTTAGTTAGAGAGTATGCTGCTAAACAAAAAGGATTTGAAGGTGGTACATCTAGACAAATAAGAGGTGGTCGTACAAATGAATTCTTAGCTTTATTAGCAAAACAATCAAATATAGAAAATACTATTCATCAGACATTTGGTAGAAACATGGCTATAGCTGAACAAGGTATGAAGCGTCAGTATATGAATGCTATGTCTAAGAATAGAGAAGCATTAGGTATAGCTCCATCTGAATTTGGACCGCCTACACCAATGCCACCTAAAGATTATATGTCTTCATTTATGGATGTAGCTTCATTTGGTTTAAGTATGGTTAACCCATTATCAACATTAGGTGTGATATCATGACATCATCATTCAATACAGTACTGGGGTCGCAGCGTGACGCTCCCCCAGATATCTCTAAGTGGAACTATACAAACACAGAACCTGATTTAGTTAAGTCAGTTAATTCAGAGATTGACGAGACAACTAAAGCAATGAATGATTATTTTAAAATAGTCATTGATCAGGAGAATCAGTATCATAAAAATAAACAATCTAAACAAGCAGCTCTTTTTAAATTAATTCCTAATGCTGTACAGACTTATGTAGATGTAAGGGATAGACGAGAAGCTAATGCAATATTTAATGATTGGAATGTTATAGATAAAAAAGGAGAAGTTAGAGATGATGTTTCTACTACTCGGATTCCTAATAAATTACCTCCAGAAGGAGAAAAATTAAAAAATGAGTCTATATCTACAGGTAATCTAATCAAAGATCAGAATGCAAATAGTGGAAAAATAAGTACTATTCATAAACAATTACTAGATGATGGAGATACTGATGGTGGTTTAGTAGCCCTAAATGCTGAAGGTGCTAGTACTAGAACAAGGAATAAAATATCAGAATTAGATGATATGGCTACAATAGGTTGGCCTAAATTTAAAGTAATAGCATCAGAAGAACTACGACATCAAATGCCTGATGGTAGATGGTTGACATTAAATCAAGCTAAAGGTGAGGGAAAAGAATACTACAAAATAGCTTATAGAGGAACTGTTGAATTATTTGTAGCTCAAGCACTTTCTGGAGGAAAATATAGCAAAAGATTAATTAATAAGTTTTTAATGCAACCTATCTTTCAAGATTTTCAGAAAGATAAAAAAGCTTATGTAACAGCTCAAGTTGATGCTCAAACAGCATTAATGGAACAAGAGAGAGCAGCTAATTTAGCTCAAAGCTTGAAATTTGCTGTTAAACCACCTGCTGAAGAATTAATTGATGGAGAGGCTTTAACTAATGAGCAGAAAGAAGAATTAGTAAATAAAAAATTAGGAACTTCTATAACAGATTATCTATCTAGTTATCATGGATTCCATGCTTATTCTTGGTCAGCTGGTAGAGCTGAAATGTTTAGATTTATGGAGAAAGCCTGGGAGTCAAATGAACTTAGTGATCAAGATATAATAAGAATAGGTGAGGCTATAATAAAAGGTCATGATGGTAAATCACGTAAGCTTAAAGATTATTGGAATAAGGAGTATGGTGCGTTAAGAAAGAAGGTTAGGATTAAGCAAGGAGAGCAGATAGCACAGCATGAACAAGACATAGATACTCAACAACATAACTGGTGGCAAGAAATAAAAGGATCTGAAAAATGGAATGAGATAATGGGACGAGATTCTAAAGCTACTGTTGAACAGAAGTTAGAGTATTTAAAACAACTTGAGCAACAAGCCTGGGATAAAGGATGGGATAAACCTGTACAAGAATTAAAACGTAACATCGCACGGTTTGATGACTTAGGTCCAGATGTAGAGAAAGAGTATTTCGATTTTCTATGGGATAGACATGAAGCAGGTTATAGAACTGACCCTTCTGTATTACGTGAATTTGATCCAACAGGTCCATACTATAGTAAAATTAAAGCTATAGTAGATGGTCCTAGTATGGATACTACACAAGTAAACAGGGCTAAGGATTTTATAGAAGGTCAAACAGTTTCTTATACTAAAGAAACAGATGGCCGACCAGGAAAAGAATCACCTAAATTTAGAGCTATAAGAGATCAAGCTACTATAGCTTTTGCTGAACATTTTAGAGCACAGAAATCTCTGGGTAAAACTGATGAAGAAGCATATGATTCTGCTATGAGGGAAGTAAAGAAAGGAATATGGGAAGGATTATATGATCAGTACCCTGCTTACAATCCTGATCATACAGCTACTCAGGATATGTTAGCTATAAAAGAGAAAATTAAAGCTGATCCTACACACTTTAGTTCTAAGGAACCTTGGGTAGGAGAAGAAGTACACTTACAAGCTGCTTTACAATATTATCAACTAGGTGAAGGGTTCATAAGAACTGGACCTGATCCTACTGAGTATTATAAAAACTTCTCTACATTAGGTAATAAAACATGGTCGGTTTCAGATGTAATGAAACACAGATTAGTATCTACAGGCTTAATAAATGATGATGGAGTAGTTAATCCAGCTAGAGCTTTAGAATTAAAAGATCAAATCAAATTGCTTCATAAACCTTCTGCAGCACGTACTTATAATGTATTTTCAAATACAGAAGGAAAAGATGATTTATTAAAATACACTGATTTTACAGATTTTGTTGATTTATCTAATGCAGCTAGAGATAGTATGCAGAGTAAGAATGCTTACTCAACTCCTGGTTTAGATTGGATACAACAAGTTAATATTGATCCAGAGTTAGCAGCTTCTTATGCTGATATAGTGGGTGATGTACCCTTTTATGCAAAACTAGATAATCTATTACCTGGTGTAGCAGAAAAGCTAGTGAAGGATACATTAATGGAACCAGTGCAGAATCAACCAAAAATACCAGGTTCATCAATATATAGTGAAGAGACAGGTACAGGTTGGAAAAGATCTGAACAAGGTAATTGGGAATATTATAAAAACTTTGAACCATCTCAAGATGACTCACCCTTCTCAAGAGACTGGATATGGGATAAATATAGAAAAGCATGGACACCAAGTACTTATATTGATCCATTAAAAGAACCAGCTTCAAAAACATTTAAATATTTGGAACAAGTTCCAGGTCTCTTAAGTAATGCTTTTGCTGATATACCTAAGAAATTAATACAAGAACCATTACAAGCTATAGGTGATAGAACAACAGGTTCTGGTGTATTTGAAAATGGTAGAGAATTAACAATCGCTGAACTTGAAGAAAGACAGCAAAACTCTAAGGAGTGAAACTAATTAAATGAGAACATGCCAATAGATCCAACACAAATAGATACTAATGTTTTAGGAGAACAAATAGATTCTGCTAGACAGTATCTAGAAGATATAACTGAATCTCGTGAAGAGCAGGAAGTTAAACAAATTGAAGAAGAAGCAACAGAAGAAAAAGCTGAACAAGTACAAGCAGATCCAAGGAATGCTGACAAGTGGGGCTTAAAAGCAGTTGCTGAAGAATTCAAATCCATAGGAGTAGGTGGCTTACAAGATACTGCATCATCTATGATGACGTTTCCTGAACGTACAGTTGATGCGTTAACTGGTGAAATATCTAGAGAAAGAAAAGAGAAAGGATTCTACAGACCTGAATGGGATCCTTTGGTAGATCATGATAACCCTATCATTACTAAAACATGGTGGGGTAAACTACTAAGAGGTACTGTACACTTTGGTAGCATGGCAGCTGCTATCATCCCTACTGCTAAATATACTGCAGCTAGATTAGGTGTAGCAGGAACAGGTATACTAGCTAATAGTTTAGTTAGAGCTGCTGGAGTCGGTGCAGCATCTGATTTAATATCTAAAGAATCAGATGCTGAGAATGCATTAGGTATGCTTAGAGACAGATACGGATGGATTGATACTCCTCTATCTACAAAAGATACAGATCACCCTATAATAATGAAACTTAAAAACATTGTTGAAGGTATGGGTATTGGTCTAGTATTTGATAGTACTCTAATGACTCTAGGTAAAGGCTCAGATGCTGTTAAAGCTAGGATAGCTAATAGGCAGAAGAGTGTAGAATTACAGACATTAAGAAAAGGAATTCAAGAGCTAAGAAGAAATGAATATGGATTCCGTGGTAGTAAGAATAAACCAGTAGCTGATCCACACCAAGCTGCTCATGTTTCACAAGATGATCCTTTTGTCGTCTGGGAACAGCAGAAAAGAATTAGACATGAATGGGGTGCTGAAGATGGATCAACAGGTTCTGTAACGACTCCTATACAAAGAGAACGTGTAGCTAGAGAAGCTGACATTAGTGAAGAAGTAGTAGAAGATGTATTGAAGAAACTATACAGTAAAGAGAAGTTTAAAAAAACTATTGAAGCTGTAGGTGGTAGTAGAAAGAGACTTGTAGAAGTATTCGGAGATTCTATAGCTGCTCATCAACGTATGACATTAGGTAGAAATGCAGCTGATATGTCATCTGGAGAATACCTAAAAGAATTATTTGAATCATATGATATCTATGATAAAGGTACACCTAATCAAATACAAACAATTACTAGTAAGAATGTAGTTGCTGCTGACTTAGTTGTAGGTACCTTAATTAGACAGTTAAGAGATTTAGGTATAGCTGGTAGAGAGATAGCTGACTTTGCTGATCTAGGTGACATTGATGGTCCTGCAGATCAGATAGTTGATACTATGTTAACTGCTTTAACAGAAGTAAAGAAAGCTAGAATTGTTAAATCTCAGAACTTTAGAGAGTTAGGAGCTGGTAAACGTAGGTATCTAGAAGAAACCTTATCTCAGGATATGGCAGATACTAGAGAATCTATTATGTCTATCCTACAAATAGCTAAAGATGAACCAGATGAGGATATGTTGAATGCCTTATTTGAAGCATTCTCTTCTATGAAGACAGTTAATAGTGTAGATGACTTTGATCAATGGGCTAGAAAAATGATCAAAGGTGGTGACATCGAGGGTAAAAAGCAGACAGGTGCGTTCATAAGAGAGCTTGAAGGTGTTATGATCCATAGTATACTAAGTGGTCCTAAGACCCCTGCTAGAGCTATTATGGGTACAGCTACGGCTACATTCTTAAGACCTCTATCTACGACATTTGGTGCTATGCTTACCTCTCCTTTCACCGGAGACACAGCTACAGTTAGATCAGGGTTAGCTTCGATTAATGCTATGATAGAAGCAATACCTGAATCATGGACTTTATTTAGAAATAAATTAGATTCTTACTGGAGTGGTGATATATCTACTGTTAGAACTAGATTTGCTGAGTATACTAGAGGTGATGATAACTGGGAATTATTAAGAAGATGGGCAGAAAGTCCTGATTCTGGAGCTACTTTTGGAGATAGAGCTTGGTTTAACATAGCTAATATGGCTAGGAGTTTAAATAATAAAAGTTTCCTAACATATTCAACAAAGATAATGGCAGCTACTGATGATGCTTTTGCTTATATCTTAGGTAGAGCTAAGATGAGAGAGAAAGCTATGAGATCTGCTTTAGATGCTCAATCTAAAGGTAAACTAACTGCTTATAATGAAATATCTCCTGAACTAGTTAGAGTATATGAAGAAGATTTCTATGCGCAAATCTTTGATGGTAGTGGTAATATTATAGATGAAGCTACTAAGTTTGCACGTAAAGAAGTTACGTTAACTAATGAATTAAAAGGTTTTGCCCAAGGGTTAAACCAAGTATTCCAAGCTCATCCATGGGCTAAACCTTTCTTCTTATTTGCTAGAACTGGTGTAAATGGTCTTCAATTAACTGCTAAACATACTCCTGGTTTTAACTTCTTAGTTAAAGAATGGAATGATATAGCATTTGCTGGTTATAAAGACATCGATAATCTAAGACAATATGGTATCACTAGTGCAGTCGAACTAGATAATGCTAAGGCATTACAAGTTGGTAGGCTGGCTATGGGTTCGTCTTTAGTTTTCATGGCTAGCCAAGCTTGGATGAGAGGAGATCTAACAGGTAATGGTCCTGTTGATAGACAAAAAAGACAAGTATGGTTAGATGCTGGATATAAACCTAGAACTATTAGATTTTTTGGTGAGGGTGGTATTAGAATTGGATATGATTCTATTGAACCATTTAACCAAATAATGTCTATAATTGCTGATGTAGGTGATGCTAGTCAGTTAATGGGAGAAGAATGGACTGAGAAACAGTTACTTAAAGTAAGTTT
>VTLG01004887.1_pt1 | contig 12429 bp, 9 predicted proteins | sample 4694571 | NCBI WGS metagenome assembly VTLG01 (sample SAMN12604809, study PRJNA352737) | marine metagenome | biome: ENVO:00000447; feature: ENVO:00000209|ENVO:00000569|ENVO:01000036; material: ENVO:00002151; isolation source: viral sequences binned using virsorter ... | reverse complement strand
GCTGCACGCTTATCACCTGTAAAAGCAGCACCTATAGTTGTAGCCATAGGGCGTAAGAATGTATGGGTAGCTGTACCAATTATAGCTCTAGCTGGTGTTTTAGGGCCAGATAAAATACTATGTGTCATAACTCCTTGGAGTTCTTTGACTAGAGATCCAGTTACTTGTTTACCACCTATCTCACCACCAAAGATCATTTTACGTGCAAAGTTATCAAAATCATCTACACTGTTGACAGTTTTCATCATAGAAAATGCCTCAAACAATGACATCAACAACTCTCCGTTAGGATCGTTTTCCTTAGTAATGTTGAGCATTGCCTGTATTGCTTCTCTAGTGTCTGCCATTTCTTTGGCCAAAGTCTTTTCAAGATAAGATCTTTTACCAGCACCTAGTTCTTTAAAGTTATCTGACTTAATTATACGAGCACGTTTGGCTTCTGTTAAAAGCATAAACATTGTATCACGTATATTTTCTAATGGGCCATCTACATCTTTTAGATCTACAAAGTCTTTTATTTCTCTACCAGCTTCTGCCATGTCACGTACTTGCTGTAATAATGTACCCATAACCATGTCAGCAACAACAACATATTTACTTGTTAATGTTTCTAATTTATCAGTTATGTTACCATCTATATCTGTAATTTGGTAAGCATCTACAGCATTAAAAAACTCTTCTAAATACTCGTCTGGGCCTAACTCAGCTGCATTTCTACCTAGTGTAATGCGTTGATGTGCCTCTACAGCATCTCTAAATTTTTCTACAAGAGCTTTTCTGTCACCGCCTACTTCGTCTAGTAAAGCTTGAAATTTATTTTTACTATATAACTTTTGTAATACATCTTCAACTACCTCTTCTGACTGACCAGAAAACTTAGCACCACGCTCACGTTGTACTGGTGTAATTAAATTACCAGCAGAACCTTCTTCTGAACCCCAGTCTTTTCTAATCTTTTTCTGATTTTCAAAGACAATCATAGGATCGTCAACAGAAAGTGTAGCACCCTGAGCAGGGCCAGCTAAAGGTTTATTTTTAGCTGCACGAAAACCACTTTCACCTTCTCGTAACTCCTGTAGACCTTTTGCTAGTGTTTCTTCGTCTACACTCTTTTGTCTATTTTTTATAAAGTTTTGTACTTGTGTACCACCTTTACCTAAAATCATAGCAGCACCATCAAACACAAGACCTATACCCATACCTTCTACGATGTTTTTGACCTTCATCATAATAGGGTGGTCAGTTTCTTTAGTGCTTAATGGTGTATCTACCCAACCGTATCTATCTCGCATCATACCTAACGCATTTTCTCCGTCAGATTGTTTTGACACAAGATCAGATATAGCACCAATACCAGCTGCACGTACAAGGCTAGGTGCTCCTAATAGTGCCCTTGCACCAGCACCTATACCTAGTCCTACACCACCAGCTGCAAGACCTTTTGCTGCTAGTACTGTACCAGCTGCCATTGTACCAAAATGCACTGTACCACGTGCTAGGTTGCCCCACCATGTTTTTGTTATGATAGGATTGCTTTCTGATGTAAAAGGATCCCATTGTGGTTTGTAGTAACCATTCTTTTCTTTCTCTCTTTGCATTTCGCCAGAGAGTGCATCTGTTGTTCTTTCAGCAAACGTTGCTACAGACGATAGAGAATCTTGTACACCACCAGTCAAAGCAGACTGTAGCTCTTTTGTGACTGCCTTAAATCCCCAGTTATCTGCATTACGTGGGTCTTCAAGTTCATCAGCTACATTCTGTTTTGCTTCTTCCTGTTCTTTGGAGACTTTTGCTGCCGCTTCAGCCCTTTCTCTATCTGCCTGTTCCTCTGTCTCTGCTTCGATTTGTTCGATGTCAGATTGATCGAAACTATATTCTTCCATAATTTATTGTGATAATATGAATTTAACTAGCCCTGTGGACATAGTAGTAGGCAAAGAGTATGGGTCTAAAAACTCGCCACCAAACTCTTCTTCAAATATATTTATTGTCTCACCGTCTACCTGAAATGGCTCGTAAGCTTCAGGTCTAAATCCTTCTTGAGCATCATTAAATACAGAAAGACCAGTATAACTATTGCTTATCATAGAAGTATGTAAGATGTGTCCATGTACAAGAGCATCCTGTGCTTCTTTGTCAAACTTAGTGTTACGATCAAGTCCAGCTAATTGCATAGCTTCATTGAAGGTAGTCTTTGTCCATGGGTATCTTCCAACCTTAATGTTTTCTCCCATACGCATACCACTTCTAGACTCTTTAGCATTGAACATATCTTCTATGTCACCTAAAGTTGTATTCTCTGTAATAACATCAGAGTATGCACGACCTCTACCATCGACAAAGGAGGTATAGTTAGCACCTTTACGGGCTGCACCCTCATACATCCAATCCAGCTTTACATCATATGTAAAAGCATTTAAGCCAGCTCTAAATACCTTAGCACCATTAGGGTTACTATCTAATAAAGCTTGATCGTCTGCGGATAACTGTTCTTCTCCAAGTGCACCATCTGGTACAAAAAATGCAATCGGTTTACCATAGTTAGGATTAGGTTTACCATTAGGTAAAGTCTTGTCTGTATCATATGCTGCAACATCTAAACCTAAAGCTTCGTGTCTCATTTGCATAAGTCTGTATGGCTTCATACCTACAACTTTAGCTAACTCTATATAAAAATCAGGTATTTCACCATTATTTGCTTTCATATTTCTACCAGCTATCAATGCAGCTTCTTGCTCACCGGGTAAATACTTGTCGCTAGTCAAAGCTGGATTATTAATTGGTAGTTCGGTTGACTCTTTTACCAGCCTTTTAGCTTCTGGTAATAATGTAATCTTAGGATCTCTTTTTGTAATTGCACCAGCACTGTAATAGTTACCTTCGTATGTACCTTTTTGAACAATATCTGCTGGCTCTTTTAACAAGTTAGCTTCGACTTGTTCTAAAGCATACTCGTGAGCTTCATCTCTATTGTCACCTTTTCTGACTCGCATCATGTAGATTCTGTTATAATCATGTAAGGCTTTATTAGTCAGTTTCTGTGCATCAACAGAGGCTAGATCTGGGTCAACTATAGCAGCGTTAGGAGATAAATACTTTTGAGCTACACCACTGAGTAAGCGTTTAGCTTGAGTTTCCTGATCGCTTGATGGTACAAAACCTTTTGACGCATCTTTAGCTTTAGCTATAGCATCCTTCTTAATATCAGGATCTTCTATAAAATTAGCACGAGTTAGTATTTCTTCTTCAGACATACCATTCTTTGCATCTCTTATAAGATTATCAGCTTCTTCTTGGTCAGATACTTGACCGGGTATATAGTATTCACGAACTGACTTAAAGTAATCGTGATCTGGAGGTAGTCCAGTTTCTGCTGATAAATCTTTAAGTGCTGCATCTTTCATATCTGAAGTAATTTCTGTACCACTAGCAGCTAAAGTCTTAAACTCTTCAACAACACCCAAAGCACTACCTAATGCTTCTGACTTTATTTTAGCATCTATACCTTGTACTTTAAGTATAGCAGCTTTAGATTCTAGATTATCTAGTTTAGTCAGCAACGCCTTAGATGCTGGTGTGTTAAGTCCAGCTATAGTAGTTTTCTTACCGTTTGTACCTTTTTGCTCAAATATTGATTCTTTAATTTTACGTATATCTTCTGCATCTATAAGACCAGAATCAAAAGCTTTGTCTAGATCTGCACCTAGCTGAGAAAAAGCAAATGACATATTCTTTTTGCCAGTGCCATCGCCCATAGCATATTTATTTAAGTAGCCACTATTAGGATCATCTTTTGTTCCAAAGATAAATTCAGTTGCATTTTCACCTGTAAGATTAGTAGCTAGTGTAAGAACTCTAGAAGCTTCACCTTGTTTTACTGACTCTTCAAGCTTTCTTCTTGCTGTTAACTTTAGAGTTGTATCTCTATGAGCTAGTAAAGCTTGGATAACTTTACGTCTGTGTCTACCAAGAGCTGGATTATTTGCACCACTACGATGTAGATATACTCTACCCCAGTATCTCAATACCTGATCCGCTAGGTCTCCTCGACCCTGTTCAATAAGTTGCCAGTAAGTTCTACCGTTAGCACCTTTAACTTGGTTGTCATTAACACCTTCGTTTAACCAACCTGATATAGCTATAGGAGCTTGTTTGGCCATCCCATCTGCGTTAACAACCTGTGTTTGTTTGGTGTTTTTAGAGTTAGCTACTTCATTAATGTTCTGAGCTTCCTCTATAACTTGTCTATTATCTGACCCCTCTGCTGCCTTTTTAGTTATAGAAGATTGTTTGATACCTTCTGTTTCAACTGCGTTAGACTGTTTATCAAGAGCTTTCTCATCGTCAGATGCGTCTGCCGGAAAGTCAATATCTAAGTTTTCTGAAGATTCGTCATCTTGGTCATCATAATACTTGTTCATTTTACGAGTATCATCCCATTCCTCAAACTGTTGCTTGAGTTGAGCACCCTGCTTAATTAACTGACCAAACTTTTGAAAGTTACGTGAACGCTGATCTGCCATAGCAACAGCATCATTTTTCATACGATCAAAATGTGCAGCGTACTTTTTGTCCATCTCACTTATAGCTTGATTGACTACACTAGCACCGGGTCTTTTTGTTTCAAGATAATTAGTGTCAGAGGTGTTAAAATTATAGCGTTCTTCTATCATGTGACCTCCTTGAAGTCAACATCAAGCTGACTATAGTCAACACCATAGTAGCCAGTGCTAAGTTTAACAACAGCATCAGGATGTGTTTTCATTACTTCTTGAGCCATAACTCCTATAAATTCTCTGTCTTGATCTAAATATTTAAACTTGTATATATTATGGCCGTCTATAGATGTACCTATCTTTTTAATATTTTCTTTTAGTCTAATATCACTACCGGGAAACATTGTCATAAAACCTGATGCTACATTCATACCAAAGCTTAGACTGTTCATAAACTGACCAGCTCTGTCTTTTGGTGGTAACATAGTAGGAGGCCCAAACTGTGGATCCATACCTAGTGACTGTCTATTAGCCTTGAGCATATCTTGTGTACTTCTTTGTATCTTAGTTTCAGCTTTTGCTTCACCTACAGTAGATAACGCATACATTTTACGATCAACGTCTGCTACTGAAGCAAGATACTTTTGTCTAGCAGCTCTACCAGCGTTACGTGATCTACCACCTTCAAGAGTGGGTTGTGATTTAAAGTATGCTGCTGCTGCATTTTGTTTCTGTAGTAAGCCTTTTCCTTGCTCACTGAGAACAAAGGAGTCAAAGTCTGATCGAGAACGAGACGCTCCTAGTCCAAGGATATTGTTTATATTGTCCTTGAAATCGACTTCCTTATTCCATTGTTTGATACCGTCAGAGTAGTATTTAGTTATCCGCTTTTTGTTTTCTTGTCTAGCGGCCTCTCTTCTTCCGGCGTTAGGATCTGGTGCACACACGGCAAAATTCTATAAATTGTATATTGTTCGGCCCATGTTCAAACTTACGTAAGAACTTGAAACCTAAAAATTTGAGTAGTTTTAGATGTACGGTGTTACGAGAATCTACGATATTCCACAGTAATTTTTCGTTACGTTGTTCAAGCCAGCGTTTAGCTTCTCTTGCAAACGTAATTGGGTATTCGTGTATAGCTGGAGTGCATAGCATCCAGACTTCTCCAGTCGGCCCAACCCCGGCCATGCCAGCAGTCTTGCCGTTAGGCACTGTGAAATACACGCACATGCCCGTTCTAGCTGCATGTAACAGCTCTTCCGTAGCATCTAGCCCATGACCTTCTTCGACCTCTCTGCGGTCATCTGGACGTAGATTAGAGGCCACCTCTCTGGCAGCCTCCTCTGTGATTGGGTGTATGTATTGGTCTAATTTAGACACGTCTATAAAATTTGGGTGAGAAATCACCTTCCCAAGACATAGCTCGTAGCGTAGCTGGGGCAGGGTGAGTTGATTTAAGTGTAATATCTACGTTTTTGTTCTTTTCGTAGACTGGGATGGTTTTGATAAACTCTTCTAAGTAAGGTGCATCTGAGACATCATACTCATCAAGTTCTGATGATTCATATACTTCTGTGTAGTCAGTTTTTCCAATTCGTTCTAGTGTTGTTTCATACAGACCTATCTTACCAAAGTGAAGTTTGATTCTATGTATAACAAGAGATGAGTTTACATCAGCATTTACTCCCTGCCCTTGAGCTTTAGTTACGAATAGTGTAGGAAACTTTATACTGTAGTCGTATATGTAGCCTATATGGTATGTGTCTGTCCATTCTCCCGGTACTGTAAGTGTTGTACCATTGACAGTAGGTTTTGCATATCTACCTACACGTGTAGAGTTTGTGTTGCTATCTACAATAGCTAGTGTATAGTTTGGACTTGTAACTAAACTTAGCCAGCCCACATTACTGAAGGTTGTGATGTTTGTAGCTGAGTTAAAGCTGCCACCGCTAAGAGTAGTACGATTATCCAAATGTAAAAGGAAGTCGACATTATCTTGTAAAATAAAAGGATCTGATTCTTGTTGTACTAACCGTACGCTTTGTAAAAAATTATCAGTATCTAAAAAATAATATTCATCATTTATAACAAAGTGATACAGTAATGGGTTGTTAAACTTCCATTTAAACCATGATGACTGCTGACGCTTATCTCCTACGTTAACATATCTAAATCCTATAACCTCGTCAGAGTCAGTCTTACCTATAAGAACCATATCATTTTCTCTAGATACAGTAAGTAAGTCAACTTGTTTTGGTATTAGTGTAGGTACAACTCTACTTTGTTCTACAACATTTGGTTCTGCTTCTCTAGCTATGTTAGCCATTTCATTGAAGCGACTGAACTTACCAGAGTTATCCAGATAAGCTATAGTTGTACCAAGTGATATAGGAGGTATTTTTATATTATAGTTATTAGTTGCAAGACTACGTAGCTTTGCAGTATCAGGGTTAAAAACTGTGTCGTCAGATGATAACAAGAATTGTTGGTTTGAGCTGAATACAACTAGACCTGTATTTATATCTATACCATCAAATAGTTCTGATGGAAAGGTAGAAGAACATGCTATATCTACAGGATCGTTTGCACTAACTGTCAAAGCAGTTTGAGCAAAGAAGTCAGGTTCTCCAAGTGTACCAGCTTGTGATAATATTACATTTTCTCCAGCTAAAAAGGCTAGCCTATTTCTGAAGAATAATACTTTATTAATACGTTTATTATGAAACGACGGAAGAGGGTTAGTCTCTTCATCACCCACAGCTCTGTCAGCATATGTAAACTGTTTGATAGTAAATGTAGCTACCTCGTTTACTGTGCCGGGGTTAGTTATTGCTGTTCGCTGTATAACCAAAGGCATGTTTGTCAGTGTCTTGGCTATACCGGGCTTGGCACATTCTGTCCATGAGCCTGTACCATCTTGATTGTTTAGACCTTCAAATCGTAGGTAGTAGTCATCCTCTTCAGATATTCTAGCGTTTGCAATTTTGACTATGTATCCGTGCTTACACTGTTTTGGTAGTAATGTAACATCGTTTACTGATGTACCCATGCTTCGCATCAGATCATCTTCTACAATCTCTACGTTAAAAGTAGAGCTACTAGACATGTAGATGCCGTTACCAATTATGCTTGCAGAGATACCTGTACTGTTTAATTCTGCTATTATACCAGCTAAAACTGTATCAGAACTTACAGCAGTATCAGCATCAAAAGGTGTGCATGCTGGACGCACAGCTTTGATATTTGCTTTTATGGCGATAGCTTCGTGGTCGGTAACTTCAATAGTATATGTAGCTGAAGATTCACCTTTACCTGAGTTACCACCTGTACCACTACTAGATGTTCCAGTAACAGTACGGCCCTTAGCTTGATCCATAGTGACTGTAAATTTATCACCAGTTACCCAACCTTCTCCACCATGAAGTAGAAATATGCTTCTTGCATATGCACATGCAAAGTCTTCTGGGTCGTTACCTTCACCACCTATACTACCTTGCTGTCCACGTATGTCAAGTTTAATTACCATGTTGTTTTTACCACTGGTAACTAAGTTGTTGCTAGAATCTCTGACTTCAACTGTAGTTGTACCTGTGTAACTGCTAGCAGCGTTGACAACAAATGTCTGTATTCCAATACCTCTGCATTGTCCAGTACCACCTGACTCGTCGAGTGTGTCTGACGTAATTCTAATACGTGTAGCTCTGTTTATAGTGGTTGTACTATTATTATTGTATATATTTAGACCATATTGCCTACCATTTTCGGTACGAGTTATTTCAATAAATGCAAAGTGAGCATCTGGGTTGTCCTGAGTAGTGCCTGTAGTACCTACAATAGTATTAGAATTGCTAGAATCACGACTTGAAACGAAAGTAGTATCATTGATAGTAAGAAACTGTATGTTTTCTGAGTTGCCAGTAGCTAGATAAGCTTTGATTGCTGTTTCTCCACCTGTACCATATACTATAGTCTGTGCAGCTCCAGCATTATCACCGTCAGCTTTCCATACCCTAAGCGTACCATCAGGTGCTACTTGTCCAACGTATGAGCCTTCGTCTTCATCTCTATGATAATGAAACCACGAACCACCTGTAGCAACACCGGGTAACGGTTGACTGTTTATTCTTTTAGCACCCGGTCTTTTATATAGACCACGTGTAATGTCAGGTATTGCATTTACTACTTCTGTTACTTGACCCGGGAACTTTAGTTGGTCTGGCTGTTCTGATATGCCACCAATAAAGTTTGGGATGGTTTGTGTTATTGCTGCCATTATCTTCTAAGGTTTCTCCATGGTTGATAGGTTTGATATGCACTATCATCTTCAAATCCAAACATACTATGATCGCCTTGATTGCACTCATACTCCATGAGAGACGCTCTGGCTAGAGACTCCTGACCTTGTAATAATTTTACTAGGTTTGGGTTAGCAACAAGCTGTGTAGCTGCCTGTCTAGATGCTCTGTATGTTATGTATCTTCTAAAGACAATAGGTAAATCTTCAAAGTTATAAAGTCTGACAATATCAAGATCTAGGTCAGTTGTAAATACATCTGTGTGATCCTGTTTGTCATATAAAAATCCATTACGTCGTACGAGGTTATAGGTACGGCGAGCTTGGTTGTCATGTAAATCCATAGACAATATGTCATTACCAATAGCAATCTTGCCATTAGCATCTTTGGAAAACGTTACATGTTTTTCTGTGTTAAAATGCCACCCCTCTGCCTGCGTGTCTACGTTAGCATCACGGAGTAGGTTGAATATAAATGATATTTCTGGGTTGTCAAAGTTAAGTGTTGTTATTGGCGATTGTCCAATAGCCCCCAGTATATTATTTACTGCGGACAGTTCTGTGTCGATGTCAATAGTTGTGGAAGCCATAAGAAAAAAAAGGAGGCCGAAGCCTCCGTATAATGTGTAAGTTAGAAAGCAGCGTTTCCAACAGTTGTTGATTCGCCAGCAGCGTTGCGGCTTGTATCCACACCAGCTACGAACTCAACAGCAGCAGCAGGGTTAAGTGCATCTACACCCATAGCTAGACGTCCGAGAATAACATCGCCTTGGTATACCACTGAGATGTCTCCAGATGTTGTCTGAACTTGTGGGCCGATTGCTTCAACGCAAGCAGCAGCTTCTTTTTGGAAGATAAGACCACAGCTGTTTTCAAAAGCAGAAGTACCATTACCATAAGAGTTAACAGTCTTTGTTGTTGATGTACCAGCAGTTTCGTCTTCCATAGACACTTCTACGAAGTCGCCTGTTGCTCCGGGGTCTGTAACACCGGGGTTTGTGCCAGATGCAGTACCAAACTTAGTACCAAATCTGCCAAAGAAAGGAATGTTCATTGACTTGTAGATGGGTATACCAGCTATTTCAATGATGCCTTGTCCTGATTGTAGGGCATCTCCTCTCTCGTTACGGTTGATTAAACCGTTTGATTCTACGTTCTGTATAAGCTCGTAGTACTGTCTTGGGTTAAGAACAGCTACTCTACCTTCTTGAGGTACTCCCTTTTCGTCAAGGGCAGCAGCAGCGTCATAGAATCCATTGATTAAACATGTAGAGTCGTATGCAGCTGTACCATCAGTTACACCACTTCTTGTTAGTTTAATCTGTGTTCCACCGGGCTCTTTGAAGTTAGACTTCGTGATTGGTGAAGCTTGTCTTGCAGCCTTTGTGATAGCTCTGAAAGCTTTTCTGTCATACTGCTCTGCAAGAGCGTATCCGATCTTACGAGAAATTTCACCACGTAGGTCGTAGTGAGCAAGTGTCTCGTCAAGTTCATAGACAAATGCACTGGAGATCAATAGATCGTCAACAGTCACTGTCTTTTCAGCTACTGGAGGTGCTCCATCAGAGTTACCTAGTATGCTGTTGCCGGGTGTATGATACTCGGCTGTTGTTCTTCCTGTGAAGATGAATTGAAGTGACTTACCATTTGTAAGTGTTCTCTTCATAATCATGTCACGAGCTATCGTGTTCCTTTGGAAGCCTTTGAACATTTCGCCGGAAAACAATTTAAGGTATAACGCCCTCTTGTCTCCAGTTGAGTTCGACTGACCGGGTGCGGTTATATTAGTGGTCAGTGTGCTATTTTGTTGTGCCATTTCTAAGAATGATATTGGTTTACGTTTCTCAGATCTGAAATTTTTTTGGCCATTTTCTGTGGTCTATCCCACCGTCTAGACGGATCAAGGTATCCTCCTTAGAGGGCTCTCTCCAATAGAGATGGGAGGACTTGAACCTCCCTGTACGGCCTTAACCGATTACTCTTGTGTACTTAATGCCACGATATACGTAGGTTACAGTCATTGTACTCTCCATATACCAAGCCCCGTTCCATGCTTGGGTGTCATGCGTCCCTACTGGGATGAACGGACGATTAAATTAAATGAAACAGAAACCCTATCGTCCTGAGTTCTGTTTGGCTCTACTCCGTGCATTACATGTCCCGGAAAAATATAACATGAGCCTGTTTTTGGGTGCATCTGTATCTGCACATGTTGTGTTAAATTCCAATCTTCTTTATATGCCATTGACTCTTCATAAACTGAATAAGCATTTGGATGATAGAATACTAGATCACCAGAGTCCTCTGATGCCTGTAAGTAAACTACACCAGCTAGTGCTGCTCCGGGATGAGAATGGTATATATTGTAGTTATCACGACTATTCACATTTACCCAGTAACCTTGTATTTCAAGCTCAGGTTTACATACTTTCTGTATGTTTTCATCTATAATTTTTTGTATCAGATCTTTAATAATAGAATCTTCGTTGGTGTTTATAGATTGTTTACCGCCTCTATTTGATTTGATGTTGTTGTCAAAATCAGGTTTAGTAAGGCAGTATTCTAAAAGCTCATCTGAAATAGGTATATCTTCTATGTGGTGTAAATAGGTGGGAAATAGTTTGTGTATTTGATAGGACAATGTTATTTTCTAACTTTGAGTTTGTTTCGTCTTTTATGATTATAGTTAATCCGTCGACTACTTGTCTTAGTTCGATTGAACTTGGCCTTCTCGCCTTTAGACATCTCACCTGTAGTCTTAGGTGTTTTAGATGACACACGTCTAGATGGTCTGCAAGCTGGGTAGCCTTTACGCTTCTCACCTTTCTGTCTGCCACAGGGCTTACCAGTTTTGGTGTCAACCCATTTCTCTTGGAACCATCTACGTAAGCTCATCTTCTTTTTGCTTTGCTATAGCCGGGGGCAGTCTTCTTCTTGCCACCAGCTTTGACTTGACCTTTACATACCTTAACACCATAAGCGTTAGCGTATGCAGATGGGTATACTTTAAATTTTCTTTTGGCAGCTGCTTTACCACGTGGACATAACTTACCCATTACTTCTTCTTACCTCCATGCTTGCAGCCACACTTTGAACCTTTCTTGTGTGCCATTATACCGTACCTTTAGGTCTGATTTTACCAATCCTACCAGCACCTGAATCAGGTAGAACTCTTTTGTAAGTTGTACCGTCTGTAGCGTTTACACCTGTGTAAACTTTTACATTCGAGTGTGGGAATCCAACTACTCCAGCTAGATTCACAGCTTTCTTGTTGCCTTTGCGAACCTTTTTAGATCCGTCTTCTGAATAAGTAATTGCCATTATACTGGAGGGAACATATCCCTGTGAAAATTTTTCATGCGACGTAATCTGTCACGTCTACCTTGTGAGGTATCTTTTATGATTTTAATTCCTTTATCATAATCTGCCTCACTCATATCTCGCAAGTCTTCTATTTTTTTAACAAAACCACCAGCAAGTCTTGTGTCTTGCTCATCGAATGGTTTTATATTTTTAGTTTTTTTCTTTTTTTGTTTTGCCATTAGCATTTCCAACGTCGTAGGGCAAGAGCCTTTCGTGTAGGTTTGCCGTTTGGTTTTTTGAGTGGGCCTTTCATGCCAGACATGCGAGCACAGAAAG
>VTLG01015990.1_pt1 | contig 12430 bp, 11 predicted proteins | sample 4694571 | NCBI WGS metagenome assembly VTLG01 (sample SAMN12604809, study PRJNA352737) | marine metagenome | biome: ENVO:00000447; feature: ENVO:00000209|ENVO:00000569|ENVO:01000036; material: ENVO:00002151; isolation source: viral sequences binned using virsorter ... | reverse complement strand
GGAAAATCGCACGAAGTGAATACGCCATTTTTGTCCTCAATAAGTAAATTACGATTACCAGTATTTTTTATATCACGATGTTGATAAGTACAGCCAGGTACATCAATATCTAGTGGCTTTGCAATATTTATATAATGTTGGCTGTATGGTTCTGGAATACTAGGTACATATATTTCTGGTATATATATCTCAGGTATTTCCATTAAATAGGCAAAGACTTACCTGTAACAGATGGTAGTTTTTTATCTATCTGACTAGGTAATATTTTTTGTACTTCTTGCATCACCTCGTTCATAACTTTTGACTTAAACTGTGGCGAGGAAAAGTATCTATATGCAAAGTATCCACCTCCAAGCATTGACGTTGACAACAATAGTGAGAGGATAGAAGCAACCTGAGTTATGCGAGTTAGTAACATGAAAGAAGCCTTTGCAAAAGCATTAGTACCTGTGACAATTATAACCTTCTGTGGAATCTGTGCATTAGCACCCCTTTATGTGGGGCTGTCAATAATTTCTACCAAGGTACACCAGAAGTCTTAGTGGGTGTTTTAGATTCTGTTATCTGTGCAGCAATTTTTGTTTCAATAGCTGTTACTTCATCAGAACCTAATGCAGCTTTAGCCCATGCAATAGCATTTTCTTTTGTAATGTCAGCATAAGGAGTAAAAGAACTGCTATCAGCGTCTGCAATTCCTACAGACCCATATTCATCACCATAGTGAACTACAGCAGAATCACCGCTGCCTACAGTTTCAGAGTCTTTAGCTGTCCAATGAATAGTAGTAACTACATCAGATAAAGAACCTACAGTTTTTGTTGCATCTAAAGCAGCAATATCCCAAGTAACAGCCATAATAATTAGTGTTTAATTTTATTTTACTTTGATTCTACAGTTTGAACAACGTCACTAAGCTTTTCTAACTGTTTTAATGCACCTTGATCTTCTATTATTGGCTGCATTAGTTTATTTTTTTCATCAACTTTCTGCTGTATTTCTTTTTCAAGCATTTGTAATTTTGCAATATTTAAATCAAGACGAGTTTTTGTTTCGTCATAAAGTTCTTGTGGTGTTGCCATAAAATTATTTTAAGTTATTTAATATTACTGTGCAGCTTCTAATGCTGCAACTTTAGCTTCTAGTTCTTGTATAGCCTTCATCAGATAAACAACCATACCCGAAGGGTTAAAATAATATTTAGAATCTTTTTTAGTTTCTTTTGTATAAGCCTCTGGAAAGCTGTCTACCATTTCTTGAGCAATAAAACCTTTTGATTTTTCTGCTGTATCTTCTTCTTGTATAAAATGAAATTTTTGTGGATTAATATTTTTAAATAAATCTAAAGTGTTTTCAGTCCAATCTTCAAAATTCTTTTTAAGTGTTATATCTGAAGCACTTGTATCATAAACAGTTTCAGTATTTGAGGATCTAATTCTACCAACTTCATTTCCTCCTGTATCAAAACGAAGTCTATGCGTAAACGTTGAGGTATTATTTGTGTCATTTATTATCTGAGGAACTCTTGAAGCAGCATTAACATGTACATTAAAATGTGCAGTAACATCTGTAGTCCCTATGGAAACTCGACCTGCATTATCTATCTGCATACGATTCGAGTTGCCATCAGTATGAAAAGACATTAGTCTAGCATCACTTGTAAAGCTGTATCTTATTGATCCGTTTCTACTTGTACTGGTTTCTGAAAACTCAATTCTTGCAGTTTGGTTATTGTCACATATCATTTCAATAATTGTATGTTCACTAGCTGTAGCCATATTTTTTACAGTAAGTGCTGTTGCAGCATCACTAGCACTAGTCACACCAACCATTACTCTGCCAACAGAGTCAATTCTAAAACGTTCCGTATGGTCTGTAGCAAATTGCAAGGAATCAGTTCCATGCTCATATGCAAGAAAACCTTCATATTCACCTGTACCACTTGTTGAACGCGAGAAAAATATTTGACCATAACTTCCCGTACCACTACGAATTGTAATTCCTGTATGACCTGATGTTGCAACTGTTAAATCATCAGCAGAGCTATTACCTTCAACAGTAGTTCCTAAAAGCAACCTCCCATCTGAATCAAGTATAGCTTGTACATTAGAACCAGTACCTATCTTTAAATCTCCTCCTTCTGAATAAACAATACAGGTGTCATTGGCAGCAGTACCATTCATAAAATTATTACTACCTGTGGCAATTCCAAAGAAAGCCCTATTTGTATTACTTCCATTAGAATTATCTGCTGCAACCAATCTTATAGATGGTACAGTCGCATCAGTTATGTGTATGCCACCTCCTTGTATGTGCAATTTATTTAATGGATTAGATGTACCTATACCAATATGATTATTGTCCGCTTTTAAGAATAATAAATGTGTGTCTGTATCACCTTCAATTCTAAAATCTGTATCATCACCACTATCATTGAAAGTTATTTCTGTAATATCTATTTGAAGTCTACCTATACCACCAGTTGCTATGTCAAAAGTATCAGCACCAGAACTAAAAATACCTGTATTTAAATCATCTCTAAAAGCTAGTGCAGGTGAGCTTCCAGAGCCATCTTCAAGGGTTAACGTACCATCAAGTTGTAATAATTCAATCCAAGCGTTATCAGCTGAGTTTCTTATCTTTAATGTTCCAGAAGTAGTATCAGCCCAGAACATATAGGCAGCTGTGGTGCTAGGTGCAGAAGAGCTACTATTATTACTTAATATTGCTTGTAATACACTATTGATATCAGCCCTTACGTTAGCTCCTGTTGAGTTATCTATAACATAATCGTGAGTAGCCATTACCTAATCCATTTTTTATTTAAGTATATCTTAAATCAATACTAACTACCACGCCCGAATCCAGTTGCAGCATATTTGAAATTTCTATTTACAAATGTTTCATTGCCTGATATATCTCTATTTTTAACATTTATCGTAAAACCTGTTGATGTAATTGTTGGTATTGTGAAAAAATCACCTGCTTGTGCATTTAAAATTGTAATACCAATAGATGGTAATACAGTATCTGTACCAACACTAGTACCAGATTGACCTGTAAAGAAACTATTTGTGAAAGTAACTGTTTTTGTAGAAGTACCAGATGCTATAACTCCATTTGTAGCACCTGCATTACCAAGACTTGTTTCTGTACGACTTTCAAGCTCTGCTGTATATCCAAGCTGATCTATTTCTATTGACTGTGCTGGATCGCTTGACTCTAAATCACATCTAAATTTAAAACCTCTTGCTACATATGAGCCGTTAACAAAAGGCATAAAATCAGAAAATTCTGCACTATAAGTACAGTTACCACTTGTTGATAGAGAAGTTGCAGATGTCAAAGTAAATGTATTTGCATTTGGAACTAATTGTATTTCATAATCTCCATTTACACCTGTACCAGAAGTAAAGTTAACAGTAACAAAACTACCAACAGAATATCCATGTGAGGCTTTTGTAATTGTTATAGTTGTACCTGATATTGAATAACTATCAGCCGTAACTGATGTATCAGGATCACTATTTGTTGTTGCAACTAAAAGTTTTGCATTAACGTTAAATGCAGTAGCACCATCGAAATCTGTCCATGTATTAATATTAGCTGTTCTTTTATCTATTAAATCGTTAGGGTAAAAACCTTGTGTTACAAAATGTCTTCGTAAACGTACAGGTTGTACGCCTCCAAGATCAAGTGTTTGTGCAAAACTGTATTGACCACCTGTTTCAAAATCAACATTTCCTAAAAAGTCAAAATCAGCTATAGCATCAAAATCAGTAACATCATCTAACACAACTGTTGAGCCTAGTACTAAACCGTTAACTTCCTCACTAAAAAAACAATCGCTTTTAGTTCCATTAAAAGGAGGAGAATCAGTATCTTCTCTATCAGAAAATACTGTTAAATTAGGAAAAGGGTCAGGTGTAGTTCCAACAACAACTATTTTTGCCTCACCACTACTTAATCTTCCACCATCATCTTGAAATTTTAAAATATATGTTCCTGTTTGTATATTTGGTAAAATTGTTTCACTTACTGAACCTGGTAATGCAGGGAGAACGTCTACTGAATTAGTAAAAGTTGCACCAGATGTAAGATTTGAGCTTCGTATGACAACGTTACCTCCATGTAAAACGTCAACATCTGTAGATTTATCAAAACGTAATCTTACAAATTGATTTGATAAAGGTTCAATTTTTACATTTTGTACATCACCTGGTAAAGCAGTTTTACCAACTGCATTAAAAGTTAATGTAGTAGGTTGTACACTAGGTTCAAAAACTGCGTTATAGCTATGTACTTCAAATTCGTAAGTCCCTAATTCAGTATCAAATATTTCAAAAACAGGACTTTGTACAATTGTTGTTTGAAAACTACCGTTATTAAATTTATGCTTTACAGAATACTGTGATACACCTGATACTGGCTGCCAAGATATTATCAATTTACTAACTGCTCTATCACCAAGAACAATAATTCTTTCATCACCTACAATGTTGCTAGGTGCTGGTTTTGTTTCTATTAGATTTGTTATTGTCGGTATTGTTATTGCTGCACCATCTTCTATAAATGCATATTTAGCTGAATTATGGAACATTGCTGCAATAGTAAATAAATTATTGTCTTCTTTAACAGATATAACCTTAAATTCTTCTGTTTCTGTTGTAGCTCTTACTAATAACCACATACCATTAACTTGTGGTGCAGAAGTATATGCACTAGATACTGTAATAACAGAGCCAGATATTGTAGATATTGTTTTAGTCTCAAGTGTACCATCTGTAAGTATTACTGATAACTGATCACCACTAGCTGCTTCTGTTGGTAGATCTTTTGTATTGTCAACTGTTATTTGTGTTGTTGTAGCTGCTGATATTCTTCCTGACCTGCGTACACCACTACGAACAGGATCTTGAACAGTAATAATATTTCCAGGTCTGATAAGAGAACCTGCATCTGCTGTAGTTGTGAATGCAACTGTTTCTGTCTCGTTGTTTTGTGTGTAAAGATGCCACAAACCCATTCTTCGGGCTTGTGCCTGATCACTACAACCTATGGCTTCTATATTTTTTACAACAACACCATATTTAGATTGATTTGCAGATGTATCTTCAACAGTTTCATATTCATATGTTCTAGTCTCATTCTGAAAATATTTAACGTTAACAACTGTATCTTTTGTAGTTTGACTTACTCCTGTATATACAAAACCATCTTCTGTGACATTTGCATATGAGAAAAAATAACTACTAGCTGTTGGCCTATCTTGTGAAAGTGTAATTTTACCATCTTCGTGAAATAATGTTGCTCTCATGGTAGAGGCAATTTTATTTAATAACGTATAGGCTTGATGACTACTTTGAATAACAATATTACAGCTAAATCTAGGTGATGTCCCACCTTGACCATTATCTATAAGAGTAGAGTTATATTCTGAAGCAGAATAAAAAGCATATTTGTCTACTTGATCTTCTGATACAAAATCACCAAAACCTGCCCTTGTTTCTGTAATAATGTCATATAAAACCCAAGCTGGATCATTACAATATTCTTTTGCAGTTTTTAATGTTCCATTAAAAGACCCACTAAAAGACAAACTACCATCAGATCTAACAGTTGCATTATGAGGTATTTTTACTAATCTTCCACGAACTCTGTAAGTACGTCTTGGTATAGATCTAAATATTTCCGAGTCAAATCTTATTGCACTTACAGCAGTATCTACAAATGCACTTGGATCAAAAACTAACTCAGTTATTGATGTAAGCTCAAATGCATTAAGAAGTAAATTATCTGTACTATCTACTGTTTCTCTTGTAACCGTAACAGTAAGAGGAAAATCAGAAGCTTCTATATCATCAGGAAAAAATATAATATGATCTTTAAAATAAGGTGATGTAGTCTTACCAGTTACACGACCTCCTCCAGTATGTACATCACGATCTAATCCTGTTAAATTACCTGTTTTATTAATTTTTTTTAGTAAAGTATTTGCTTGATTTTTTAGCTCAATAGTATATTCAACTGTTGTACCAGAAATATTACCATTATCCTCAATCTTCTGTAATCTAGGGAAACCTATAGTAACTCTTACGCCCTCAGTAGATGTGTCTGTAATAGTTACTGTTTGTGGGCTTGCTACTGTTACAGTTACACCAACAGTTCTATCCCTTTCTGTTTCCTTTAATCCTGGTATTTTTGTTTGTGTAGATGTACCAAAACGTGGAATAAATCTTGGTCTATTTGAATCAGCAGTACCAAAATTAAAATCAGAATCAGATGGATTTGTATCAGGTGCTGATTGTTTTAACACTTGTGTATTATTTAAAAATACGTCTTTTAAACTAGTTGTGTTGTAATTGTTTGTTCCTTGTGTATGACCGGCAGCTATAGCAGATGGAAAACCTGCAATCTCTCCTTCTGCAATAACATCTACTAGGGTAAGAAACTGACGAGAACCAATCTCGCCTTCTTTCATCTCATTGTCGTAATATCTTACATTGAGTTGACCCTCAACATCATTATTTTGAAATCTGAGACTATTTGCGTCAGTTATATCACTTGGTATTGTCATAATTACTCCTTAAATACAGGTGCAGTATCAGTACCAGAACTCACCACAATAGAACCAGTAAACACCTCTCCATATATCAAAGGTATGCAAACACCACTTCGTGATACGTTTTGTATGCCACTAAATGAATAATTTACTCTTGCATCTGTTTCACTTAGTCCTGATGCTACATCACCTACTGTAGGTTGCTGTTGTGGAAAAAGCATATTTGCAGCACCACTTATAGCCATTGATACTCCAATAGTCGTCAAGGTAGCACCAATTGTTGCCAAAATAGTACCTGCGGTTGCAACAGCAGTTATAGCAGCACCACCACCTATAAACAATGCTGGTATAAACCACCATGCACCAGAAACTATTGGAATCATTCTAATATCACCCTCACTATGAACTAACAAATCATCTTCTGTTTTTACAACATCATTATTAATAGTTATACGATACATATTTTCTTGTAAATGTTTATTTATCTCAGGATAATTACATACAAGATATTTATATACATCTTTCATGTTTTTAACATCTGCATAATTAACGTGCCAACCTACTAGTTCTGCTAATCTGCCATATACTTTTATTTTGCGTAAACCTTTTTCATCTTCTGTTCTTTCCCTATCTATAAATTCATTTCTAGTAAGCATTGGTTTATGTATTTTTGGTTTTAGCTCTATACATTCATCATCTATAGGATTAAATATAAACCAAGGTAATCCAATAAAATCACAATATTTTATATCATCTTCTGATGCGGTTAAATCGCCATTAGGATGCGAATGACATATATATAATACAGTTCCTGTTTCTTCTGCTTTTGCGTAATCTTCTGGATCTATAGTAAAACTATTAGCACCTTCTATAGCTATATTTTTACATGGATAATATTCTTGTTTACCATCTACATCTATAACTAAACCACAACTCTCATCAGGTAATAATGTTTTGGCATGGTGTAATGCCTGTTCTTGCCAAGTGTTCATGCAAACGTACCAACAGATGGAAAATCTTTTCTTGTAATTATTCTCTTAGGTGCATTACGATTTTGCAAGTCTAAAGATGATGTACATTCAAATTCTACAAAATCTTTACTTTCTACAGTTTTTCTATCAATAAAAAATGTTTGATTCTCGTATGTATTATTAGCAGGTGTACCATATGGATTTGTTCCTGATTCAAAATTAGCATTGTCTAAATAACGCAACATCGTAACTTTTCGTACAAATTTAGCACCATTTAAATCATTTTTAGGCGTAGTAAGGTTTGCTTGCGTCATTAATGCAGTAACAGTAGACAATATATTGCTAATCCTTAATGTAGGTCTTGGTCTAGATGATCTTGTAGCTTGATATTCAAATCCATTTGCTTCTATTGGTATGCGTGTGTATGAATTCCCTTGAAATACAACATTATATGTAGTGTTCATATTAATTCCGTTATGAAATCTACTTACATCACTACTGCCATGTAATGCAGCGACTAAATGTATTTCAAACAATTCAATCTTTGCACTAGGATTTATTTTTTGTAACTCTTCTGTCGGTATTGCCATTATGGTTCAAACACCTCCTCAAAAGTAGCTGATATTGTTGCACGATTTGCAAAATTAATTGTTTTATTCCATCTTTTACAGATAAATTGTGAAGCACCTGTTTTTGTAACTGTACAGTTACCAGAATTAGTGGCACTACTACCAGCAGTAATTGTAAATACATTTGCACTTGTCAGAGACACTACAGAAAAATTACCATCTGTTGCACTACCAGAAGTAAAATCTACAGTAATCAAATCATTAGCAAATAATTGATGATTAGTGATAGTTATTGTTATTGTTGTCCCGCTTTGACTATAAGTACCTGTTTTTGAATAGTCTTCACCAGGTGGTGTAAATGTAAATGAAGTCTGATCTAATGCCCTTTCATTTAAAAAATATTCAATTGTATCGCTTTCTGCTTCTGTAATATTTTCAAACTTAAGGCTATAGTTTTTAGGATTTTGATGTGCTGCAATACCTATTAGTTGACGCTGCTCAAATCCATCTGCATAACGTATGCTTTTTATATTAGGTTGACTTAATTTACGCTGTCCAAATGATGGATTAATAGAAGGAAAGTTAGCCATAATTATGCGTTAGATAAAAGTCCTCCAGCACGTTTTTGTGCTATCAATTCAGCTTGTATAGCCTGTGCAAATACATTTGCAAGATCATTTGATTGAGAAGTGTTACCTTCAACAGATGAACCTGTAGCATCCACATTTATAACTATATTAGTAGATCCTCCACCAGATGACTCAACTCCTAAATTACCAGAACGACCACGTTTTAGAGGTAGTATCGCTTCTGGTGATCCAGCCTCTCCCATAAGACCTAAGTTACCTGCTGCTCCGTAACGGAAGAACGTTGGTTGCGTTACAACACCACCCTTTGCATATTTCATTAAACCTTCTTTAGCAAAGGCATTACCCATTGCATTAAATTTTAATCCTAAATTAAAAATGCTATCTACACCTTTTAACAATGGCATCATTACTTTTTGTCTAATTATTATTCTTGTCATATCTGCTATAAGTGATCTTGCAAAATCACTAAAGTTTAACTTTCCGGTCATTACAAAATTAACAAGTGCATCTTCCATATTTTTAAATGCATTAACAACAGTATCTTGTATCTGTTTATTCAGATCTTTTATAGATGTAATATAGCTTTGCATACCTGCTGCTACTTTCGTACCAAATGTTTCGTCTAGCTCTTTCTTAAGTCCACTTGTAGCTTCTTTTGCTCTTATTGCATTTTCTACAAACTCATCAAATTTAGGAGTACCAAACACCTCCTCTATTGTCATATTTTCTGTACCTTCAAAAAGTTTTTTTAGTTCATTTTTATAATCAATCGCTGGTTGTATTGCTTTTTTTATACCTTCTTGATTACCTTCACTAAGCTTTATCCTAAAATCAAAGTCTTGAAAGTTTTGTATTACACCACCTAATAATGGTATCTTTTTAAATCCTTCTAAAGTATCACTTAATGCATCTAACATTGCGTTAACCATCTCAGCAACTTTGTTGAATGCTTTTCTTATATTTCCAACAAAAAAATCAAAACCACTTTGTACAATACCAAAAATATCTGAAGTAATTTTTCCTAATACACGAGAAACTCCACTAAAAATATTTACTATATCAGTAATAAATTTCTTAACTATATCTTTGTTTTTATTAAAAAATTTTAATGTATTTGTGGTAGCGTCTTGAAATAAAGCACCAATATTTGCAAACAAACCACCAAAGTTATCTTTAAAGTTAGAAAACTCTGTAGCTAATCTATCTCCAGCAGCAGCAGGTGATTCTGCAAGAATCTTTGCATTCTCTCCATACTCGTTAAATAGTAATTTACTAAATCCTAAGAAATCATCAAGTGTTACCTTACCCTGCTCTAATGCTTTATCTAACATCGCAGGTGTCATGTCCATAGATGCAGCAAACAATGTAAAAGCTCCAGGTAAGCGTTCACCGAGTTGTTGTCTAAGTTCTTCTGCCGATACCTTACCTTTTGAGAACACCTGTGCTGTTGCAACCATTGCTGATCTCATATCTTCTAATGATCCACCAGTACCCCTAATACCAGAAGCTATAGAAACAAATACATCTTGTGCATCTTTTACAGATTTACCTGCACCAGTTACTGATGCTGTAAGGGCTGTGAATTGTCTAACAATAACGTCTTGTGGTATTGCTAACTCTGCACTCGTTTTCGCTAAAAACTCTTGTGCTTGATTGTATTGTTCTGTATCACCAATCACAAGTTTCAATGCTAATCTTTGCTTTTTCAACTCAGCAGTATATGAACCTATCTCACCTAGTGATTGTCTAGCACCGCCAAGAGTTGCACCAACAGCACCACCAACAACAGCACCTTGTACACCACCACCAAGTACGCCACCAATAGTTGCACCGACAGCACCTTCTACCCCACCAAAAATACCAGCAGCACCTATAGCACCAGCAGTTTTTGCTGCACCTCGCAACCTGCCACCCATTCCACGGCTAGCAGTTCTCTGCATCTTTCTTAATGACTTATCTAATCTATTTGCCTCTCTTGTTGCCTCTCTAAACTCACGACTACTAACATCTACTTGCCTAGCTAATTCTCTATAGCCATTTGACAAAGCTCTTGTATTATTTATGCTTTTAACTTCTGTTCTTTCTTTTTGTCTCATTTCAGTTATTAATCCTTTCACACTCAACCCTGCACCTTTTGCACCTTTACTCATTCTTGACAACTCACTACTGAGTCCACGCAGTTTATCTAAACCTTTTGTTGTAAATACAACCTGTAAATTAGTAGTTCTATCTGCCATTATTTTTTATCCTTCTGCATAAGTTTCAATGCTTCGTATTCCATTACCTGTACTCCTTCAAACATAGCAATAGAATCTTTAACTGTATATATTTTACACAAGTATTCCAAAGATTTATAGTTTATGCCAGTTAATCCAGCCATACTGACATACCATTGCGTTGACAGCTTCCAAAACATATTTACTATCTCTCTATTTTCTTCCCAAACAATACAATCTATGTTTCTTTTTTTTTGTTGTTCGGCTGCGATTTGTTCTTCTGTTGCACCAAATGCTTTTAATGCTTCTACTGTTTCATCTATAACATCACCCTGTACCCAATACTTCGCAACCTCTCTTAGTTTTTTTCAGAAGCTCCTTTCATACTTTCGCCATAAGCGACAATTATTGCTTGCACAATATAATGATTTTCCATTACTGCCTCTAGATTATCGTCATCAAAAGGCACATCATTACCTTCCTCATCCTTAATGCCTGACCAACCAACAAGAACAGTTTTGACAAAGTTGTCATCACCACCATCAATCATCTTATCGAAATCTTTACGACTAACATTTTTAAATTTAGCCGTAAATGTTTCTTTCTTGAATTTACCTTTATAAGGTGTCTGAACAGTTACATCCCAATCGTATTCTGTAACTTTTTTGAAGACTAATGGCATAAGTTAGGTCATTACTATACTTAGCTCATTATTACCTGCTGCTGTAGGTAATGCCAAGTACGGTAGGTTTAGTGCGTTTACACCACCAGTATCAGCACGTGTAACCCCTGTAATATCTGTCTGTGGAACATTAACAGTAATAATGTTACCTGCACTAGCACCAAGAACGATAGAACTAGCACCAGTAGCAGTAGCGACAGCCTTTGCAAAGTAATCAGTTGTAGCTCTTACTGGTTCTTCTATAACAGCAGTTCCACCAGGCGCACGATTAGTAATCAATACTTCTTGACTTGATGCTGTTTCTTTGTAAAGCACTTCATTATTAAGAGCTAAATCAAAAGATTCAATTCTTTGTGATGTAGTGCCATGAAATGTTGCAGTAGTTACGTTTGTGTCATTTACTTCTAATGCTGCTGATTGGTTAGCAATTGTAAATGTACCTGACATTGCTGTACTGTCTACAGCATTATATATTCCAGTAAATTCAAAATTTATTAAAGCGAACTGACCTGCTGCCATTGAGATAGTAGCTGTTCCTCTGCATCCTGTTATAAGATGTCTTGTCGCACCATAGAAACAAACAATAGTACAGCTAGAGAACGATGCACTAATAGGAGCATAAGTAACTGATGTAGAACCTACAATTGTTTCTGAAAGTCCACAACTTTTTAGGAGAGGGGATAAAGCACTTGCAGTACCTGCTGCACCCGATCCTGACAATTCTGCACCAAAAGATACAGCTACACGTTTGTTAGCAAGTAATGTGCCTTGTGTACTGTTACCTAAAAACCCTTGAAAGGTAGGTGCTTGTACGTTGTCAGATTCAATTGGTGTTACTTCTAT
>VTLG01011896.1_pt1 | contig 12431 bp, 13 predicted proteins | sample 4694571 | NCBI WGS metagenome assembly VTLG01 (sample SAMN12604809, study PRJNA352737) | marine metagenome | biome: ENVO:00000447; feature: ENVO:00000209|ENVO:00000569|ENVO:01000036; material: ENVO:00002151; isolation source: viral sequences binned using virsorter ... | reverse complement strand
CTTTCTCAATCTCTCTTACAATAGTGGCAATATCATGACGCCAATGAGCCCAAATAACGGCCTTACCTTCAACTTCTTCAATAAGCTCCATAAGTTCATCAATACGATTATTTTTAATTTCTTGTATAGAATCATCATCAGCTTTAAAATGACCACAAGTAATTTGTTGTAATCTCATAAGCTGCGTTAAAGCAGTAGCGGTGGTTGTTAGTTTACCGTTCATTTCAGCAAGTGCTAATTGTTTCATCTGATCATAAAGTTTTTTCTGTTCAGTGGACAATTGAATAACACGCTTCATAAACGTTTTAGGTGGTAGATCCAAACAATCGTCTTTTAAAACACGATAAGAAAAAGGCTTAATTTTTTCAGATAATTCTGCAAGATTTTTATATCCCACTACAATTTGTACTGATCTTCCATTAAAATTAGCCGTTTTCATAGAAGCATAACGTGTTCTAAAGCTAAAGTAAGATTGATGTCCTAATAACCAAATATCAAGAAACTCACATTGCTTATATAAATCTAAAGGAGACTTAGTAACAGGAGATCCCGTTAAAATTCTTCTATACTTTGCTTGTTTACCTAAAGAGACAATAGCTTTTGTTCTTTTAGCACCTGGATTTTTAATAGTAGTGCTTTCATCAATTGCCATTAAAGCATTGTGGGAATTTAAAAACCGACTAGCAAACTCAACACCTTTTTTTGTAGAAAAAGCTTCCACATTCATAATAAGAATGTGAAGATCAATTCCAGGCTTAAATAAACTATCTAGTTTTGCTTTTTGTTTTTGATTAATAAGCGCTTGCCACAAAACCGCCTTCTTTTCAATATGATCAACTAAATGAGTAGGTATTTCAGAGTCAAACCAATTTTTATAAACTCCTTTAGGAGCTATAATTAAAGCACCATTAATTTTACCTTTATCATAAAGCATCGATATATTATCGAGCAGCACTTTTGATTTACCAGTACCCATTTCCATAAAGAGAGCAAATACTTCTTTATTCCATGACATTTCCAATGCTTTTAATTGATGAGCATAGGGCTTAGTTTTAAATTTATAATTTATCATTTTTATTTCTTCTTTCTATTGACTTTTATATAGTAAAGTTCTATGTATTGTCAAGAAAGTTATGAGTGATTATACAGATCTAAAAAAGAATAAAGAACCTATCGTTTATGTGCTGCAAGAATTACCTGGTACAAGAATAGGGCGTCCTAAATTTAATATTATGGGTGCTTCAAAATACGGTAAGTTAAAAGTGTTACTAAGAGAAGATACACAAATTATTCTAAGTCCAGGTCCTATCATTTTTGAATTAAGACGTTTGTTAAAAAATTACAACTCTAACGATTATTTATTATTATCGGGTGATCCATCGGTTATTGGCTTGGCATGTGCCATTGTATCTGATATAAACAATGGTAGATTTAATTTATTAAAATGGGACAGACAAGAAAAAGTATATTACCCTTTAGAAATAAATCTTTACGAGAAAGGAAAGATAGATGAATAATATAAACTTTGAAAAAGATAGAGTAGATTCAGTTACACAAATTGATTCTACAAAAACATTATCTGATGAAGTTATTAAACTTAGAAATTTGGAAGAACAAGTAGCTGCTTCAGAAGAACATACAAAAAAGTTAAAAGAAAAAGCAAGAGAATTATCTCAAGGAGTCATTCCTGAAATGATGAAAGAGATGAACGTTACAAAATTAAAATTAAAAGATGGTGCTTCAATAGAAGTTACCAATTTTTATAGTGCTCGAATAACTCCTGACAAACAGGAATCGGCATTTAACTGGCTTCGAGAAAACGGCTTAGGAGACATTATTAAAAATGATGTCACTGTTACCTTTGGTCGTGGCGAAGATAACAAGGCAATGGCTTATGCTACCCTTGCAAAAGGTCAGGGCTATGAACCCATCCAGAAAATAGGGGTTCATAACCAGACTTTAAAAGCAGTGGTTCGCGAGCGTACCGAATCTGGACAAGATATGCCCGCGGATCTTTTTAACACGTTTGTAGGTAACCAAACGAAAATAACTAAACGATAGGAGAAACTAGACAATGGAAACTAGAAGCGAGAAGCAAGTAGTAAAAAAAGAAGAAGCAGGTCTGCCATCAAGCGCTATGTTTGAAGCAGATGCTAAGTTAGGTTTTGAGAATGTAGATCAAGAAAGTGTTGCTCTACCTATTTTAAAACTTCTACAAAACGGATCAGGGGAGGCACAACGAAAACATTCTAATTATGTTGAAGGTGCTGAATCTGGTATGTTTTTTAATACAGTGACAAGAAAACTGTATGACGGAGAAAAAGGAATTTCAGTCATACCTTGTCATTACAGATTAGAATATCAAGAGTGGGCTGACTTTGGTACAGGCTCAGGAAGACCAGAAAATATATTTCCTGGTAATAGTGATATTCTTTCTAAAACAACGAAAGATGCACTAGGCAAAGATAGATTACCCAACGGTAATTATATTCAAACAACTGCTCAGCATTTTGTCATTATATCTGATGGTAAAGTAACTGAAACAGCTTTGATATCTATGTCTTCATCACAAAGAAAAGTTTCCAAAAAATGGATTTCTGCGATGATGAGCATTACTAAAGATGGAAAAGACGGTCCATATACTCCGCCACCTTTCAGCCACATCTATAAGTTATCTTCAGTTAAGAACACTGGAAAAGGTAATGAATGGTATGGTTACAGTGTAACTAAGGTTGGAGAAATAACTGATACAAATCTATATGCTAGAGCTAAGAAGTTTTACGAAAGCTGCAGTAGAACTGATCAGGCTAACGGAAAAATATCATAAGATTCCATTCCGGTTGGAATTGTGGGCGAGAGCGGGAGACTTAACTCGCCCATATTAAAGTTATGATGAAAGATTTAGAAAAATTTAAAGAGATATTTGAAGGTCTAGACTGCGCCTACGGTCAAACAGTCAAGACAGATCAATTTAGTGAAAAAGGTAAACATAAAACAAAATCGTTTACTATTACTAAACGTCCTATCGATCAATTATGGCAAGATCATTTAGATGGAAAAGATCCTGCATTAGGAATTGTTCCTATAAGTAGTGACAATAAATGTAAATGGGGATGTATTGATATTGATACTTATCCTTTTGATCATAAAAAATTTATTAAAAAATTAAAAGAAAAGAAAATACCTTCTGTTGTTTTTAGATCTAAATCAGGAGGTGCACATTCTTTTATATTTACTAAAGTTAAAGTGCCTGCAATTGTTATGAGAGAAAAATTAAAAATGATTGCATCTGCAATGGGTCACGCAAAAGCAGAAATATTTCCTAAACAAGATTACATACGAGTTGATAGAGGAGATACAGGTAGTTTTTTAAATCTACCTTATCATGGAAATGGAAAAACAGTTAGGTATGCCTTTAATGATGAAGGAGAAAGTATTACTTTATCCGAGTTTTTTACTTTCTATGAAAGTAAAGCATTAACAGAAAACCAGCTTAATAAATTACAAATAAAAAAAGAAATAGCAGAAGAAAAAGAAGATGATTTTAAAGGAATACCTCCTTGTCTTGAAGCACTTTTATCAGAAGGTGTTGGAGAAGGTAAGAGAAATGATTGTATGTATAACGTAGGAGTGTATCTCAAAAAAAGATACGATGAAGGTATTTGGCAGAAAAAAATGGATGAGTACAATACAAAATACATGAAGCCCCCTTGTAATAGTCAAGAAATGGTTAAGACTATCGCATCAGTTGGAAATAAAGATTATCAATATAAATGTAAAAATGAACCTATAGTTAGTTTTTGTAATGCTAAGAAATGTGTTACAAGAGAATTTGGTGTTGGAGATGATGGTCCTGTACCAGAGATAACTGAACTTAGAAAATTTGATTCAGACCCACCTATTTATTTTGTATCGATTGGAGGAGAAAGTGTTGAAGTTGAAGATGCAACACTACATGATCCTGAAAAATTCTCATTAGCTTGTATGAATCAAATAGGTAAACCTATGATGCCTGTTCCAAAACATTCATGGAGAAAACTATTAATAAAACTTTTTAAAAATTTAGAAACAATTCCTGCCCCACCTTCTTCTAAAATAGATGTTCAATTAACAGAAATACTAGCGGAATATATTAACAAAACTCCAGGCAAAGAAATGAAGGATGTATTAAGAGGAATATCTTACACAAATAGAGAAGGAGTAACCTTTTTTAAATTTAAAAACTTTTGGAAGTTTTTGTTAAGAACAAAATCTTGGCCAGATAAAACTTATCCTAAACAAAAAACAATTAGATTAATGGAGACATTATTTAGTGTTACAGAAGAAACTCCTAAAATAGGAAGTAAAACAGAAAGATTATTAGTAATGCCTACTATTAAATTAACAAGACCTAATCCTAGAGTTAATAAGCGAGAGAAGGAACCATGGGAATAAACCGAACAATTATTCATGGTCCTCCAGGAACAGGGAAAACCTTTAGGTTGGTTAATCACCATTTAGAACATGAGATTACTAAATTAAAAACAGATCCTCAAAAAATTATTTATATCACCTTTAGTAATGCAGCGGCAACGGAGGCAAGAGATGAAAGAATAAACCACAACCTTCTTTATGTCTCAACCATGCATTCTTTAGGCACTCGAGAATGTAACATGGATACTAAGAAAAATTTATTAAAGAGTAATAAAAAATGGAGAGTATTTAAAAATTACCCTAATCATGAAGCTTACGCTAATATGTCTTTTGTAACAAAACTAGATGCTTCAGGTAATCCCACTTATGAAAATGATCATATGCAGATTATACAATATGCTAGATCAAAAAAAATTGATTTACAAGAGTCTGCAATACAACTAGGTAAACATGAATCCGTAGATATTGATTTTACCATACAATTAGAACAGGATTTAAAAACCTTTAAAGAGCACACAGGAATGATAGAGTTTTCTGACATGATTAAATTATTTATTAAAAGAAAAAAGTGTCCTGATATTGAAGCTGTGTTTCTTGATGAAGCTCAAGATTTAAATCCTTTACAATGGGAAATGTTTTTTTATATAGAAAATCAGTGTAAACGATCCTACATTGCAGGAGATGACGACCAAACAATCTATGGTTTTCAAGGTGCAGAGCCTAATATATTTGTAAACTTACAAGGGAAATTTGATCCTCAAGAAGACTCACACCGAGTTCCAAGAAAAGTACATAAAAAAGCATTGGAAGTTATATCTCAAATCACTAAAGAAAATAGAGTAGATAAAAAATGGAATGCACGAGACTCCGAAGGAGAGGTTCTTGAAAACATGTACTTAGATGAAATAGATTTTTCTGAAGGCAAGTGGATGATATTAGCTCAAACCAATAAATTACTGGAAGAAATTGGAGAATTTTTTTATGGTCTTGGAATAAGATTCACTGGAAAAGTAAATAGTGCTTTACCTAATGAAGTTTTACAAGCTTATCAGACTTGGGTTAAACTAAATAACGGAATAAGAGTTAGTAACGAAGATGCTAAAGCTGTTTATGAACAGTTTCTTAAGTCCACAGCAGGACACGTTAAACATGGTTTTTCTAGTGGCAAGACACTAGATCATGTGGAGAACGTAAATTTACAGGAATTAAAAGACAATCACGGGCTACTCGTGACAGGCAGCTGGGAGCAATTTTCCATAGAAGAAGATATTAAAAACTATATGAAAACTTTATTAGAAAAAAAAGATGACTTAATGAAAGACACTAGAATAGAATTATCAACAATGCATGGATCAAAAGGAAGAGAATGTGAAAATGTTTTAGTTTTTCCAGATTATGGAACAGAGAATCAATTTAAACCTTATTTGGAAGCTATAAACAATCCAGATGCGCAACATAGATTAGTTTATGTGGCGGTAACCCGAGCTAAAAATAAACTCTATCTCATGGCACCTTTACATGATGAGTTCTACACCATAGGAGGAATAATAGAATGAGTGCATACGACAAACAAATAGGAGGATCTCACTACAAGGATATGACCATCCAACCCAGTGAGTTTATAAACAAGAACAATTTGCCTTTTGCAGAAGGCAATGCTATTAAATATATCTGCCGTCACAAACATAAAGGAGAAAGACAAGACTTAGAAAAAGCAAAACATTATATTGATATGATATTGGAAAGAGATTACCCATTAATACCTATGACAGAAGAAGAGGAATACCGCAACGCTGGTATTACTAAAGAAGAAGCAGAAAGAACTTACCCTCCAAATAATTCTTGGGGAATGATTAAACCACCAGAGACTTCAAGTAAAGACTGGGTTGATGGTTATAAAAAATGGAAGAAAGGATGTCCTCATAACTAATGTTTGAAGCACCCATAGAATGGGTTTGTCCTGAATCTTTTCCAGATTTGAGACGATACTCACATATTGCCATAGACTTAGAAACAAAAGATCCTGGTCTAACTAAACGAGGCTCAGGTGCTTTGATTAATGATGGCGCTATTGTTGGAGTAGCGGTTGCCGTTAACGGATGGTCTGGATATTTTCCTTTCGGTCATGAACAAGGTAATTTTTTTGAAGAACGCAATGTTATGAATTGGGTTAAAGAGATTTGTGCTTTACCTTCAACTAAAATATTTCACAACGCTATGTATGATGTTTGTTGGTTAAGAGCTTATGGTGTAACAATTAATGGACCTATTATTGATACTATGGTTATGGCCTCTTTAATAGATGAAAATAGATTTTCTTATTCTTTAAATAGTGTTTCTTATGATTATTTAAAAGAAGTTAAGGACGAATCAGCTTTAAAGTTTGCAGCCGATAAAGCTGGAGTAGACCCTAAATCAGAGATGTATAAACTTCCAGCTATGTATGTTGGAGCGTATGCAGAAAAAGACGCTGAGTTAGCTTTGAGACTTTTTAATTTATTAAGTGAAACTATAAAAACAGAAGACCTTAATGAAATATTTAAACTAGAAACAGATCTTTTCCCTTGTTTAATAGATATGAAAATTAAAGGCGTGCGTGTAGATATCGAAAGAGCTCACCAAACGAAACAAAAATTACTTGCGCAAGAAACAATGTTGCTGCAAGAAATAAAAAAAGAAACACAAATAGATGCTCAAATATGGGCTGCAAGGTCCATTGCCAAAGTTTTTGAAAAACTGAACCTACCTTACGAACGAACAGCGAAGACTCAAGCACCTTCATTTACAAAAAACTTCCTTTCGACTCATAAACATCCTTTAGTTCAGAAGATAGCAAAAGCTAGAGAAATTAACAAGGCTCACACTACCTTTATTGATACTATTATTAAATACGAATATAGAGGTAGAATTCATGCGGATATTAACCCTATTAGAGGATCAGGTGGAGGAACAGTTACCGGAAGATTCTCATATTCAAATCCAAATCTCCAGCAAGTCCCAGCGAGAAACAAGGAGCTAGGACCAATGATAAGATCTTTATTTTTACCTGAACGTAATCATACGTGGGGTTGTTTTGATTACTCTCAACAAGAACCAAGACTTGTAGTGCACTATGCCTCTTCAAGTAGTTCTATTTGTAAAGATGAATCTGTAGTAGAAATTGTTGACAAATTTAAAGAAGAATCTGTGGACTTCCACCAAACGGTAGCTGATATGGCTAACATAGAAAGAACTCAAGCGAAGACCATTAACCTTGGATTATTTTATGGAATGGGAAAAGCCAAGTTGCAGGCAGAGTTAGGATTAAACACGAAGCAAGAAGCTGAAGATTTATTTGATAAGTACCACGAGAGTGTTCCCTTCGTTAAGGATTTAATGGATAAAACTTCAAAAAAAGCGTCTCAAGATGGTTATATTAGAACTTTATTAAGAAGAAGGTGTAATTTCCCTAAATGGGAAATAAATGAGTTTAGACGTGGTAAATTATCGGTAACTGGAACAAGAGTAGAAACAGAAGCAAGATTTATAGAAGAATATAAGAAAAAATATCCTAAAGCGGATGAAGAAAAAATTAATTTAATTAGAAAAAATTTAAGCAAAGAAGATCAAAATTTAATAAAAAGAGCCTATACTTACAAAGCTTTAAATAAATTAATACAAGGATCCGCTGCTGATATGACTAAAAAAGCTATGTTAGATTTATATAAAGAAGGAATTGTGCCACATATACAGATACATGATGAATTGGATATATCCGTTCAATCAAAAGAACAGGTGAATAAAATCATTGATATTATGGAGAATGCTGTTAAGTTAAAAGTTCCCAATAAAGTTGACTATGAATCAGGAGATAATTGGGGAGATATATACGACAAATAGGAGGAAACATGAATATATTAGATCAAGTAGAACACCTATGGACAGATCACAAAAAATTAGTGATTGCTGTTGTAGTAATTATGGTTCTTTTAGCAATTGCATAAAAAAGGTTATATGTTAAATGGCATATTTAAACGCGAACATACCTGTGACGTACGCACAGATCAGGAGGGAATACCTTTATGACCTTAAAAAACATCATGGAGAAGTGGAAGACTGTATTATATTTGCTATGGCATCGATTACAGGACGTCCCATATTGTTTCATGCAATTATGGAAAATGGTGCTGTCTTCTATCGTTTACCGATTAGTGCCTTCATACAAAGAGGTTTTGATGTCGAAGAAGTTCCTCGGCCTAGACTTGACGAGTTGGAGCTTTGGAATTGTTTCAGTTACCATCCTGCTGTCACTTCTTTCGATATCTTAGATGGCCAACACGGAAAATACATAGGAAAAGACAAAAAATGGCATCCAGGTTCTTATCTTTTTACTGTTGACTGGGCCCACCCAGAGAGTAATATACTAGATACAGATCATTCTGAAATTCCGCACGAACATAAGTGCGCTCATATACTTGCCTTGGATGATGGCAACTATGCGGCTCAGCCAAACAATCGATTAATATGGAGCATTCCTTCATTCACAGTGAAGAATGAAATTCCTAACTGGAAGGTACAAACAAGTGATTGGAATGTTGAAGATAGTAGTAGATGGCGTACTGAAGACACAGACAACTTCTTCTACGAAATTGAGGAGAAAAAACATGATTAAAAAACTATGGAAAATTATTTGTTGGCCATGGACTAAATTTGTTGACTGGTTGGCAAAAGGATTACCAAGTAAAAATGACTAAGTGCAAAGATTGTTTTTGTAATTGTCATTGTAATGTAAAAGGACACTCCGATAGTACGGGTGTTTGTCCTTGTGAAGTATGTAACTGTAATCCTCAGGGAGCTACGGTAAACAACGAGGAGTGTCTCTCATGCCAATAGACGAAACAAAATGTTGTGGAGGACATACAAAGAAAAAAGTAGAATCTGGCGAATGCTGCCAGACTCAAGACCAAGAAAAAGCAGAACAGGACACCTATGAATATTCTGTTTTTAAAACAAAGGAGATAAATGAATAAAATATATTTAATATTAGCATTGTTATTCGCATTAAGCGCCTGCTCAGTTGGCAAAAAATGTGTCGTAACAGATGAGGGTAATGTTGTATCGAGTTATGTTTGGTTTTATAAAGATAAACCAGCAGAGCTTGATAAAATGAATTGCTTTTAGGTAAAACTATGAAATATCTATCGACGTTATTGTTTTTGATACTATGGGTGTGCTCTACGAGTGCCTATTCTGCAGGAAATCAAACAAACGTTTCGGGCAGTAATACAAGTATCGAAGGAGGTTATACCGGAGGAGCAACAACTTACGAATCGGGCTCATCTTCTAGCTCAACTACAAACAGCACCAGTAATAGTAATATAAGATCAGCACCCCCAACATCTAGTGCACCATCATACAATTCTATGACACAAGATGTCTGCGCTGTAGGTGCATCAGCAGGTGTACAAACATTTGGTGTAGGTATATCTGGTGGAAAACATTTTATTGACAAAAATTGTGAACGACTTAAACTAGCGCGAATTTTAAACGACTTTGGTATGAAGGTAGCAGCTGTTGCTATACTTTGCCAAGATGAAAGAGTTTTTGAATCTATGATACAAGCAGGTACTCCGTGTCCAATTGATGGTAAGATAGGTAAACAAGCTCTAGCCTTATGGGAAAAATATGATTTTGAAAGACCTGATTATAAAGCATACGTTAAACGTATGAAAGAGAGAAAAAAAGTAGAACCTAAACCAATTGTACCTGAACTTCACACTCGGTAAAATTAAATGAATGAGTTTAAAGCAAAAATAAAAGCGTTAGCAATTATTTTCTTCTGTTGCTATGCATTAGTAAGTTGTTTTGCTAGTAAAGTTAAAGCAGAAAATGATACCGCAACAACAACTAACATATTACCTAACGCAGGAACAACATCTTCCAACATGGACGCTCATAATTTGGATGGTGTAAATTCAGGCACAGGCAATTTATCCAACAACTCAACACATAATGGATTTACAATAACTTGCGGTACAACAGTTGGAGGTCACTGTGGTAAAGCATTTAATGGAGAACTAGAATCAAGCCGTGACATGAAAGTATCAGCAAGCGATACTTTAATAGGAATTGATGGCACTGAATCAAGCACAACTTATACTTCAACGCAGAAAAAATTGGATGGTGGTATACAATTAAACTCTTATTTTTCAGTTCAAAACTGTGAAGATGGTAATAGTAGTCATAGCTGTGGTCATTCATCAGGAGCAGATGACTCATACAATTTACATGTAAAAATAAAAGATGCTAATGGCAATACACTGTCTGAAATGACTACAACAAGATCTACTGATGCAGGATACTATGCAAACAGCAGAAAATTTCATGACAATTTAGTTTGGAATGGAACAGGTGCAGCATCATATGAATGGTATTGGGAAGGTATTGATGGTTCTCAAAGCACCTCAACTCTTAGAGGTCCTAATTTATTAGGAGCTGAATTGTTAATGGATTTTCCAACTGAAGACTATGAAGTCTTTACCACAGAAGAAATAGAAGAATTAAACGAAGCATTAGGCACTGCCAACTTAAGTGAAAACGAAATATGGGATGTCATATCAGGTATGGAAGCTGCAATGGAAGAAGAGTTTGCATTAACAGGGAATTTAGAAGAAGGAACAAGATTAGAGATAAGTTTTGAAGAAACAGGCATAACTCTAGAAATAGCTTCACAAGAAACAGGAGCTATTGTTATGGAATCACCAATGGTTCAAGAAACATTCAGTAGCACACTAGAAGAAAAACCTATTGAAACATTAAAAGAAGAAATTGTTACAATGGTCCAGGAAGAAATGCCTTTTATGCAAATAATGGAAGCGGTGGCACCTCCTGCTAAAATGGAAACAACAAAACCACCTATTGAAAAAATGAAGGAGGAAGTCAATGCAAAGACAGAAACGCCTAAGGAAACATTACCAATGGTTTCTAAAAAAGAGACGATTTCACCAGCTAAAAAGGAAGAGGCACAGAAAATTACCAAGGCCCCACCAAGTATGAAAACAGCAAAAGAAGAAAAACCAGTTGAAAAGAAACCTACTGAAATGGTAAAAAGAGAAACAACAAATGAAGAAAAAAAAGAAGAACCTAAAGAAGAGAAATCTACTAGCGAGACTGCTAGCAAGTCCACTACTGAGACAGCGAATAGTCAAGAGCAAGAAAGTGTACAATCGGAAAAAACTCAAGTTGCCAAACTTGAATTGGTAATGAAAAAAGTAGATGCCAAAATTAAAAATCCTATAAAAAATTTAGCAATTAAAAACTTGATTAAATTAGATATTATGATGGGTGACAAAGATGCACTTACACTATATCAAAACGCTGTATTTTATGAGCCAAAAGACATTTATTTAGAACAATTACAGATCTTTGATGAACGTCAAATTTATGCCAATGTAAGCCTTGCAACGTATGTTAATAATGATAAAGTGGCGATTAAGGCAAATACCTTACACAAACTTAATCTTGAGAAACAAAGATTATTAATAGAACTGGAGCAATTAAAAAATGGCAAAATTTAATTTAAAAGACCAACTGGCTGGCGTTGCTGCATTGATTGCAGCTATCGTAGCAATAGGTGGTGGTTTTGTTAAGTATGGTGAAATTACAACAAAGTTAAATGCTTTGTCTGAAGTATCAGCACCTGATTTAACACCGTTAGCAAAGAGTATTGGAGATAATAAACAACTCATTTCTAATAATATGACAGATCTTGCAGTACTAGAAAAAGAAATTGAATTATTAAAACTTCAATTGGAAGAAATTAAAGTCAGTACAAGCAATCCACTATCAAACTAATATATGAAAATAGGACCTGAACAAAGCGTGCAGATGCCGATGAAGACCGTGATCTCTCTAATTATCATGGTCAGTCTTGGAACTATGGGCTATTTTCAGATTCAAGAGAAACTTAACCAACACGACACGCTTTTACAAATGCACACAAAAGACTTAGATCAAAATTCAGAATTTAGAATCAAATA
>VTLG01001686.1_pt1 | contig 12432 bp, 15 predicted proteins | sample 4694571 | NCBI WGS metagenome assembly VTLG01 (sample SAMN12604809, study PRJNA352737) | marine metagenome | biome: ENVO:00000447; feature: ENVO:00000209|ENVO:00000569|ENVO:01000036; material: ENVO:00002151; isolation source: viral sequences binned using virsorter ... | reverse complement strand
ACATCATGCTCAGGATGTAGCCCGAAATCTACGCTCAACGGGCGGGAGTGGGATTTCTAACCCTACAAAATGTAGGCTCAGAATTGCTCGGCATTTAAGCCGAGTTTGTCAATCTGCTGCCTTGCCCAAAGGGTCAAGGGCGGATTTGAGTTTCTCAAATCTTTTCGGTTTTGAAGTGTCGGGCGTAAATCTTTCATCTCTCAGACCCCGCCAAATAAATCTTGCCCGCTTTCGTGTTTTCAATCATCTCTTTTAGCCATTCGCTATCTTCATACATATTTTTTGTCTCCGTTGTTTTTCTTACAATTTAATCTTATCGTCAATCTTATTTAAGGTCTTTCATTTTGCTTCGCAAGCGTCATCATCTTTTATTTCACCAAAATATTTTTGTATATGGAATTGAATCTGAATATTCTTTTTATTTTGACAACGAGAGCAAAGTCCTTGTTCTATTTCAAAATCAAGCAATATCTCTTCAAAACATTCAACATCTTTGAAGCCATCACAATATTCCGTACCACATTCCCATTTTTTAATTACCATATCTTTTTCTCCCGTATTTTTTAGAATCATCAAGAAGCAGATTAACGATTCTTTGAGTAGTGCCTCTATTATTTACGCCTCTTTTGTCCATGTTTTCACCTATCTTTAATACTATTTATAGTCTCCGATTATGCTTCGCAAGCGTGGCAAACAATCCGAGCCTTGAAATAATGCTCTTTCGGTAATTTGTATTTAATATCATCTACGTGTATCATATGTGCATCATGCACATCACGCTCGCACCCACATGAGGCACACACGCCTGTATATTTTAAGAATGAATAATGTGGAATTGATTTTACTTTAACGGCATTTTCTAATTCCCATTTAGCGACAGTTCTCTTGAGTGGAATATTTTCTTTTCTCGCAATTCTAACTTTAGGTTGAGATTTTGGAAACTTAGATTGAATGATTTGTTGATAATTTTCTAGTGGTAGATTTGAATTATAATTGAAATCATGTGCATTAATAATTTTGACTTTTTGTAATGTCAATTGAGAATGAATACATGAAGGTGAATGCTGTCTTTTTGGGCATCCACAATCTCGAAGTCCTGTAAATCGGCCATTATTTGAACCTGTCCTCGCTTTTGATTTTCCGGTAGTGCTGCCACCTTTTGAACCTCTTTTTGAGGCTACGGGACATTTACCACGATGGATAACCCCCTTACATTTCTTGTATCGGCACGGTTTCTTAATTTGACTCATATTATAAAAATATAGTTCTAGTATATAAAGGGTACTATGTGGCATTCTCCTTATTTTGTAGGGTTATTTTTAGTGATTTTTCGTCATCTTATAGGCTGTTGTTTTGTAGGGTTTCTTTTGAGAAAAAAATAATCTTTCTATTTAATCTTTTGTAGGGTCTTTCATTTTTTAGATACCTAGCACCCTACAAAATATCTTAGTGTGTCTTTCTCACTAGGTGAGTTTTTTTACACTCGGTGTAGTTTTTACACTAACTGCACTTTTTCAACCTACAAAATAATTTTTTCACTCTTGGAAACCCTACAAAATAATCGTGGCTAAGAAAATGTAGGGAAATATTTTGTAGGTTTTATTTTGTAGGTAAAAATCATGCACTTTACTTTTTGCACCGCCGCAGTATAGCGTTTTTTTTATTTTGTAGGGTTTTTATTTTACACGCTAGACTCTATGTCAAATCCGGCCATGTTATTTTGGCCCTACAAAATAATTCCGCAGAATCAACTATCCGTGATGAGATGCTGTTTACCTATATAAAGACTATTATTATGAGTCTCCTTATTTTGTAGGGTTTTTTTTGCTAAAAAACTTATTTTGTAGGGTTATTCGGTGTTATTCACAACACTTAGTGTAAAAATTGCACTTATTATTATTTTGTAGGGTTGTTTTTTTAGGGCGTGAAACCCCCTTAGTTGAGGGGGTATAATAAAAAAAGATACATAATGTTTTGTAGGAGAAAATAATAGAAAATATCAAAATGACCCATAATACCCTACAAAATAAAGAGGTAGATTACCGATAAGACTATAAGCAAAACACGACTAGATTAAAATATGTGCCTAAAAGGAACAGTTAAGAAGGAACAATTAAGTGATAAAAATAAGAATGAATGGGGCTACCCATGCCCAGAAAAATACTCTTTTGTAGGGTATATAAAAGGGGCGGGTCGTTACCGTAAAATAACGAAATAAATCTTTTGTAGGGTTGGGGTAGAACAGCGGCTACCCCCGCCCTCACTATTTTGTAGGGTTGGGGTGCTGCAACACCCCGCCCTCATTTTGTAGGGTTGACCCATATTTTGTAGGGTTGACCCCTTGTTACTTAACTTGATATGCTACAAAATATTATGTAGGGTAGATATGGTATGATGTAACCGAGATATAAAACCCTACAAAATAAAACCCTACTAACCAATAAATACTATATACTAATACCACTTCGTATGAATCATGTTGGTTGGAATCCTACTAGGTCTAGTACTATTAGTACAGGCTGCTAAACTTGATGACGCAAGCCCTAAAACGCAAAAACCCAAAATTGAGGCTACATACTATGTATGTAGAACAGGTGATAAAGAACAATACTACACCCTATATGTTGATAGATTGATTAGAGGTGCATATGGTTACTTCCATACTTCATCCTTTATTCAGAACCTAGCACACAATAAAACTGAGGCAAAAGTAAAAGCACAGGCAATTAGAGACAAAGCAGGTGATAAAGGTGCCAAAATTAAGCAATACGACTCGGCTAGGCCGGTGTTTACTAATATGGAAGCATTTGGTATTACCATGAAAATGAGTCGCCGTAGAACAGTATGGTACGGCCATATTAATGATAAAGCATTTTGGGATGATTGGAGAGAAAATAAAGCAGACATTAAGGCTGCCGGATATTGGGTTATGAAATCAAGAGATTCTGGACAATGGTTATTATTCAGAAAAGTGCCGGAAGAGATGCTAAAGTTTGCATCGGATATTTGAAAAAAAGTTGGGGCTAGTCCCCTTCTTTTTTTTGGTCTTTCTCAAATATTTTGTAGGGTTTGGAATCTTTCTTTGAGATTTTTTCTTTGACAGATTTTGTAGGGTTGTAATAATTGTAGGGTCATGTTTTGTAGGGTGATATTTTGTAGGGTTATGTGCATCAACCACCTACATAGTATTTTGTAGGATAGGCCGAAGTACCCTACAAAATTAAGAGAATTAATCCCTTGCTGATTCATACCTATAATACAAGTCCGGTAAAATATGTCAGATACAATTGACTTAGGAGAAGCAAGCACTAGAACGCCCCCTATGGAGATATACTACTATCCTAGGGGTTATTGGAAGCATCAAGATGATGCTTACCCTACCATTGAACAGGTTGTCAATGGTGTAGATTCCAGAACCCTAAAACCTTGGACAAAATTACCAATTCAAGTAGTTGGTATAGCACTACAAGATAATCCGGTACTACACTACCATTTACTCAAAACAACCGAAGAGAGGTATGCTAGAGAGGCAACAAGCAGGGTATTGAGTACCTTGTTCGCTACATTCAACAACTACGAAGTAAACCCACTATCAGCAGGTCATAAATTAGGTGGATGGCAACAAATGATTAGAGACTGTGAAACACATACTTCGATGAGTGTTGGAGACATTGTTATGATTAGTAATCAGATGTATTATTGTGATGATTTTGGATGGACAAATCTACATTCTGAGGCGGATATTTAAAAAAGAAATTGGGCTGAAAAGTCCTTTTTTTTGCTAAATATAATATATTTTGTAGGGTTTGGAATCTGTATTTTTGAAAACATTTTTATCTTTCAGATTTTTTCTTTCAGATTATTTGTAGGGCTATGTTTTGTAGGGATATGTTTTGTAGGGTTATAGAATTGTAGGGTGATATTTTGTAGGGTTGACCCCAAAAAATAAAATTGTAGGGTCATATTTTGTAGGGTTGCATTTTGTAGAAATAAAAAAAAGGCCGACCACTATTTCTAGTGGCCGACCTAATTAATCCCAATCTTCTACGAATATATCCGTAGAAGTTTTTCGTAAATCCGATTATAGATATTTAATCTATAATTCAAAATTATCTTTTAGATATTCATTATCTAAAAGATTACTTTGAATCTTATTGTATTTATCAGTATCAACCGCCATACACATCATTCTAGTCATTTTAGGACTGTTTAGAATGGCTTTTACACCTGCTTGATACTGATTATCCAAAGAACCACACACCGAACCAAAACCGCATTTATGTAGTGCCATAAATAACTGTTTAATCGCTATACTAGAATGAGTATTTCCATACTTACAATTATCGAAAACTGTTTGCATAAACTCAAGTGTCGATTCTTCTTCTTGATTAATCTTAATTTTATTATTAGTCATTAGCATATCACCCCCTTCAACATGACTGTTTTTGACTAGGTTGTCTCCTAGTTTCTCGCATTCATTTGTCATTCGTCATCATCTCCATTTAGCATAAATAATCAATGTCTGTAAAGGTTAATTCCCAACCTTCTTCGTCATTACTTATTACAGCAATTATCTTATCTCTTTTCATTTTCAATCCTTCCAATAATACTATTCTGAATCCATGTGCCATATATGTTCGATTTTCTTTCTTGTGAAAGTATTATTTTATTTCCCGAATTAATGAAATCTAAGTAACTTTCAAAGTCAATAAATACCCGAATCCATGATGTAGATTTATCAGATTTGTAAACATATTTCACTATGATTATATCTCCGTTTAGTGTGTTATCATTTATCTTCATGTTTTTACCCCCTATTGTGATGTTTTAAGAGAGGCTAGAGGTCTTGACGACCCCTAACCCCCTTTACGTCTAATAGTACCCCCCATCTACTTTCTCAAATAGTAGATTTTCTGATGATACATTGTTGATTTGATTTAGTGCATTCATCAATCTTTCATTCGGTTGAAACTTAACCCATGTGAATCCGAATTGTTTGTCTCTTCCGAGAACCAAAGCAATAGTATATTTCCAAACAGGTCTACATCTGAAATTAGGCATACCCCAATCTTCAACGCTTCTGATTTCTTTTGTATCAATTTTCTGTAAATACTTTGGTTGATTCCATGATTGCTCTAAACCAACCATGTCAAAAGTTTCGTCATTCCAACCCCAATAATCTAAGGTTGAAACTTTCATTTCTCCGAACACTTCTTTCGTACCATTTTTCTTCTGTTTTGTAACACATTGAAATCCTTGAGAATTACAATCTTGACAGATACCTTTTTCATTTTCATTTAATGGGTGTTTCAAATGTCTGTTATCTTGATTATTTGAGAAAAACGCTTCTTTGAATAGTGAATCATCTTGATTGAATCTAAGAATCAATTTCGATGCTCTCTTAAAGGTAAAATCATTGTATTTATTGAAGTCTAAAGTCGGCAGTAAAATTGACTTCCAATATTCTTCAATAATTGCACTTGTGAAGTAAGTCTCTAACTGACTATAATCGAACATTGTTCTTACAGGTTGTCGGCACTTAGAACCGATACCAATATGTTTAGTTTCATTCGGGTTAGAATTACTCTCTAAGATAGCATAACACTTCGGTGCGGTTGCTGATTTATCTTCTCTATATTCATCGTTCATTTGACATTCGCAAATCTTTCGAGGTTGCTTAGTAAAATCTTGTTTTGAATAGCGACTTACATTCTTGTTACTTGGGTCAACACTTCGATTCAATTCATCAGTTTTGTAACTACTAACTATTGCATTTGATTTCTCAGATAATACTTCTAATTGAAGATTCATTTTATTGAGGTCTTTGTTAGGTAAATCAATGATAGGGAAACCAATGTCTTTGAGTCTCTTAATCATGGCTGAATATTGTTTGTAGTTACTACCGTTCTTTGTGGTAATATCTAAGGTTTTTACAATCTCAGTTGTAAGGGTCTTTGATTCTCCGAGAATCCCCTTCTCTAAGAGGTCTTTAACCTCTAGAGGCAGCATACTATTATTACGTCCTACATGAAAGCACAGCGGCATATCCATATGGATATATATGAAACACGTTTAGTATATATGTGTCGTTGTGGCATTCTCAATCAAAAGGTGCGATTTTAGGCCAAAAATGCACTTTTCTCTCTTCCAAAAGGCATCTATTACTAGGCGGATAGCACCACTAAGCACCACTTACAATTTTTTATAATTTTTTTGAAAAATATTTTTTTACAATTTTTTCCACTCAAGTTTATGTGCGCCGGGTTTCCTACGCCATTTTACTTGGTTAGTACGCTTCAAGTACGTTGGGACTATATTCCTAGAAAGTGGTGTCCAATAATTACTTACATATTTATTTGCTTTCCACGCAATTTCTTCTGATGTTTTCCAATCGTCTAAATATCCTTCATCCATTATTTTATCAATAGATTCCTTATAGACAATTTTTTTGCTTTTAGGTCCATGCCTTCTTACTTCCGGGTTTTGTTTATTATATCGCTTCTTCACTTACCATCCTCTCCTATCTATTATTTTTCCACCAAGACCTTCATGCTTGCTTATTCGTTGCATTTGTGTTTCACCACCTAACCAATCGCCGCCTTTCATTGTTTTCATAATTACCGGCATATCGGGTGTCCTGTATGTGAATTGGTCTATGGCGTGTGCAAAAGCCATAACTGTATCGTTATGTCTGCCTAAATCTACAATCAACCCATCACGCCACGCATGAGTCTCTAATTCTTGTAATAAAATACCTACCTTTATTCTAGTAGTATCATTACCAAATGGGAATATTATCATTTCTCTTTCAAACCAAACTCTAAGTCTATTTAACAATCCTTGTTTCAAAGTCCTATTACTAACCTTACTAGCCCTATAATCTACTATCGCACCTTTCTGTGCAAGTAGACTTTCGTACATTTGTTGAAAACCTACATCCTCAACTGCTATCGGACAGTTACCATAACGCTTAGTCCACTCAATCAACATATCTGCTTGTTTATCCGGTGGGAAGTCATTTCTTCTCCACATATCTACAAAGTGAATATAACCGTCATCATCTTGCTTTAAACATATCATAACGCTGTAATCTTGGCCCAATCCGTGTGCAGGGTCAAACCCTATAACATATCTGTAACCATCCATTTTATCTGTTTGTAATATAGCATCCATATCCATATTTTTTCTAATTAACATTCTAGGAAACACACTAGCCTCGTCATCTACTACCTTACACAAATATTCCTGTACAAAAGATAATTCACCCATAGCCTCTTTCTGTTCTAATAAAAACTTAATAGGTCTATATTCAGCCCATAATTCTTTAGGTTTAACATTTATAGGGTCGGCTTTGTGTTCTTCCCAATTAGGAATAGCAGACCATGTACCCGATTTCCATGTTTTATTTTCTAACATTTCTGTGTGGTACAAATCATTCATACTCATAGGTGTACCTACTACGAAAATTGCTGTACCCGGACTTAGCATAGGTGTAATTTTTTTTCTAAACCATTGTGCTATACCATTCCAATTCATATCTCCCATATCGTCAAGTACGTCATCAAACGCAATAGCGGCAGGGTGTTCTCCACGAATAGCAGCACCAACAGAAGTAGCACGAATCCATGCACCATTAGTAAAACGGATTTCTAATTTATTACCCCTTTTAGGGTCGAGATACCTAGACAACTGAGGATGCCTTTTCATATCTTCTCTTATTTCTTCTAGCCTTCTAACTGCAAGGTCTTTACTAGCAGAAAATAACCAACAAGTAAAAGGTTTATTACGCCATTGTTCAAAAAGAGCCATGTGTAATAGTTTTACCCTTAAAGTAGTTGATTTACTGTGGTCCCTCGGTGCAATAATACAAACACGGTGTACAGAAGAATTGTCATGGTTATCTCCGTACATATCTACCCACTCACCTATGTGTTCACCCCAAGTATAACCTAACCACTTGTAGAAATACTCTACGTCATTACGACTACGTTCCATAGAAAAATTAGTATTGAATGTAGCCATATAATCACTTCGGGTGTAAATCTTTTTTATTACAATGTGGACATATACCTTTTAACGCTTTTGTTTTCATCATTCTGTTAGTAGCCCAACCACAAGTGTAGCATTTGGCTGAAACCCACATTACTCATGCACCACCGGAGAAAACAAATTACCTACTAATCCCAATTCTTTATCTACAATATGGGCGCAAATACCTGCTCTAGCAAGCACATATCCTTTTCTAGCGTGGTATCTATCGTGTCCGGCTAAACTAGGTAATTGAATTACTGTACATCCTGCTTTTTCTGTTAATCTCATGTGGTGTAGGTGTCCGTGAAACCAATAATGGTGTTCTCTTTCTCCCCAAGCCTGTCTTTCTTCTGTAGCCATAAGTGCAGGTAAGTCATTACCTCTAACACCATCACCGTGAGTAAAACCTAACAAAGAGTTTCCGTATTTTATATACTGTCGAGGGTAAGGACTAACAATTACTTCTACATCTTCTGCATTTTCATAAAGTGCAGATAAATACATCATCAAAGCAAAATTGCTATGTCTATCGTGATTACCACACATAAATACTACTTGCACAGGAGAAACAGCACGAAGCATTTCAATATGCTCTCTTGCTAACTCACAACCACCCATAAGTATTTGTGCAGGTGTAGCCGCCATATCTTGTGCTGTACCTTTTGTAGTAGTACCTGCATCGTTATCAACATGAAACCAATCAGAACCCGCAGTTACAATAACTTTGTCGGGTCTACTAGGTAATCTTGAAATTAAATTGTTTGTGCGGTCAATAAGTCTTGAACGGGCTTCGTCAAGGTCATATTCTTCGCCGACTTCGTCTTTCCAACCATATTTACCATAGTGTAAATCCGTTGGAGAAATAACAACGGCATAATTACCGTTTTCCGTCATTTTAATTCTGTTTTTCGTAGTTGTTTTTACTTTTGGGATTAAACTAAGAAACTCATCAAGAATAGTATTGTTAAAAGTCCTATATGCGTTAGCATCTTTTTCTATTTCAGCCCATTTTTGACTTTCTACCTTTTCTGCTACTTGCATACGCTTAACAGCAAGAGTTTCTTTTACTAAATCATCAGTTGTCTTTTGCATGACTTCTTCATCAGTAAAAATGTCCATACCGTGATTCCATTCATTAACTCTTATGTATTCTTTTATCCATCCGGTAGGTATTCCGTATTTTCTAGCCAAATCTGTTGCTGTCAATCCGTTACCCTCGTCTGAATAATCTTTTTTCATATTTCTATGTTTATCACCATCAATAGCAACCATTTCACCACCTAGTGCATCTAATACAGTTAAATATGTATCATTTGCTTTGTCATAATAAACTCTTATCTTATTTACAGACAATTCTGTTGTTTCTGCATCCTTAAAGTCATTTCCTTGTTTGACCCATCGTTGTATTCTACATCTCCAACCGTTTACCGAGCATTGTGGCTCAACTTCATGTAAAAACCGAGCAAAGTCGGAATTATTCCTAAAAGTCCTATCATTGGCGTATTTTTCTATGAGGTCGTAGCCCCCTTGATACCTTCCCATTGTACTGTCCTGCTCATATCGTCTTATAATACTTATTTATTTTGTTCTTTTCGTGTTTAACAAAATTAAAAAAACGCTTTACTAAAAGCCTATATCTGAATTAATTTATTTTTTCTTTAGTATGGGTAGGTGGCGGCCCTGTCTATCTATTACTCTTTTAGTTATTAACTTCATCCATACTATAGAAGAAATAAAATAAATAGAAAGAATTAGCGCAGTACAGCGTTTTATTAATTTTGTAATATACCGAAAAAATAAAAAAAATTAAGAAAAACATCAAAAAGTGTTATAAAACGACCTAAACCTCGTAATTATATGGCCGAGCGAAGTTTGTGGCAAAGATTAACCGGAAGTGCAGAAAAACCCGTAGAACCGAAGAGAATAGCGTTATCAACTAACGAAAAGTTTTCAGCGATTGCGGGAATACCCGATATTGTTAGAGATACCGAAAAACTAAGACAAGACAGTAAGTTTGACAATGAGTTTGATTTGTATGACCTTATGTTGAAGTTAGACCCCGAATTAAACGGTGCGGTTCGTGCTGTATCACTTACGGCTAATAATTACGAAATTAATTATTCTAAAGGTAAAAATGCACAGATACGAAACGCCATACAAACTCTTGTAGAAGATACTCTTGATTTTGATGACATTATGATTAACTCTATGCGTAACATGATGGTTTATGGTAATGACATTAACAAAATAGTAGGTAAACAAGGAATAGGCGTTACAGGTCTACAAAGCCTTCCTATCAAACAAATAACTATTGTTGATGAAAGAGGTGGCGTAGGTTCTTACTTCGTTGCTGACGAAGATAACCCTATAATTAATCCTAGAACATATATCATGCGTGAAACATCACCTTACGAAGTTGCTATTTCCGCAAAAGAAATATTACACATAAAGGTTGATTTCCGTTCTAATTGGTTTACAGATAACAAAGGTAGAAAGACTTATGGTATATGGGGGGCATCCCGTTTCTCAGCACTAAAACAAGCAATACGCATGAAATACAACAGTATGAATAATCGTATATCTTTAGAAGATGCTATGACTAAACAATACATTACGATAGACAAATCTGCTATTGAACATATACAAGACCCTGTTGAACAATCACAAAGGCTGTCATTTATTATGGATGAGGTAATTAGTTTATTCTCCGGTCTAAGGGGCGACCAAATACCTGTACTGCCACATTACGTTAATCTACATCACGTAGATTTAGGTAATACAATGCCTAATAGTGCAGATTTCCTAGATAGTATAAATGCTGATATTGCAGCAGTACTACAAGTACCAAGAGTAGCAGCAGGTCAAGAACGTGGTTCTACATTCGCAGCAACATTCAACGCTAACCTTTGGGCCGTACAAGCGATTAGTCGTATGCACAAAATACTAGCGGAGTCTGCTATGCAACTATTTATGATGCACTTAGACTTACTAGGTATAACATATAGACGACAAGATTTGCCTACCATTAAGTTTGACGCTATGGATATGGAGTCTCCACTAAATGTTATGCAAAGAGTAACTATGGGTTACGATGGTGGCCTACTTACGCTTAACCAATCACTCGATATTCTAAACTTACCCGAAATTGGAAAAGAGGGTGATGAAAGGAAAGAGGTCGAACAACCTGCAAATGTAGGAAGTTTACCTAGAGAAAATGAACAAGAAAGCGCACCTAGCGAGGAAGATATATGATAGCACAATTACAGTTTGCGATATATAGCCTTGTTTTAGCGGGTTTGGGTGCCTTTACAGCAATAATACTTAAAAGACACCCCGACCAACGGAAAGACATGAGTAGCCCAAAAATGTCCAATCCTAACGAAACACTTATGCTAACTTTTGGTATGGGTGTTGTTATGGCGTGGGTTATAATCGCTGCGGCTGCTTCTTATTACAGCGTTGTAGAACAACGTGATATATCAGATTCACAACTTACAGTTATTGGTCTATTAGGTGGTCCTGCACTTCTTATTATAACAAGTGTATTAGATTTATTTAAGGGTAAAGAAAGTGCTAAAATTGCGGTATTGCCGGACAGACTAAGTGCTGACGTAGAATCTACTAACGCATCAAAAAACCATACCCGTAAACTAGAAGAATTAAAACTACAACACGATTTGGATATGGAAGCCATGCAACAAAAACATACTTTAGATATGGAAGCATTTCAAATTACAAAAGGCGGCAAAAAGTAAATAATCATAAATCACTATAAACCCTTTGGGTATTAGGTGAGATGTGTTGAGTGCGGAAGAAGCGGAGTCTATTATAGAAACAGTAAATGAAAGAGCGCAAGAATTACGTTCTTTAATGATTACATTAGCCTCTATTATAGCACTTGTAATGCCCGGAATGGAAGCAGTAGGTATTCTCGACCTTACACCATACGGTGATGGGGATGACGAATGGGTTACTGATGATGATTGGGAAATGGGTGATGATTTTACCTGCGGTGATGGTTCTATTATACAGGCTTCTTTAGTAGATGATGGCTATAAGAATTGTCGAGATGGTTCGGATGAACCCGAAGCCGAGGAAGAAGATTGTGAAGAAACAGATACGTGCGAAGAACCCGATATTATCTATGGCTGCACCGACACCGATGCACTAAACTATGATGAAGAAGCGTGGGAAGATGACGGCTCTTGTGAGTTTGAGGAAGAGGAAGAAACATGGGGATGCACAGATGATACAGCAACAAACTATGACCCGTACGCAGATAATGACGATGACTCTTGTGAATATCAAGAAGGACAACCATGCGACCCCGAAATGTATGACGCATACTTTGAATACAACAATACTACAATAACTTTTCATTGGGATGCAGACCTTATCTGC
>VTLG01017079.1_pt1 | contig 12433 bp, 14 predicted proteins | sample 4694571 | NCBI WGS metagenome assembly VTLG01 (sample SAMN12604809, study PRJNA352737) | marine metagenome | biome: ENVO:00000447; feature: ENVO:00000209|ENVO:00000569|ENVO:01000036; material: ENVO:00002151; isolation source: viral sequences binned using virsorter ... | reverse complement strand
CTACTCAAGCCATAGCTGATTTATTAAAACAAAAAAGAGTAGGTGGTAAAGTAAGAGAGGAATTTTTATCTAATATATTTGAAAAGTATAATATAAATGGAGATGATATGGCTAATTTATTTTTAGCTACATTTTCTAATGCAGGTAGAACTCTTGTTCAAGCCAAACAATTTAAAAAATTATTTAGTGATATAAGCGATGATACTTATGATTTACTAGGTATGGATTTAGAAGTAAAAGAAGTATTTAAAAAAGCAAAAGATTTAGGAAATAGTAGAAACGCTAGGCAAGCACTAGAAGTTATAGACGACACACAAAAATTTAGATTCTTTAGACCTTTAGATGATATAAGATTAGCAGCTATGACTGCTCAATTAGGAACTACAGTTAGAAATACTGCATCAGGTTACACAAGAATTGGATTAGATACAGCTGTTAATTTAGTAGATAGAGGTATTACAACAGCAGTAAGATTTATTACTGCAGGTCAAAAAGGTAAAGGTACGGTAAGTCTTTTTGATGATACTCCTAATGATGATGTATTTTCTTTAGTGTTTGGTTTAACAAATAAAACTGAGACTGAAGCAATAGATAGTTTATTTAGATTAAACTTTCACAAACAGGCTCAGACTTTATATAGAGAGTTACAAGATATAGATAACGCTATTGGTGGAGTAGGTAAAGGAAATAAAAGATTAACTAAAGCTAGAGCTATAGGTAAACAATTAAACGCTTTAAATACACTGTCTGATAATTATTTTAAACGTGTGGCGTTTGTAAGTTCTTTAAAGAAACGACTTAATCAAAGCTACATAAGAACCATGCAAGAACTACGAGAAGGGTTTACAGGCAAGATAAATAAAACTAAACTAAAGAAAGCTGTTGATGAAGCAGGTTTTAATACTAATTTAAAAAAAGCAATATTAGATGGTAAAAGTATAGATGATATAAAACCTATCATAAAAAAAGAATACGATATACATGACATGTTAAAAGATAATAGATTTGCTTCTTACATAAATGGTAAACAAGGTTCTAAAATGTTGAATGATACCATTAAAGATACTTTGTATTTTACATACCAAAAAACACCTGATAATCCTGTAGGAAAAGCAATAATAAATTTTGCACATAAAACTCCTTTTCTTACTTCTTCACTCGTACCTTTTCCTAGATTTATAATGAATGCTATGAGATTTACATATGAGTATTCGCCTGCATATTTAGTCTCTCCTTTTAATAATGCATTTAGAAAAAGTCTTGCAAAAGATTCAGAAAACTACGCTGAAGTAGCAAAAGGTTTAGTTGGAAGTGGTGCTTTACTTGGAGCTGCAGCATATAGATATCATTCATTAAATGGCAATGAACTTGGTGGAGAAAACTGGTGGGAAGGTAGATTACCTAATGGTAACACTTTTGACCTAAGACCATTTTTTCCTGCTGCTCCTTATTTATTTGTTGGCGATTTAATAGCTAGAGCTTATATGGGTGAAAAATTAGCAAACAGTAGGTCTCTTACTAAAGAATCTTTTCAAGCGTTATCAGGTACTCAGTTTAGAGCAGGGTTAGGTTTATGGATAATAGATGAAGGAATAGAAGATATATTTGCTTCAGAAAAAGGATATGACCAACACGAAGCCGCAGGTAAATTTGCAGCTCAGTATGCAGGTAATATTTTAAATACATTTACAATACCAATAACTCCCATATCAGATATATACACTACTTGGATTGGTAGTGATGATTCAAGAATAGCTAGAGATTCTAAATCATCAGATATGTTTTCTTTATTTTTAAATAAATCTATATCAAGACTTCCTGCAAATCATAGAATAGAAGAAATACTTTCTAAGTCTTTAGGAACTAGAGCAGCTAAAATGTATGAAACGCCTTTAAAAGGTGAGCCTATTAGAAGAATAACTCCTATAACTAGGCAAACATACGGTATACTACAGTCACCTCCTAAAAATTATTTAGAAAAAGAATTAGCTAGAATGAAACTAGATAAACGATTGCTAAATAGAAACTCAGGAGTTCCTGAAGCTGATGCATTAATAAATAATTTAATTGGAGAATGGTCTAGCACTTATTTATCTCCTCTTTTAGAGGATAGTGAAATGTATCAAAGTCTAGATAGCGATATCTTAAAAAAAGAATTTATATTAAAACAATCAAAAGCATGGAAAGGTAAGCTTGTAGAATTAGTTGAAGCTACACAAGAAGGTGAAGCAAGATATAGTAGCCAAACTGGTTTAACATTAGATGATGAATATGGTTTTAATCCACTTAAAAAGAAAAAAGTAGAAACTAAATTTACAGGTGGAAATAAAGTATACTTAAATGAAGCAATAGAACTATATAATAAAAAACACGGTAGACCAAAAGATAAATTATCTTATGACTATGATTTAGTTCTATTGTATGCTAATCGTTTTAAAGAAATAGGAGTTGCAAAAATATCTCCTTTAGATACAATGGATTTACAGTAACTAACGATTATCCCCTGAGCCACCAAGTACTCCTCGTGCTTTTCTAGAATGCAACTTCTCAATATTATTTTCCATAATCTTACCTAGATTTAAACCTAACTCAGAAGCAAGTACAGCACAGTACCATAGTACGTCGCCTATCTCAGCTCCTAAATCTTGTTTATTTAATTTACTTTTATCTCGTATAATCTTTTTCATTTTACCTGCCACTTCCCCAGACTCAGAAGATAACCCTAGAGCTAAATACTCTAGGGCTTTTTCTTTTGGGAATATAGCAGTTTTCTTAGCATTGTCTTGATATTCAGTAGCTGTTATATTACTCATATTTTTTTCTCTAAGAAACTTTTTGGCTTCTTCCTCTATATTCATACTGTTTAACTTTCTTTAGATTTCTAGCAAAGGCATCGTTAAATCCTCTAGCCCATTCTCTATGCTGCATAGAGTTAGGATGAAAAGGACTTGTTACTTTACCTCTTCTAAAACTATCGTACCCCTTTTGGTATTGAATTCTAAGGGGTGCGTCATATTTGCTTAAACCATATCTTTGTCTACGATTTTGCATCTTTCTTTGTGTCCTCTGTTGTTTCAGTTTGTTGAGGTTTTGTAAAGTATTTCATAAGCATTTCTAGCTTATCATTATAGTCGGCTATTTTACCAAGTTCAACTTCAATAGATTCTTGAATATCTTGATGTCTATCATCAACACCACTAATACCCACAGGATTATTTAATAGTATTTCAACATTAGATATATGTCTATTTATTAGTCCAACGTAATAAGTTCTAGCTGCTCCAATTAATAATTCTCTCATTCTATTCTCCTTTGTTTTGTTTAAATGCTTTTATCACATCTGATGAAAAGAGTTTCTGTAAATTTAATAAATACATACGTGATGCCATATTATCTCCACCGGAAACACTCTTCTTATAATCAAGATTTTTTATAATCTTTCTTAAACTCTCTGTATTAAAAACTATAGTAGCAAATGTTTCATCTCCTATACAAAGATTATGAAACCAATAGTCTGACTCTGTAGCATTAATGCCACTAGGTTTTCCATAACATTGATATTCAATTGCTATGTTACCAGTTTTTTGCCAAACATCTCTTTCACTTTTAACTTCAATCTTTTTATCTTGAAGCATATCTGCAACTAATTGCTCTCTTACTTTACCATATTCTAAATCAATGTCAAACTTTTTTCTATTTTCTTTACTTGGTGCTAAATTTTGCATAAAATGCTCCTAAATTAGTTAATATTAAAAAAACGTCTTGTTTTAAAGCCCCTCAGAGGGGTGAAACAATACCTCCGTGTGTGATTGTACCCTTATTATGCTGCCTCTATGTCTACGACCTCGCAAACGCCAGCAGTGCATGCTAGCTCTTTTGACCCTGTAGTTGTATCCTCTTTTTCATAATTTGTCAAGTTATTCCAATTAATTTCAGGAATTTTATTTAAAACACTGGTATAAACCTTTTTACCTACCTCTTGATAGGGTGCTTGTGCATAAGTGTGGTCACTATGTGGTAAAAAACTTATGCCTGATATTTCATCAAAGTTTTTATATACCCATGCTCCTACATCCATCCACTCATCTTCCTTGACAGTTATCGTTACAGATGGTTTATGTTCACACCAATACTTTTGATATACCTGCCATAATTGTAATTGTTCTAAAGCCGACATATCATTTCTAGTAATAGCACCTTCAGGTGACTTCATAGGAAAACTAAATACAGTTGTGCTATCAGGCTTCATAACATCAGGCTCATTAGGTATGCCACTATCAATCATAAACTGTGTAAGAGGGTCTTTGTTGTCACCACGTACAGTACGAATATAATACTTGCTATGTCGAGCATGTATACCACTCGCACTATCAACGAGTTGAGAAACAGTTCCACTAGGCTTAACACATGTAATCGCAGTAGACTGTGGTATATTAAGCTGTTCTGCAAATATTCTGTTAGTTTCAATTGCTGTCTCCTTTAATTGTGTTAGTAAACTAGGCAAGGACTCACTTTTAAAATTAAGTAATTTATTATCCATTATACCTGTAATAGATACACCTAATAATCTTTCTTCTTCTGTATTATCTTTCCATACCTTACGTAGATATTTAAAGTCTGTAAGCGTAGACTGAAACGTACCAAGTATAGTAGCCATTGTTACTTTTTTTGTTAGGCTTTCTATTGTATCGTCTTGTCTAACTACAACTTCAGATAAGTTACAGAATTGGTAAGGACGTAATATTATTTCACTACAAGGATTACAACCAAATTCATAATTGGTTTTTCTTCTTCCATTTCTCATAGCTTGTTCTTTTGCAGATTTACGATTAAAGATACCACGTTCACCTGACTTACTTTCTACTAGGGATAACCATTCACGCATGAATGTTTCCATTTGTACTTTACCTTTATAGGCAACGCTGTTATTAGCTAGCGCACGTTGCCCTTCAGTTTCCCACCACTGTCCAGACTTAGCATGACGCATTTGGTCATCACCAAGATTGGAAAGACTGATAAGTGCGCTACGTCGTACCCCTCCGACTACAACAACTTCACCAATCTTACACATTATATCGTGACATTCAATAGGATACAATCTTCTTCCTGATGCATTCTTAAATATCGCAATACAAAACTCAAATAATTCTACTAAGGGTGCAGGTCCTGATGCTCTGCCACCAAATGTTTTTAATCTAGCACCGGCAGGTCTTACATCAGATATGTCCCATTTAGGTATTTGTCCTGCATAGAGCATAGCTAATAGTTCACGTAATGCTTTTGCCCAACCTTGTCTAGAATCACCTACCTTAACAATTGTTTCGCTTTCTTCAAAGTGTTCATTAATTATAGGTAGCTTATCAACATTCTCTCTTTCAACAGAAAAACCTACACCTGTACCACACATAAGTATATACATAGTCTCATCAAAAGAACGTGGACTATCTACTGGAAGATAAGAGCAGTTATAACCTGCTACATGGCATCTGTCCAAAGCATTGCCTGATGTCATCAAAGCTCTCATACTAGGCATTACTTTTAAATCTGTAATATACTCCAATAAATCTTGTCGTACCTCATATGATAAAGGAAAGTTGTGTTCCTTTTCTAAATGGTTTTCCATAAAGTCTAAGTATCTATTTACAGTTTCAGACCATACTTCTCTTCTTCCTTCTTCGGGAAGCCATCTAGCATACCTAGATAATGCTATAAAGTTTTGATAATCGGTGGGTAATTCTGTTATATTATTCATTCGTTAGTTCTCCGTTATTATTCTTACATTAGTAACTTTCATACCTTCAATGTCGTGAAAGAATTCTTTTAGGGCATCTTGTATTTCTTCACCTACTTGACCATCTACAGGTACAGGATATTCATCCTCGTCTATGGTTATAGTCATTAGTACCTTAGCTTTTATTGCCATCTTTAACCTCTAGTAATTTATTAAGATACCATTGGGCTTTTTTTAAATCTTCAATACCGTTCTTATAATTGTATCTCCACAGGTACTTAAGAATATTTCCTTGTAGATAAAATTCAAATCCATCTGCAGTAGCTGCCTGTATAGCATCAATGCATTCAATACCATATTGATTATAATGGGGTGGGCTGTTTACTGAATCGGACTTTGGTTTGTCCCAAAAGAAATCTTTTTCTCCTACAAACTTTGTAAATAAACCATCTGTCATAACTTCCTCTGCTCCTTTTTTCATTTGCTCACTTAAAAATTCATCGTGAGTTTGTTGTTCTGTTTTATTTTTCTTTTTCTTATGCTTTTCTACAGCTTTTATATAACTCATTATGCACTCCCATTTGTTTTTGAATATTTTCCTAGCTTAATTAAGTTACCAGTTTTTTCAACTACTTTAAGTATTTCCTTTTCTTTTTTCTCTTCTTGGATATACTTTTCAAGTTCAGGTATTATTTCAGGATTATCGTTCATATAAGGAACTATAGCTGATATTAGCTGACACATATGAAACATTTGATTGTACCCATCATCGTCTATAGGATTTTTATTAGAAGTAATAATATTAACTTGCATATTACCTAACCAATTATCATGTTTATCCATATACGGAATTAACTGTATATAGAAATCTTCATTGTTTACTACCATAGACTATCTCCTTATTTTAGTTTGTTGAAACTTTATAAACTTAGAATGTTTATTTATACCTTTTTCTTTTAACCAGTCTTCAGGAATAATTCTGTCAAAATACCTGAATCCATATTTAATACACCAATCAGAGTACGAAGACTTTGCTCCTTTTCGTAATTTAGATTTACTATTTGTAAACACAAATCTAATATCTAATTGTGGATGTTGCTTTTTAATACATAAATGTTTACGTCTGTCTGCAACTAAAAATCTACCTTTTGTCTCAATTATAATACCATTAGAAAGTATAAAATCAGGGGTATAAGTGCGATATGAAAGGTCTTCCCACTCAATCTTTACTTTTTCATATAGGAAATTTATTTTGTGTGTCTTCAGATAAGTAGCAACTTTATCTTCCAAACCACTCTTATACCCATGTTTACGTGCTAATTGGGTAGCACTATAAGCTGCCATCAGTTAAATTCTAAACCTATAGTAGGAAGGCTCATCATAACCTAGTGCCTTTAACTCATCTCTAACAAGTCTTTCTGCATCTTTACGAGCTTCCATAGCATGTCTTAAACCCTCGGTTCGTTTATCACGATACTCCTTTTTAAGTTCTAAGAGTTCTTTTTCTTTCTCTTTAATTAATTCAGCCATATCATCTATGCTATCTTTCATAATACATTCTCCTTTGAAAGGTTCAAATAGGGTACAATTTTAGGTTCTTTAGCTTTAGATACTTTAGAAGGTTTTTCTTCTAGAGAAGTCCAACAAGAAAATCTAAAGTCACAAAAACCACAAGTTTTCCCTAAGATTTTGTTGCCTGTAGGCTTACCATAAAACAACTCATCTTCAAAATTAAAACATCTTTTAAACTCATTTTTATTTACTGTTTTAACTGTATCTTTTATATAGTCTATTTCTTTATCAATGTCAATACCTTCAGCAGAAATATATTTAAATTTTCCATTAGCTTTATTTACAACCCACCAACCACCAGCTTTTTTATTGCTGGCTTTTGCATAACCTGCAAGTTGTCCTACATAACCAAAGTCATCTCCTTCTTTTAACTTATCAAAAGACTCAAACTTATATTTATATGACCAATCAGAAGCTGATTTAACATCATCTACTGCTCCATCTAAAACTAAATCATATGTACCTTTAATAGCTGTATCGCCAACGTCAAGAGATACAGTGTCTGAATTATCATACTTTACTCCTGCTTCAGTTAACAATCCTTTAAATACAGCTTCTACTATGTCTCCAAGTATCATATTCATTAAAAAATTATTAGGGCGAGGTAAAGCTTTCTCAGGTTTATTTTTTTCAAACCAAAGTTGGCAAGTAGGTTTACCTATGTTAGACATACGTAACCTAAACTCACCACGCTTTCCCCCACCAAATTGTCGCTTAACTGCATTAGCTACATCCGTAGCTATTTGATTTACAGTTTTAGTTGACACTACAGAAGTGCCTTTTAGTGCTTTGTTCATATAGGAGTGTAGCGACAATTCAGCAGGGTGTTGCATTATGCTACCTCAGTATTGTCAATATCAACGAAAGACTCAACAACCTTCATATCATTATTTGATATTGGTGGTTCATCTCCTGACTTTTCTAGCCATTGATTATTGATATACTCATTGTAGTTTTTAATGTATTCCATAAAATCTTTGAATACATCTTGGTCTGCATCAACAATTTCAACAGAGTTTTTAAAGTCAACTTTTGCTACTGGTGTATAATAACTAGTACCATTAGGTAACTCATTCTTTTCTGTTTCTAGGTCAATGAAATGTTGTATAGGCAACCTTTGCTTTTTATCTATTTGGGATAATATTTCTCCCATATGAGCGACAGCATTACGATTGTCAATTTCCCATATAACAGGTTGTAGTGGTACTTTAGTAGGATTACCACTAGCATCTACAGGATTAATTAATTCTGCATACCCAAACAATATTCTAACTTTCTTTATTTGTCTAAGTAAGTCCTGCGTATTCTGTGGTAGAGCTTTAAAGTCTTTAATCCAACCTGAAGGCTTACCACAATTAAATCCACCTGTATTGTCTTTTAAATCAATACTTAGGTTGTCTGCCATAAGTGTTCTATGGAAGCTACCCTTTGGCTCATTAGGCTTAGGATTTTTACTAGCCACAAATCTTCGCCACATAAACCTTTGTGCGAATACTCGTATCTTTGCACTCTTAGCAAATGCAAAGGTAGATTCACCACCCTCATCTTTAGATGGTGTTTCAAGACGATAAGACCCACCTTCTACTACTTCTACGTTAGCAGTCTTACCATTTACTTTAGCTTGACCCATTATAGGTTGATGCCATATTCTAAAGCGAGGTAGAGTAACTGTCTTACCTCCACTCTTTTTTGCTTCTCCAGCAAAGCCCATAGCTTTGGACATAGCTGAATAATTATCAGTGTCTATAGTCATTATTTCATTCATATATAAACTTCTCCTCTGTTAAGTTTTTTTGTTATATCATAAAACATCAACTGTGTCAAGCCAATTATTACCTATTTTTGCTTCTAGTGCTAATGGAACATTAAATGTTATATTCCACTTGCTTTCTATTATATCATTTAATGTTTTATTTGTAGTATCAATAGTATAAATAACTTGATTCTCCTCATCGGGGTGAACATCAATTACTATACTATCGTGTACTGTGTTGACTATACAAGACTTCATGTTAGTCAACTTCTTTTCTATATAAAGTAATGCTACAGGTACTATATCTGCAGTAGCAAAACTTTGTACAGGGTAATTCTTTATCTGTGTGAAGTGTGAAACAGTACCATTTCTTCTTCTTTCTATGTCAGGAAATTCAAATTGTCTACCTGAAGGTGTGGTAATTCTACCACAGTTTAAAGCCTCCTTAGCCAATCTGGAATGCCAAACTGCGACCCCTTTGTACTTTTCCGTGAACTGCTCATAATACGCTGCTTCAGCAGCTGTCCTCCCAAACCCTGTAGCTCCGTAGAGTGGGGCGAACGTATGCGCTTTTCCTTCCTGACGAGTGGTAGCCTGCCCATTATCCGAAATAACTTTCGCAGTATATGCATGAACATCGAAACCATTTTCTATCTCCTTTATAGCTGTTGTATCTTGTGACAAATAAGCTGCAGCTCTAAACTCTAATTGAGCAAAGTCAGCTTCTAATATTTTACCATTTTCCCATTGAGATTTAAATACTCTTTTTACAGGAAATGTACCCCCTCTAGGCATATTTTGCATATTGGGGTCTGCTCCACTCAGTCGCCCTGTAGATGTTCTATGCTGTAATAATCTAACATGTAACTTTCCATCAGGCTTCTGATGTGTTCTTATACCCTCAACAAATGAGGATAGATATGTATCTACTGCACTAAGTCTACGTACTTTAGATAAGAATTCTTCTGCTAGTTTCATACCCTTTTCTCTAGCAGCTTTTTCTAATACTTCTAGATTAGATTTAGATGTACTAAAACCATTAGCACTTACCCACTTTGCATTGGGAGCATTAAATTTTAATCCTGCTTGTTTATTTGTATCAATAAAATGATACCCTGCTTTGTTACAAGAATGACATACAGAAGGTTTAGCAAAAGGATTTCCATCTTTTTTAGTTCTTGTATAATATCCTTTACCCTTACAATTATTACACTGTTCTGCTTTAGTTTTATATACTACAAAACTATTTGTTCTTACTTCTTTTCTGTAATCCTCAGACTTCATATATTGACTAAAGTTATTTGCCCACATAGATTTATCTATAGGCTTTCTACTATAGATAACAGTAGATAGTTGCTCAGGACTATTTAAATTAATAGGTGTATCGCCCATCAAAGTTGTAACCATTGTACCCAATGCTTTTTGTATTTCTGTTCTTTCTTCTTCAAACTCTTTTTTAACTGCATCTAAAGCATCTACGTTAATAGAAAAACCACGTTGATATATCTTGGCTATGACTGGACACAACTCATTCGTTAAGTCTATAGTATCTCTTAACACTTGGTCTTCTGCACTTTGAAGTCTAGATTCTAGCTTATCATAGAGTTGTTTTGTAGCGAACAAATCACAAGATAAATATTCAGACAGCTCATCAAAAGGTATATCTCTTGTTGTATAACCCTTCTTAAAATATTCTTTTAAAGTATCTTGTTTCTTTGTATCCAACTCATATCTTTCAGCACAGGCTTCTAAGGATAGAGGTTGTTTAATACCTCTTTGTAGTACGTACTCCCCTAGCATTGTGTCAAATACTTTACCTGTATAAGTAAAGCCAGACTCCCACAGCCACACTAAATCATATGCGATATTGTGTCCTATAAGAAGAGTTGTATTATCTAATGTATACTGTACCATTTTAGTACCATTTAATGTATTAGACTTTTCAGAATGGTCAAATACAACTTGTGTTTCTTTACCTACCTCATCTAACATTCCAACCATTACTAACGTATTAGTAGGCTCAAATGGGTCTAAGTGCATTTTACCATCACGATTAGTAACAGTATTTTCTACATCAAGTACTAGCTTCATTTTTTACTCCTCATACCTTCCTACTTCATAGTTGAGTTCGCACGATACAATACCATGCCAACCAGTTAATTTATTCTTTACCACATTTAAGTGTCTTTGTAAATCCTCGTCGTCTGTTTCTCCTTTCATTGGGTTCTTTGATATAAGTAACATTAAGTCTGCTTCAGCTGCTTTACCTGTACGGCTACCCTCCATCATACTTTGATTAAGTATAATCTTACCTTCGGCTTCTGCTGATAACTGTGACATATAAAACACAGCACAAGAATATTCTTTAGCTATCTGTCTAGCATGAATTGCATTAGCTTTAAGAGCTTCATCTGCCCTAGCAAAGCCACCCATCTTAGCAAACTTATCACCCATATCTAATACTAATATATCAGGACGAAATGTTTTACAAACACTTTCTACCCAAGACATGTCTCGTGACGTAGCATCTTTGATTTTAATATTGTCACTTACTGGGCTATACAAATCTCTAGCCTTTATCATATTATTCTTAACTTGATGGACAGTCATACCTGATGCTGTAGTTAGATATCTAGCACCAACTCTATGTGCTGCTTCTTCATTACAAAGTATAACACATTTAGCGCCTTGCCTAGCAAAGCCACCTACACCTGCAATCATACTAGCATGAAAAGATGTCTTACCTGTATTAGGTCTAGCACCTATTTCAATTAAGTGTCCGGCATTAACTCCCTCAACTTTTCTACCTAAGATTGGGATATTAAACTTCCACCTAGCTTCCATGTCGTTTTTAGCTAAGAGTGTTTCTATAGATATATCTTCCCATTCTATATTTAGATTAGGGGTAAAATCATCTCCATACTGCTCTAGTATATTACGTAAAGGTTCAAGACTATTCTTAGTCCCATTAACATAATCAAATCCAATATTGGCTATGTCTTCACCTATAACCTGTTGGAATAGCTTAGATAACACTTCTTGTGCTATATCGCTACCCATAGTTTCTTCTTTCTTTATCTGTTTAAATAAACCTGCATAACCATTCTTCTGAGCTGTGGTTAATGTAGGATTACTAGACATAAACAAAGCTTCAACTTCATCAGGTGTTATACTTCGTTCGTATTTAAGTATGGCTATATCTATAGTCTCTTTTATTTTACGAACATCTTTGCTAAAAAGTCTATCAGGGCATTTAGCTCCACGATGGTCATCATAGAAGGCTTTGTCCATTAAACTCCGTATTAATCCTAATTCCATGCTAACTCCTTTAAATTGTTTATATCGGTTTCTTTTTCATACTTTAAGTCATCTATTAT
>VTLG01015349.1_pt1 | contig 12433 bp, 13 predicted proteins | sample 4694571 | NCBI WGS metagenome assembly VTLG01 (sample SAMN12604809, study PRJNA352737) | marine metagenome | biome: ENVO:00000447; feature: ENVO:00000209|ENVO:00000569|ENVO:01000036; material: ENVO:00002151; isolation source: viral sequences binned using virsorter ... | reverse complement strand
CATTCCTAGCATTTATAGATATTGATTGATTACCCGATGGAGCAACTAAAGTTTTTGCATTAACCGTTGTACCTCCAACAGCTAAAGCAAAAGTTTCATATAAACGCATACCTCCTATGTCATCAACGTGAGCAAACCAACTACCATCTCTTGCAGTATGTCCTGAAACTAATTCTAAATTTGACGAACCATCTGTTCTCTTGATGTCAACCTTATCTCCAGTAATAATATTTCCTTTAACTCCAGTTAAAGAGAACCGTTTTCTTGTCGTATTAACATCAGAAGGCACAAGAGTTCCAGTAAGCGAATGTTCCATAGAAGTTCGCTTAAATTCAATAAACCCTCCAGAACCTAAATAGGTGGGCATCCTATTTAAGCAGCGTTAAGAGTAAGAGCCGTAGGTGCATCAGCAGCCTCAAAGGAAACTTCAGCAGACAAGACTTCACCTTGACTACTTGTCATTGCAATACTTGTCAAAACGACAGTCATAGTAATACTTTTTACTTCATTGTCATAATCAGTAATACCTAAAGTAAGAGATACTTGATCTGAAACAGCACCGTTTACCTTGATTAAATTGCCCAGCAAAGTGGAAGCCATTTTTTGACCAGCATTTGCACCTGATGCTGAGTACCAAGAAATTGAAGCAGAACCAGAAACACTACGAGTTCCACCTACAAGTTTTCTGTCGTGATCACCTAATGTTGTGATGTCTAAGGTTTCTTGTGATGCAGTAAAACTCCATGTAGTTACGGTTGCAACAGTGGTAGTACCCACTTTCATCAACCCATCACCGCCTGAATAGTAGCCCACGACAATCTTTAAATTAAACAGTCATTATATTCTAAGGCGAATCGAGGCAAGCAACAAATTTACATTGAACATTGCTACGTCCAGGGTAGACACTTGTTACCTCTGGAGGGCCGTCATATCGCCATTTTAATTCTGTTCTTTCAATAAGATATGACTGCAAAGTACTGTCTGCACCGTTAATCACATTCGTTCCAGTAAAACTAACTTCATCCCAAATTGAATTTATATCTTCATAATTTTTCAAAATTGCAGCAGCATCTGAATCTAAAATATTATCAAATCCTAGACTTAACGAAGAACCAGTTCTGTGTTTTCCATATCGAATAACAGTCTTTACACCATTTTGAGCTTCAAATTCAACTTGAGGATATTCACCAGGAGAATAACTTCTTGTTGAAGGAGTTATGTTTGTAGGTTTGAATTGAGCCATTAACCTCTTAGTTCAGGGAACCTTTGATCAAAACTAATGCCATTTACAGCATTTGGACTTGCATTATATAAAACCGTAAGCTTGTCATCAGAAGTCAAAGGAACATGACTCGCTGCAACTTGAATTAAGCCATCCTCACCGTAAGTAATAGATTCAACTTTATAAACCCTATCTTCTGAAGTCGTATCTACTTGAGCAAACAATTTATTTTTCAAACCTGCTGAATTAGCACCATTGCTATCAACAGAAAAACTTTTTTCTTCAATTCCTCCTAAAGAACCTGGACTCCATACATAAGCATTAATTGAACCAGAAATTGTTGATCTTGAAATGACCAAACCATCTTCATCAATACTGCCATTGTTAAAACGACTTGTATGAGTTACTTCAGTAATAACCCGAATATAATCTCCAGCAAATAAACCAAACACAGAACTTGGTGGGGTCTGAAAAACGATGCCATGATCGACTTCTTTTCTGATTGATAAAGCTATTGCTGCGAACAATCTTGCATGTGATTCACTTGTACACCAATTACTTAAATCAAAAACTTCTTCTGGTAATTGTTCTGCTTGTGAAATAAAAGTTGATGCAGGCAAATTCGTGGGGTTATAAGCATAAGTTCTAGCAACATCTTCAGGGAAACCTCCTATTCCATTGCTATTGCGTTTGTCATCTCTATGAATAACAGTTGCTTTAAACATTTTTCTTTCTTCTGGAGTTAAGAAAGTAACTTTTATATCTCTCATGTTTCCATCAGTAAATAACGCTTTTATATCAATACCTTTGTTATCAATACCTGCATCGAAATTGATTGTATAGTCTGCATTTATAGGAAAGCTTGGTCTTAAACTAAAACGACCACCTAAGATAGAAAAATCTAAGAAATTATATCCTGCATATTCAAATATAAATTCCCTTATATTAAATTTTCGATCAATAATACCGTTCCAAAAGAAACCATTAGCTCTGCAATATCTAGCTCCTTCAACCATACTGATACGATCTACACCATCATGTCCAACAAGATCTCCAGCACCATAAGCTGTGTTAGTTAATAGGTCATGCACTATTTCTACGAAATTGTCAGTAGATGCTATATGCGAGTTTCTAGTTAAATAGCCTGTTCCAGAAGTGTAATTATGATCTGGAATTAAACGATCTACTTTTATTCCTTCTTTTATAAAAGCAGAAAAAGAATTAAAACTACTTAACGTATTTGTTGCTCCAATACGAATACCAGCTATCGAAAGATTTTCATATTCAATTTGAGGATTTTGTGCATTTCCTGCGTGAATGATTTCATTTACATAAGTCAGTTCATGCTCCGCACCATTTTCATGGCTTGATGATTCTGCATCAAACAAGAAATAATCAGATATTGCATTGTTTGGATTATGTTTAACAGTTTGCCAATAATTTGTATAAAAATCAGCCGTACCATCTCCTCCATCCATTCTCCAATCACTATGAGTTGATGTATTAGGAGTAGGTGCTGTAGGAGGAACGATTGTTATCGTTAAATTTCTAGTAGGAGCAGGATCACCATTAATAGTTACTTGATCTCCATCTTTATAACCAGTTCCTGCGGAAACTAATTCGTAGGTCTTAAAAGTTTTAGTCCCATCAGTTTTTGTCATTACACGTACTGTTAGACCTGAACCCGTTGATGGTGCTACTGCTGTTGTCGTTCTAGTGGCATAAGTTGTTGTTATAGATGGAATTTTATTCGATCTTTGAACAGCAATAGCAAATACATTTAGCCCATTTGTATTTGAATATCTCCAGTCTTCTCCACCACCCCAACTGTTAGGGTTTCTTGCCAATTTAAACCTATGATATTGGTTTGTACCATTGCCATTATGGTCATACATTTCATAAGGCTCAGACCAATCAGTATCTCTATAAGGTTTATATCCATCTCTATATCTTTGATAGAAAGAAACATGAACTAATGTTCCTCCAAAAATAAAATGCCAACGAGTCCATCCATTCCCTTCAGGTGCTGCTGTAAGAGCAATTCCTTTTTCTGGACTAAAGTAAGAATTATGTGAAACAGGAGTTCCTTTGTAATTGTAGTTAGATACATTTGTATGTTGACTAAACATTGGCTCCCCAGCACCCACGTTATTACCTAAACCATTTCCGTAATAAGTAGTTTTGTTTGGAGGAAGAAACTGTCCTGAAATATCATTCCAAACTAAATCCTCATCAACTGGCATCACGCCATGTTCTGTAGGCTGAAAATTAGCAACTGGCCCTGTTGGAAGAATAGGATCTCCATCTTCATCAAAAGATACTCCTAGTCCTCCTCTATCCCATTCAGGATTATTTGTAAAAGGATTTCCATTTAACTTATCAGTGGGCAAAGATTCAACTTCGGCGTGATAAGAAATTTGCAAGCCTAAACCATAATTTGTATCGGTACGAATCTGAGACGACCAATTAAGAACATGTACTACTCCAGAATAATAATTTAAGACCACATTGCCAGGTACAGGCATAAATCTAAATTCATATTCACTAGGTAGTAAATGTTTAATAGTGACTTGATTGTATTGAGCGATAGGAGAAGATCCTTTTACACAAAGAACAATATTACTTATGTCAACAAAACCATCTCCTGCATTTAATTTTTTCGCTTGTACTTTAAAGAAACTAAGACGTTTAACATATTTACTTACATTACCTAATTGAATAGAACCATTTTTATTTTCATAACTTCTAATACGATCTTGCGAAGGCATTTCATTGACATTTGGAAAACCATTTATTCTTCTCCAAACCGTACTTTTAAGACCTATTTCTGTAATATTGCATTTTTTCGTGTTTGCAAAAGTTGCAAGTTCTACTTTTTGAACAATTAATGATTGAAACGGTAATCGTGTTTGATCTTGGTTTCTAAATTCAAGATAACCAGGCTCATCTGCTACAAGTTTTATTGCTTTATCAAATCCGTTGTAACCAGAAACCCATCTATTACCATTATCTTCTTCTACTACAGTCATTAAAGTTGAACCAACCATATATTGTTCTCCTAAAGCCATTGAATCATCTACATTTTCCCTAGTTGTATCTGCAACACTTTTAGCATCAGACGAACCCCAAGGTGAAAACTTATTCCATCTTTTATTTGGATCAACTTTTGTAATAGATGAATCAATCCATGCTGATTCTGTTACTTCATGGTAAATACGATAATTAACAAATAAAGAACCAGGAACAACTTGATTAGGACTTAACACAACACCATTCCCAGCAGTGGAATGAGTAGGAGATTCACCACGATTAGTAATACCTACATATCTAGGATATTTATGCGTAATTTTTCCCATTTTAACTCTTGAATCTCTCTTAATATCATCATCGCCATCCTTTGCTAATAACAATAATTCCCACGGAACTTTATACGCATTACCATTTGGCATTGGAGAATAAACTCCAAATTTAGTATTAGTCGAAATAGTTTTTGCGCTACTAAAACTTGGCTTATAAACAAACCTATTGCCTTCATAAACTTTAACCATAAATGGATCACTGTCGTCATATTCTCTATTGAATCTGAACCCATAATTATGAGAATTTTTAGACGTGCCTTCTGAATATTGATCGGCAGAAATTGTTGGAGTTTGACCATCAGACAAACCTTTTAATCTTCCATCAAGTCTTGCACCTCTTGAAAAATATATTTTCTGTTTTGAAGAAGCAAGATCAGATAAGAAAACTTCACCTAAAGCTAATGATTCATATTCAGGTTTAGCCCCTATTTCACCATTAGAAAATAAAACGATTGCATTAATAGTTTCACCATATTGAGTTGTTCTAATTTGCGACCATAAAAGCTGACTAGCAACTCTTACACCTTGCCTTGCATATACCAAAGGTATAAATGAGCCTAAACTTGCTAAATCTTGAAGAGAATCAAAACCACTCGTAGGATTAAAACGACTTCTACCTTGAACACCACCAATCGTCAATCTAGGCGATTGACCTGGATCTTTTGGCTTTGGTGTGAGGAGATAAGAGATAGCAGCAAGCGCAAGGCTAACAACAACCTGCCCCAAGAAAGTTAAAGCAAAAGTTCCTGCTGCAACAGATCCAGTAGCCAAACCTGCCGCTATCATTACTTGAGGCATCATTACGATGTCTGCCTCTACAGGTTTTGCTTCAATTAAATCTAAAAATTCAAAATATTCCTTATCTGTAATGCCTATAGATTCACATAGTTTTACTTCGTAGGGTAATAAAGCTCGATGACCTCCAATCCTCCTATGGGACTCCATCGAACCGTCTTGTCTGCGAATGATAGCCAACCGCCTTTCCAATAAACAGCTAATCCGTAACCTTTCTCTGCTTCGCAAAGGGCTACAACTCCGATATTAGCGGTTGTTGTAAGTGTTCCCCACTTTTTCAATTCATCACGAAATACCTCATAATCTTTTTTCCTTAAACGCCTATACCAATCTCTAGTAGGAACAGGACTTTCTATCCCATAATTCTTTAAAACTTCTCTAGCAAGACTTAAACAATCAGCAGCTTTATGTTGATCAGGTGTTGCTCCTAAACGATAAGGCAAACCTAACAACATTTCAGTCTTCACCTTGTTGCTATCCTTCCAGTGACAGGCAAATTCCCAACTAAACTGCTTGTCAGGAAACGACCAATATTTCCACCGACTGCATCTATAGACGAGGACAACAAAATTTCAATAGTTGTATTGTTGTAACCCATTGAAGATATTTTCCAAGTATCAACGGCTAAAACTGCCTCTACAGCACTAAAAGTCAAATCAGTCATTTTGCAAGTAGAGACTTTTATACTCCACCCACTATTTACAGCTTCGGCTGCATAACTCATTGACAGTTTATTTGCACCAATAGCCCCAGATCCTTCTCTGTCTTCGCTTTCGTTCGCTAAAACTATTGCTGCTTCAAGATTGTCTCCATCTTTACTCCTAGTAGCACCTTGATAAAGAAAAGAAAGAAAATTAAATTTTGCGCCACCACCTACTTTTGAATCAGTTATTCCAGCAGAACTTGGTTCACTATTTTGAAATCTATATTGAACAGCACTTGAAATATCACCACTGGTAGGGACATCTTTTGGATTATAGATTTCTATGAACGTAACTAAAGCTATAGCACTCATTACATTCCTAACCTCCCTCTAGCAGAACGATTGTTTTGCAAAGATCTCATTGCTCTTGTTTCCCCCATTGAAGCACCTTGTTTCGCGGCCGCATTAATAATGCCACCAACAGCAGATCTTGGTACATACTCATCACCGTTAAAGTTCAATGTTGGCCCTGTGTAATTCACATTAGTTGCTCCACCGCCACCGCCTTGCATTGCGACCCCAAGTCTTCCACCTTTCCCTCTCTTGAGGGGTAGTATCGCTTCTGGGCCCGCTTCTCCCATCAAGCCAATTCCCTTCGCAAATGGGAACAATGTCGGTTGGTTGACTATGCCTCCTTTAGCGTAAGGAACAATACCGTTCTGGGCAAAAACTCCTCCTTTTGCTGTTGCAACTCCAGCAACTTGAGCAACAGTTGTCGTTTTCGTACCACCACCACCAAACAAACCACTTAAGAAATTACCACCACCAGTAAGCGCATTTAATATCATTTGTTTTGCAATTACTTTTGCTAGATCAGCAATAACTGAACGAGCAAATTCTTTGAAATTTAATTTCCCAGTTGTTATAAAATTAGCTAGATGATCAGCCATCTTGTCGAACGCCGATGCTGTTACGTCAGCAATTTCTTCCATAAGAGGTTTTATTCCAGCAGCCCATTTTTGTATAGGTCCAACAGGGCCATCGGAACCAGTATTACCTGGTGTGCTTGCACCACTTCCAAAGTCAGTTGGACTCCAATCAAAGAATTTCTTTTTAATTCTTGCAAATTCTTGTTCAGCAGTTTCAAAGTCCATATTGATTCCTAAGACTTCTCTATATGAATTTTTCAAACTGTCTATAAAGGCAGTTTCTTTTCTTTCTTTAAATTCTTTTTCAGGATCTTTAAAGACAAAAATTCTTCCAATTTTCCTTTCTTCTCTTTGTGCGTCATAAGCATCTCTTTTTGCTTCTGCAAGGAATTTTCTGATTTGTATAGAGTTCATGCCTTGTTCAGCTAATCTATTTTCAGCTTGCCTCTTTAATGCTTGAACTCCAAGTAAATCGGTAATTCTTGCTATATCTTTTGCAAATTGAATAATTGTTTGTTTGATACCACTTAATACTGGAGCAAAAACATCATGTAATAAATCTGCTAAATGATTAAATAAGCTAACAAGATTTTGACCAAAAATAGCAAAATGAGTAAGAGTATTTTTTATCTGATTTTCGTTCTCAAGTACCCAATTACCTAAATTATTTAACCAGTCTTGGAAACCTGCTCCTACACCAGCAAACATGCCTCCGAATTTAATCTGAATCATTGACAATGTTAACGCTAATCTTTGGCCTGCTTTCTCAGGAGATGTAGCTAAAGTTTCAGATATTTTTTCATACTTTTTAAATAAATCTTCAGAGAAAACTATAAAGTTATCTAGCCTAACTTCACCTCTTTCTAACATCTTATCTAGCTCTTTAGTGCTGATGCCCATTGCGTTTGCAAAGGTTGTAAAAGCACCTGGCAGTCTTTCACCGATTTGTTGACGAAGCTCTTCAGCACTAACTTTTCCCTTCGAGAATACCTGGCTGGCCGCTATTAAAGCACTATTTAAATCATGCGTTTTACCACCTGTAGCTAATATCGCAGCACCCATACCTTTGAATACTTTAATTGTATCTTCAGTCGTAAATCCTGCTCCAACAACACTTGCTTTTAGTCTTGTAAATTGTTTAATTGCATCTCCTTGAGGTATTAAAAACTTTTGAGATATTTCTGTCATTCCTTTCATGCTTTTTATATAATCAGCTTGATCAGTACTGATACCAGCCAATGCAATTTGCATGCTTCTAAATGTTGCAACATTGCTAGCAACACCTGCTGCAAATTGTTGAAATTGTTCTCCAGCAATACCAACAGCAGTACCAACAGCAACGCCACCTAACGCCCCACCCGGCCCACCTAACAATGCACCAGCAGTTCCTCCTATTAAGGTACTTGCACCGGCAATTGGTCCACTAAATATTCCAGCACTCGTTGAAGCACCAACAACAGTAGCAGCAGAACGACTTAAGCCTCTTAATTTCCTACCAAAACCACCACTAACAGCAGTAGCTTTATTCATTTTTGCTGTAAGCCTTTCTATCTCTCGACTAAATTCTCTAAATTCTCTACTCGTAATATCGGCTTGATTTCTTAATCCTTCAAAAACAGCTATTTGACTACGAAAAGAATTAATACTATTAGCACCAGTTCGTCCGAGCTTTTTAAATTCATCTCCGATACGTCTAAGCCCTTTAGAAGTAGCAACGCTTTGACTAACATCACGATTAAAATTTCTTAACCTTCCTCCTAAACGATCAAACGCTGCTTCAACACTTTTATTCCCATCCGCTTTAAACCCAACAAGAATATCACCAATTTTATTTGCCATTTTAAGAGTCTTTCTTGTTGAGAAGAGACATTGCAGCGGCTTCCATAATTTGTAAGCCCTCCAACGTATTTCTTTTATCCTCTACATCATATACGTCAAATAATCCTCCAGCCAGAATAAAGGCTTCATATCTAAACCCAATCAAACCAGACATACCCACATTCCATTGAGTTTGACCTCTCATAAACATCTGTACTGCATCCCAATTCTCTTGGTATACAACAAAATCTTCATCTTTCTTTGATTTACTTGGTGGCAATTCAATACCAAAAATTTTTGCATCTTCATGGGCTTGCAAACTTTTGTCTTCGCCTCCTTCTGCCCAGTATTGAACTGCCTCTTTTAGTTTTTTAACTTACTTTCTTCTAACGCTTTACCATAAGTATCCAAGACAGCACTAGTCCAAAAAGGATCTTCTAGTAAAGCTTTTAAATTATTAGTTGAATACTTTACAGGTGTTCCATCTTCTTCTTCTAGTTGCTCCCAACCTTTAAGAATTTTTTTTAACGACTCCAACTCATCATTATTTTCTCCAAGCTTTGCATATTCAGTTCTTGTTAATCTTGCAAAAATAGCAACAAATGTATTTTCTGCGTATTCACCAGAATTCTCTTCGCTAGGTTCTCTAACCACAACAGGCCATTTGAAATGCTTATTTTTTTTACGTACAAAAGCCATTGATTACAAAAGTAAGTCTTTTAAGCTTAGTGCATATAAGAACAGTCGCAAATATGTTTTTTACGTCTTTTTACGACTTTACCTGTATATCAATGAAAACTCGTCATTTCCACTAGTTGAAGGTACTGCTGTGAAAGGTATTTCAGCCATTACAATGCCATTTGTCTCAGTATACGAAACATCACCTATATCTATATTTGAAGAAGAAAACTGAACTATGTTTCCAGCAACAGTTCCATGAGTCAAGGTTAAATTGCCTAAACTTGTATCAAGCAAAGCAGCAGCAAAATAATCTTTAGTTGCTACTTTTACAGCTTCCAAAGTCACAGTACCGCTAGTAGCACGATTAATTAAATGCACTTCTTTTGTGCCGCCCACAAGCTCCATATATTCAGTTTCTATTCCTGCATCTATTGTTAAAGCTTGCAATGAACCTGAATAAGAAAGCAATTGGAAACCAGATGTATTTCCGTTTTTAACAATTAATGGAGTACTTTGCTGTCCATAGGTAATTGCTGGAAGTGCAACGTCAATTGGAGGAATATAAATACCAGTAAATGTAAAATTTAATTTTGGCAATTCACCTACTTCTGTTTCAAGAACAAAACTTCCTCGACACCCAGTTGTCTTGTGTAAGACACCATCTACGTTGTAATAAATAGTTGCTGATTCAAAAGATCCAGAAACAGGTGCATAAGTAACACTTGTGTTAGCAGCGATTGTCTCGCTAAAACCACACGCACGTAAAGCTTTTCCCACTCTAGGGGCGGTCCCGGCCGCTCCAGATCCTGACCATTCCACACTAAAACTACATTCAACTTTTGTGTTAGCCAAAAGCTGACGAGATGCACCTAAAAAAGGTCTAATTAAATCTCTAGAGACAAGATCACTAGATTGTGGAGTTATTGAAAGATCACTTACTTGTAGAGCGTCTGCCCCTGTTGGTGTTGGATCTGTTCCGTAACTGCTTTCCAGTTCCAGCAGAATTACTCTTTTTCTGTCCAGAAGTGCCATTTACTGTTTCCTCATTTTGAGTTGATGATGCTGTGCGCTTTATTAAAGTGCGTTCGCCTGTTTCAGGATCAAGCGAGTAGCTTCCACCTTCAGTTGGATTTTCATTAGTCATAGTAAATGAAACAGGTTGTAAGGCTTGATATTCATTACTAAATCAGGTTGATAGATTGTTGAAACTTGTTCGATATTCTATGTCGTACTCACACGAAATAACACCAGCAGGTTGATCGGCTTCAACTATTTCAAAAGTCGTTGTAGATGGCCTTATATCAATAGCTAGACCTCCAATAGTAGGATCTGTCATTACTTTGGCGTGAAGACTTTCAACCGTACTGTCAGCGTTACTATCGGGAATACTTCCTCTAACTATCACTGAAATTCTTACTCGAAAATCCCATGTAATTTTTTCATATATTGTTTGATCAGTTGGAGTGTCTGAAACAGGCTCTAAAACTACGGCAATACTTTCTCCTCTTACAAAAGGCTCTACACGAGATCTATATATTCTTGTTCCGGCCCCAGTAGTTCCTGTTAACGATGTTTTTAATGCTGCAAGAATTTGCTCTCGTTTAGTAGCCATCGTTATTTAAGTCTTGGTGAGAGAAACTATGCATAAAACACCATCATCTATTTTTCTCACGCTACGAATCGTATAAGCGGCTCCATTAACAGTCAGACTTGCTCCGTAAACTAAAGCTCCAAGATCACTTGTTTTAGCTGTTAACTGATAATCAGTTGTTAAGACGACACCATCCGCTACAACCTCATCAGGTTGATCAAGGATCCCCTTGTATGTCGAACTTGAATACACGACAGTATCTTGGAAATCCTCAAAGAAAATATCTATGTCTTCAGTAAATGCCATAAGAAAAAGCCCCCTCGCAGACAGAAGGGGGCCATAAATAAATTAGCCGTACTTTTTCAAACCAAACGCATTTACAGAAAATGTAAATGATTGACCTGACGAACCGCCAATTGTGTACTTGATGCGAACATAACGTCTTGCATCATCTTTATTTACAGAAACTGCTTGAGCAGATGCTGTACCTGTTACCTGAGTAAAAGCAACAGCACCTGAAGCAATTGCAGCAAATGAAGAGTTATCAGCAGAATCTTCGATTGTTACATCGAGAGTTGGACTTGTACCAGCACCAGCAGCAGAATCCAAAATGAATACAACGTCACCGTCATAAACTCTTAGATCGATACCTGCTGTTTGGCCTGTAGCAGTCCTAGCTGCTGTTGGATGACCTGCGATCAAATTTAATTTGCCGAGGTTCTGTTGAATAACTGACATTTAAGCTGTCTCCTTTTTAGGAGTAGAAGGTTTTTCTTTTGGAGCCGCAACCTTCTTTGCAGCAGGCGCAGCTTTCTTAACAGCAGTTTCAACGACTAATTCAGCCTTGTTACTGCTGATCAACATTCGGCCTACGTTCTCTTCAACCTCAAGTGTTGTGCCAGCCTTGTTAGCAAGGCCAGCAACCATCACTCCTCTGATGAGTTTTACCTTCATCAAATTAGGTTCCGAGACAGAAAGCAGTTGGCTGTTTAACACCGAAGTCCACATCTTGTAGTGCCACTATTCTAACGCTTCCTGATTTGGACATTGCGTATGGGTCAACAGTGATGTCTAAACCAGACCAGAACGCAGCTATCAACTGACTAAAGTCACCGAATAAGCAATCGTTGTTTGTTAACTGGTTAGAAACAATTACTGGATAACCATTGATTTCATTGTTCGCAAAAACAAATTCACCAGAACCAGCATCTTTCTTAACACTTTTCAATCCACCTCTAGCAGTCGCATTAACGATGTACTTAAGTGCACCTTGATCAGCATTAGCAACAGCAACATCTGTTTCCATTGCAATTAGCTCAGGGAAAGTACCAACACCAGTAACTGTTGCAGTACCAATACCAGTTGTATTTGTAATACCAGTTGGCTGGTTAGATG
>VTLG01013664.1_pt1 | contig 12433 bp, 14 predicted proteins | sample 4694571 | NCBI WGS metagenome assembly VTLG01 (sample SAMN12604809, study PRJNA352737) | marine metagenome | biome: ENVO:00000447; feature: ENVO:00000209|ENVO:00000569|ENVO:01000036; material: ENVO:00002151; isolation source: viral sequences binned using virsorter ... | reverse complement strand
AAATGCTCTAAGTGCGGGAGTAATGAGGTGTATGAAACTCGAATATATACCCCCGACTTTTTCTTATCTAGTGGTATAGTTGTTGAAGCCAAAGGACACCTTACCGCGAAGATGAGAACTAAACTTAAAGCTGTTATTGCAAGCAATCCAGAAAAAGATTTACGGATTGTATTTATGCAAGACAACTTTTTAACAAAAAGTAGGAAGAAGAAATATAGCACTTGGTGTGAGCAACAAGGTATCACCTATGCAATAGGTTCTATTCCTAAGGAGTGGACATAATGTCAGGAATAATTGTATTCGACATAGAAACTACAAACTTAAAAGCAAACTTTGGACACATTCTTTGCTTTGGGTATAAAGAGTTAGGAAGTAAAAGAACTAAGGTTCTTAGTATATCTGACTACCCAACAGCATTTAAGAAAGACCCAACTAATGACTACTTGTTATGTAAAGATATATCTAAGATATTATCTGACGCAGATGCTTGGATAACTTGGTATGGTATAAGGTTTGACGTTCCTTTTATACAGACTAGGTTGTTAGACCATGGTTTACCTACTGTACCAAGTACACCACATATAGATGGCTGGAGAACAGCTAGGTATAAGATGGCATTAAATAACAATAGACTAGCTACAGTTCAAGCGTTCTTAGAATTACCAGATGCTAAGACAGCTATCTGTCCTAAGAACTGGAGAAAAGCTATAGCTGGAAACAAGGCTGCTATTAAGTATGTAAGAGAACATTGTAAGTATGATGTGTTAGTATTAGAGCAAGCTTACCAAAAGATAAGACCATTGGTTGTAAACCATCCGAACCTAAACCTGTTAAACAAAACAGAAAAATGCTGCTCATACTGTGGTTCCAAGAATCTACGTTACAAAGGCGAAGTAATAGCACACACTAGAATATATGATAGGTATCATTGCCTTGATTGTAATTCATATCCTAGAGCTAGAAGTTGCAAGAAAATTATGACTCCAGAGGTTAGGAGTGCATAGCAATGACACTGACTCTGGAAGAAGTAAAAGAAAAAATAAACGCAGAGTATGACCCAGACTTAATCATAGAAGTTCTTGAGATAACTACTGAAGAACTCCTTGATTGTTTTGAAGACAAGTTAGTAGAGAACTTGTATAAATTTGATATAGGAGAAGATACATGACTGGAAAAGAATCAGAAGATGCTTTAGTCAAAAGGACTGTAGGCAGTACTACTGGTAGGATTGCTCAAAGAGAGGGAAAGTTATATCAAGAGGTGTACACACATGAATACACTTTAACTTGGAGTGGGCAGTTACGAACAACTAAAATGGGTTGGAAAGTTCTGGAAGAACTTCCAGATGATGCCAACATCATAGAAGACTAAAGCATTTAACAACATGTTGTAAACCACAAAAGGAGAATATAGTAACGTATGAAACTATACGAAGAGTATATACACCAAAGCAGATACGCAAGGTATCTACCAGATAAAAAGCGTAGAGAGACTTGGGAGGAAACAGTAGATAGATACATATCTTTTTGGATAGAACAAATTCCAAACAATAGAGAACTGCACTCTGAGATATATAAGTGCAGACAATTTATTCTGGATAAAAAAGTAATGCCTTCTATGCGTTGTCTTATGACTGCGGGAGCAGCACTTGAGAAAGATAATGTTGCGGGATATAATTGCTGTTTTGTTGCTATGGATAACGCTAGAAAGTTTAGCGAGATTATGTATATATTAATGTGCGGAACTGGCGTGGGGTTCTCTGTGAGCAAATCTGAAGTAGATAAACTTCCAATGGTTGCAGAGGACTTCCACCCAACTGACACTATCATCTGTGTTCCAGATAGCAAGATAGGTTGGTCTAAGTCTTTTAAAGAGATTATAACTTTATTGTATTCAGGACAAATTCCTAAGTGGGATATAAGTAAGGTTAGAGAGGCGGGCGCGCCATTAAAGACGTTTGGCGGTAGAGCTAGTGGTGCTGAACCTCTAGTGGAATTGTTTAGGTTTTGTGTTGAGGTGTTTCAAAACGCTAAAGGAAGAAAACTTAAACCTATTGAAGTACACGATATAGTCTGTAAGATTGCAGACATTGTAGTAGTAGGCGGTGTACGTAGGTCTGCTTTAATATCTTTATCTGATTTAGATGATAGAGAAATGCAGAAAGCGAAGAGTGGACAATGGTGGTTAGACCACCCACATAGAGCTTTAGCTAATAATTCAGTATGTTACATGGACACACCCGCTCTAAGTGTATTCTTAGATGAGTGTTCTAGTTTATATGAATCAAAGTCAGGAGAGCGTGGTATCTATTCTGTACCATCAGCTCAACGTGTAGCAGAAAGAAATGGACGTAGAGACCACGAATATAAGTTTGGAACGAATCCATGTTCTGAGATAATTCTCAGGGATTCAGAATTTTGTAACTTATCAGAGGTCATAGTACGTGCGGGAGATAATCAAGAAATGTTAAAAGAGAAAGTTAGAGTAGCCACCATTCTAGGTACTTTGCAATCTACATTGACTGATTTTAGATTTCTTTCTAAAGACTACAAGAACAACTGTGATGAGGAAAGATTGCTAGGTGTCAGTTTAACTGGCATACTAGACCACGCTTCTCTTGGCGACCCTAATAACAAACAACTACCAAAGAAGTTACAAGAACTAAGAGAGGTGTCGATTGAAACTAACAAAGATTGGGCAGATAAGCTCCAAATTCCTCAGAGCGTTGCTATCACTTGTGTTAAGCCTAGTGGTACTGTGTCTCAGTTGTGTAATACTGCCTCTGGCATACACCCTCGTTATAGCTCTTTCTATATACGGAATGTTAGAGGAGACAAGAAAGACCCACTAAGTAAGTTTATGATAGATAAGGGAATACCTTGTAAAGATGCTCCAGAGAAACCTAATGATATGTATGTATTTAGTTTTCCTGTGCAGTCTCCTAGCTCATCAATAATGAGAGACGAATATGGAGCTATGAAACAGTTAAAACTATGGAAAGTATATGCTGAACATTGGTGTGAACACAAACCATCTGTTACTATATACTATAAAGAAAAGGAATTTTTACTTGCTATGTCTTGGGTATATGATAATTTTGAGTCTATGAGTGGGATTAGTTTTCTACCACATACAGACCACATATACCAAGATGCTCCGTATGAGGAGATAGATGAGGAGAAGTTTAAGAAACTATCTAAGGAACTGCCTAAAGACATTGATTGGACTGAACTTAATGAGGATATTGACTATACTACAAGTAGTCAAGAGTTAGCTTGTACTGCGGGAGGTTGTGAGATTTAATTTCCCAGTTGCTCTTGTAGACGCTTTTTCTCTTCCTCTATGCGAGAAGAAACTTGTTTCTGTAATTCAGTTTCAGGAGTACTTAAGTGTTCTTGGTCTGCATACCTATTCCAATCCCTTAGAAGTTCTCTAAGTCCAGCATCTGTAAGGTCACTAAATTTTTCTTGAGTGAACCATTTTGCAGCTAAGCTTTTTTGAGTTAAAAAGGTGGAGTTTACCCAACCAAACGTAGCTGCCTTTGCAAAAGCACCTATTTTCATTGTTAAGAATGATAATACAACCATACCTGCTGCAAGACCACCTGCCATAGAGGACTTAGACCTAGCACTTCTAGATGCTATATCACCCATGGTATGTAATCTTTTATAATAAGGTGTACCATCAAACATCGCTCTTATAAATGCTTCATTAAACCCACCTTCAGCACCTTTAAGAATCTCCAAAAGTTTCTTTCCATTTAAGATACCATTGTCAGAAGCAGCATCCAATATCTCACCAACATAATGTTTCTGAGCCATATTCCATTCTTTACTCCCCTTCCCTACCACTTCTCTAGCTTGCATAATAGTATTTATATTTTTACCCTTAACTAGAGAGTTAAATAAATCCTTAGCGTCCGCAGCTTCCCTTACAAGTTTAGTAGCCTTTATATCTCCAAACTCTCTAGCCGCTCTTGCTAAGTCTTTATAGTTTTTAAATGCCTTTGGTCCCAACCAAGCTGTTATAGTTTCTTCCCCTATATCATCTAGTATCTTATCTAGTTCTCTAGGTGTTCTTAAAGCCCCACCTTTTGTACCAATTAAAATATCCTTCACAGAATTTTGCAGAGTTTTCCATTGTTTAGTCCCCCCACTTAAACTAAGTAAAGTATTTTTCATGTCTAGAACATTCTTAGAATTGTCTTTTCTAAAAAAGAAATCTATTAAATTAAATGCTTTATCACCGCGAGCATTAGCTCTTACTATTGCAGCTACATCACCCTTACCAGTAATAAATAAATCTTTATACTCTCCATACCTTCTATTAGTATCTTTTAATTTTTTTATAAAAGCTGTTACGTCTGTACCAGGAGGCACTCTATCTTTAATTCTTTTAGGATTCTTAAGAGCTTGGTCAACAGCCTGTTCTAAAAGTTCATACATCTTTGCGGCTGTTCCTTGGTCTAAATCTCTTAGAGGACCTGGAACCCCTTTCATTCGGTTAGCTATTTGCTTTTTTAGATTAACATATTGACCTAAACTAATAAAGCCTCCAGCCTCATCCCCTGATTTTGCTATGTCATCTATTTGCTTTTTCAACCCACTAAGAGCAGGTAAGTCTTCTAAATTCTTAGATACTTTTTCTAAATATTGTTTCAATGCACTTTTAGCCTTTCCTTTGTGTCGACTAAGACCTAATCTTAACCATTGAGTGTCACCAACTTCTGCACCTAATGATGAGTACTCACCATCGAATTTTAATGTCGTCTTTTCAAATGCAGTTTCAACACCATCAGTAGCTACTCTTGCCCCAGTTGTTGCATTAATGCCTGTAAATCTTGCATTATGCTTTGAATATATATGTTTAAGATGTTCATTATATATTGTTTTAAGAGAATCTGATAATCTTTGTACTTCTGCGTTTCTTGCAACACCAGTTATATTCAAATCCTTTATTAAAAATTGAACTTCAGCAGCAATAGCATCATCAATAGCACCTTGTTTTACTTTATATATCTGCGCACTTATAGGAATTTTAGCTAATATACCTTCTATTCTGGCTAACATAGGGTTATCATTAAGAGCTGACGCTAATAATTGTACAGGTGGTAATCCAGCATCTGCTCTTCTTAAATTAATATTATCCATTTCTGCAATAGCTTTTTTAGAGTCTGGTGTTACTCCAGTGTGTATTGGATTTTTAAGTCTGTTAAGACCCCAAACCCCTAGCCCAACAGAAAATTGTAAACCCATCGTAAGCCAAGCTTCCACCTCTAGCCTATCTTGTACTTCTTCATAAGTTTCTTTATTTCTTCCAGTCCACTCTTCTATAGCTTCGGTAGCTGCTCTTCCACTCAGATAGATAGCACTATCACCAAGCATTTGAGCTGCCCAATGTATACCTCTAAGTTTCCAAGCTCCAAGAAGGGTTGCAGCAAGTAAAGGCGCATCGTCTCTTAAGTCTATCCAATCTTTTATAGTAAATTCTGGTTTATCTACTATAGTTTTTTCACCAGTATCTGGATGTATAAATGTCAACTTTCCCCATTTATCTGTGCCTGCGGCATTGTTTTTACCAAAGTATTCATTTATAGCATTCTTTTTCTCTTCTGTAGTATCCATTCCAACAAGTTTATTTCTTAGTCCTGCTGGAGCGTCTTCACTATAGTCTACCTCTGGGTCCATTCTTCTTAGTTTTCTTAATAAATTTCTTATACCAATAAGACTATCTTTACCTGTAGCCCAAGCTTTACCTAGTTCATCTTTTCCAGTGTATAGAAGTTCTTTATTTAATTCATTGATATTTTCTTCTGTAAATTCAAATGGTCTATTATTTAAATCTGGAAATGTTTGTTCTAACCAGTCTTTTGTATATAAAGTATGACCCGTTGTTAGGTTCCCTACTGTAGGAGGGTCATCTGGTCCACGCACTCTAGCATTTAAACTTAATACGTCTTCTTCTAAGTCAGAGTGGTCAGTACCCATTGGTACAAGCGTATTTTTTATATCTTCATCTGATAAAGTATCCGCATTAGAAGTAATAGGTATAGGAGATATGTCTTGATTTACAGTATTTTCTGGTACGAAAGGTAAGTCTTGTACTGTTGCGCCAATATCTTCTATAGGTACAAGTGAATTAATAATATCTTCATTCGATAATTCAGCACCTAGTTGTGTATTGTCAGGTTCCTCATTAGTAGTTACCCCATACTCAGCCATTAGAGTCCGCCACCTGAGTATAGCCATTTATAGGTATCAACAAAACTATCTAAATCTCCATCTATAGCATACTCTGCCCCATTTGGATGATTTAATACATATACCTTTACGCCTTGTTTTAACTTCGGTGTTTTATTATTACCTATCTTTGGTGGGTATTTTTTCAGGCTTATAGTTAACCCATTATTTGCTGCATAATCACGTATACTTCTTTCATTAGCCTGCCTTAATGGTCTCGCTCTTTCTAGTGCAGCCTTTTCTTTTATCTCTTGTATTTTTGAAGTAGCTATAGTTAAAGCCATATTCCAACCATCTTTTGTATCTGTGTTTTTTGACCCTAATAAATCTCTTTCTGCAATCTTAATTGAGCCTGGACTTAACGCACCTTCACCACCTGCTCTATATTCTGCGCCTACTACGGCTCTTGCATAAGCAGTAGCAGTCATATTCTGAATAACTTGAGTAAGCCTTGCTCTAGTTTGTTTATCTTCCGTTCCAGATAAGATAGCGTCTATAGGTGCTGTAGGTAGGTCCGACTCTCGTAAAAGCGACCTTAAGTTTTCACCAAGACCAGTAATAGTAGATGTAATACCTGCTGCACCTCTGCCCTCATACATCATATCTATTATTGAAGGACCAGGTACTTCTACTATCTGTCCGTTGGCATTGGTTACTCGTTGAGTAGGACCTGGTTTAGTTATTTTTGTATACCAATCCAGAAATCTCTGAGAATCCTGTTGATTTCTTTCTAATCTTTTTCTCATATCCGCAGAAAGACCAGTTCCAGAATTCTCCATTTCCTTTTCTGTAATACTCTTAATTATATTTATAGCTTGTGCATTTCTCACAATTTTACCATCAGGACCTGGTATAAGCATATTCGCTATGTACCTATGCTTATCCTGAATTTCTTTTCCTAGAGTACTGGTTGGTTCAGGTCCAGTTATTGTACCTGGTATACCACCCCAAACATTAGGAGGAACAGGTTTTTCTAAGTTCTTTCGTACATGGTCAGGAACCTTTCCTGCGACAGCGTCAGGTCTATTCACTAATTCCTTATATCTAGGAGTTCCAGGTACAGCAGCATCTTCCATAATTGTTGTATTTCCATCGGCATTTGTTTCCACCCACCAAAAGTTCTTAGCGTCTTTCGGTTCGCCAGCTTTCTCTGTTTTAAGTTTATCTACGGAAGGTTTCGGTACATTAAGATAAGCTGGGTCATTAAATAATATATCAGCCTCTCGTGTTCCTGGCATAGCTTGTTGATATGTGTCAAGTCTTCGATTATAAAAAGTTAAGACTTCATCACCTTCACCTCCCTTACTTTTTGTAGAAGTAGGAGGCTTACCCTGAGTCCACCTACTACCCTTTATATATTCCTTGTCTTTGGGAGAACCTTGCTCTGTTGTGTCTGTTACATATTCACCATTAGGTAGCAATTGCCACCAATTCCGTGTCTTTATTTCCTTATCATCGTCAGTTTTAAAGTCCGCACCACTAGGTGTTGAAGTAGCTATCTCATTTTCATCTTGTGTAAGAGTAACCCATCTAGGACTACCTATGACAGCGTCACTTCTTTTATTAGTATTTTGATTAATGAAACTTTGAATACCTGTTTCAGATTTTAACAATTCTGATGGTACTTGTCCTTGAAACCAATCTGGACTATCTACTAAAGCTTGCCATTGCGGTGTGCCTCTTTCAACAGTCCGTCTCTCGACTCCTCCACCACTTCCTGGTTTCCAGAAGTTTACTGTTTCTTCTCGTAATTTATCTATATCTTCCCGTGTTTTTTCACGAGACAGTTGTTTATCTTTCTCTTCACTAGCACTTGCTGCCATATTACTAATAATTTCATTAACTTTATAAGCTTCTTTCAAATATCCGCCTGTCGCTAACTTTCTACTTACATTTTGATAAAATTCTAGTGTACCAAATTGAATAGGGTTTCCATCTTCACCAGTAGAGTTTAAAATATTCTCCATAATCTCTTGTTTATCTTGAGCTGCCTGTACTTCTGGTAGCTCTCTTCCAAATAGCCTTGCTAGACCTAATCCTATACCAGTTCCTATACTACCTTGTGCAGGACCACCTGCTGCGTTAACGAGCTGTTGCGTTTGTTGTCTTCTTACTATATCAGGGTCATCAAATAAAGTAGTCATTAGTAAGCTTGTCCCATAAAGTAATTACTACGAGGAGAAGTACCCGAAAAGGTACCAGAAAATTGTGGTCTATTAGAACTAAATGGGCTAGTTGATGTTCTAAAATCCATGCCAAAACCACCTGCTTGGCTAGAAGTTGGTACTCCAGAAAATATAGGAGAACCCCCACCAACTGTACCACCAGGGTCTGTAGGAACTGTTCCTGTAACAGCACTAAATATTGTATTTAAGAACTTAAAAGTAGCGTTTCTATTAGCTTGTTCATTCTGTGCTAACAGTTGTGCTGAAGCAATATTACCAGGAGCAGCAATATTTGCTGCTTTTAGAGCCAAGTCCGCTGATGCGGAAGGTAGATTCTTAAAATTAATCAAATCAGCTAAAGTTGCGCTTTGCTCCCCTTCTAATAATTTTCTTCTCGTTTCTGCTCTGTCTATAGCTTGTAGATTTCTTCCTGCTGTTTGAGCAGAAACATCTGCTTCAAATCCACCTATTGCCTGTTGCCCACCTGGAGTTGTAAATAATCCTCCAGTTCCTGCTGTAACCTGGTCTCTTAATAGGTTTCTTGCTCTAGTAATATCTGGGTCAGCGGCTTCTTGAAAGAGCCTTTGCTCTCTAGCTATTATATCTTCCTGCCCACCCTCTGTAAAAGTTTTTAATTCCGCTGCTTTGTCATCAGCTATCTTTTGTAATATCTGCGCAATAATATTTCCTTCGCCACTAAGAGTTGATTTACTAGCAATTCTTCCACCAGACGCAGTTTGCTTTGTGCCAAATAGTGGTAAATCAATATCTATATTAGGAGGAAAAAATCCAGTTTGAGATTGCGCTCCTTTTGGAACGTCCCCAGTTAAACCCAACAGATTTGTTACTCCACTAATAGCTTTACCTATGAAACTCATTATGCTTTCCTCAATTCATAAAAATGTATGTTATCATTTTCTTTAGTCTTTTTTACGTTATATAATTTTGATAAATATTTAATTAATTCTTTCTGAAACTTACTTTCTATCTTGTTACTAATATCATAAAACCAAGTAAGAAATCCATATTCATCTAAAACCATAGATATTAATTCAGGCAATAAAAATGCCCACTTACCTTTAATTTTTTTACTAACTGCTACATGAACTTCGTGGTTATCTAAACCAAACCCACCATAAAGTCTTTCATTTTCATCAACTATACCTACAAACTTAGTAAAATTATTAAGTTGCTTTATAGCTTCTTGTATGGGGTCTTTCCTTTTTAATGACCCCGATATATATAGAAACTCAACTTGCTTACTGGGTTCTTCTATAATTTTTAACGCAAGCTTCATTGCCAGTTTTCTTTTTCGTCTCCAAACATACCTTCTACTTTCTTTTTATTTATTCTATAATTCAAATGCTTATACACTATACTAACAAGCAGAGAACAGAAAGCAATTCCTATAGCAAATAAAGTTGAGTAATGGTTTACATAAGCTGCTACGCAAGCCCAGCCACTACACCCGTAAGTAATAAAATCTATAGCTTTAACAACAGCTTCTGGGTGTTTAATAATCATTATTCTTCCCGTATATCATTATTACTATTATAGCCTTGTACTGTAAAATCACTATCGTCATCTGGATATTCTACTTTTAAATGTCTTACTCTTAGATATTCATATAAAAGTACATATCCCTTTTTCTTTGTATACCACAAAGCCATTGAGTATCCAAACATAATTAACCAAGGACAGAATACTGCACAAAATATAACTAAATGCCATTGGTTTGCGTCTTCCATATAAATATATGGAGATAGTACAGATTGTAATAATATTTGTGTTAATGCACCCATAGGCGCACCAATCATTATTGCACTAACTAGACTTTTTTTGTACGTCCACGGTGGATTCCTTTCTTGCCTGTTTATACGCTTTAAGTAAAGCTGGATATATATACCTATTAGGGTATTTATTAAGCAGGGAAGAAATAGTATTATTAGATACGCGTACCATGGGACATCAGTCATCAGGGTTTACTTGGAAACGCTACATCGTCAGGATTACTTTCAGATGCAGGTAAATCTCTTAATGCTTTTCTGTAAGCCGTTTGTGCATCTGACATAGTTACATCTGAACTTGCCCACCAATCACATTCACGCAATAGTTCATCTCGTTTCCTTCTAATTTTTTCCCATTTCTGTTCTGTTGTAGGTTGCATTGATGCAATAGCATCCTTTTCTGATTGCGTATATTCTCTGGTTATTATCTCACCAGTAGATACATTTAATTCTGTTACATCATGTGCCATTATATTTTCCTCTTAACTGAATTGTATAGATGCCGCACCTGCATCAAAGGTATCTGAACCACTAGCGTGAGTTAATCTAATTCTATCTAATGTTCCGCTAAGAGACTTACTCCCACTACCATAAGCCGTAATAGTTGTGCTTTGAACAGATATAATGTGTGATGACATCCAAGTATTATTAGCTACGTCTTGAAGATAAATATCCACAACTAGTTCATGTAAAAGAGCAGCAGCATCATTGAATAGAATAAAACCCGCAGTTGAACCCTCGGTAGCAGGACTTGTACCAGAAATTCTACCATATCTACTAAGATACCCTGAATTTTCTATACCACCAGAATCACCTAATTGTACTAACCACTCATCTGTTCCACTACCAGACATAGATTGCGCTAATAAGGTAATACGTTTAACTCCTGCAGGGATTCCTGTAAAATCAATACTTGTACCACTTGTAGTAGCTTGCTCTGCACTTACAGTAGTACCATTAATTCTAAAGTCTGTACCTGCATCATCTGTATGGTATAAGGAACTTGGTGTATCTGATTTAGTCCAAATTTGAGATGAACCTGCTACATCAGCAGCAGCAGCACTTCCCTCTACAATAAAGACTCCTGTGTTTGTAATTTTACTCATTTTGGATATTTCTCCTTAACAGCAGTTCTTTTAGCCTGAAGTGCCTCAAGATGGTCAGTATCTAGTAGAGCATGGACACACTCGTCTATTGAGGGATATTCTGATTTACGTTTAGTCTTATAATCAGAAGCATCAAAAACTTTCTTTGCCTCTGCCTGAGCAGCAGCAATATTATCTTTTTCTTGTTGGGTGTAATCTCTGGTTATTGTCTCACCTGTAATTACGCTAGTTTCTACTACTTCATTTGCCATTTTATTTTCCTCTACTGAAATTGAATATTAACTGCGCCAGAATCAAAAACTTCACTTCCACCAACAGTAGTGAGTGATAACTTATTCAACACACCACTCAGGGAAACATGACCATGCGAAACATGACCATTATTATTTGTTGTGCAACCACCTGAGAAACACCATTGATTAGCTGAGGAATTGAAAAGATATAAGTGGTATGTTCCATTGTATAGACTCGCGGCTACTTTTGTCTCCATTAACAGAAAACCAGCAGTACTATTTGCGTAGCTATTACCTAACGCTCCTGCATCACAATCATATCCAGAACTTACTACTCCACCACTCGGTCCAATACGCAGAAGGGGAAGAGATGTACCATTAGTACTTAACTGCTCAATCATAACAGTTACTTTCTTTACTCCGCTTGGAATATCGGTAAGAGTCCTAGATGCGCCACCGCCATGTGCGGCTTCAGTTCCCAATGTGACAGAATATGGGTTACTACCTGCGGCATCCTCAATTTCTGCTACTACTAATTTACTCATAGGTCGTTTACCTCTGTAATCACTTCATTCATTCCTGTCTTTAAGTTAGCTACAGAATCAGCGTTAGTTATCTTGGTATCTGCGGTAGCATCTCTTGCTGTTTGTTTTTTTACGACTACTGCGGTCTTTGCATCTGCATCACCTGCTTCATCAGCACGTTGGTATGCAATATCTAATTCTTGAAACTTAGGTACGCGAGCTTCTCTCACCTTTTCTTTAGCGATAACTTTAGACTTATCTAAGTCAACCTCAACACTCTTACCTTGTTCAGTTACCCAAGCGTTACGAAACGTCCTGTCACTAGGAACTGTGTCTACTTCAACAACATTAGCTGAGTCTCTGCAATTTTCAGGAACAG
>VTLG01007323.1_pt1 | contig 12435 bp, 9 predicted proteins | sample 4694571 | NCBI WGS metagenome assembly VTLG01 (sample SAMN12604809, study PRJNA352737) | marine metagenome | biome: ENVO:00000447; feature: ENVO:00000209|ENVO:00000569|ENVO:01000036; material: ENVO:00002151; isolation source: viral sequences binned using virsorter ... | reverse complement strand
AGATTTCCATAATACCATCAATAGCCTCTTGACCTTTCTCTATCAATGAATAAAGATTGCCACGAGTGTACTCATAATCACGATCCAAATCATCCTTTTCATATTTAACAGATTTTATATTTTCAAGCTCAATTGGTTTAGATTTATCTGTTACAATTTCAAGAGCATCATCAATTTCATCAAATTTCATAATTTATACGTCCTTACCTTGTGATGGGGAATATTCTTTAAAATCTGTGAAGAAAGAAGACATTTCATTAAATCCAAAATCATCACCAGAAGCGATAAGTGCATCATCACCAGTAAGTGGTAATGTAGCATCTTTAGATCCACTGATTATATCTATAGTAGAACCAGATACATGATCAATTACATTGGTTCCATCAACACCTCTGTATACAGTGAGTTCATTTCCAGCTATAGAACGAATCTGCATGTTCTCACCACTAATAGTGATGTAATCATCTACAGAGAAGTTAGCAGAACTATTAACAGAAAGTACTGTTTGTTCTGCAGCTAATGCCTTATTAAGTGCATTGGTATTATCATCGTTATAATCTTTAATTGCTCTTGGAGTTGCAGAATATCTCTGTTCACGTTTTGCAACTACTTTATTAGTATCAGTAAAGTAATCAACATTAACTTTCTTAATAAGACCGTCTGGACTATCAGAAACTGCACCAAACATATAAACTTTAGCACTAAATTGCATAGTTGTAATCATTGCACGACGATTATCAAAACTACCTTCATAATCATCACTCATATTAATACTTTCAAGAATTATTGGTATATCTCTTTTTTCATTAATTGAGGAAATAAGATTAAGTGTAATATTAAGACCTGGTTGAAAATATGGAAGAATCTGTTCCATTATTTGTAACATATCATCATTCAACTTAGTAGCAATACTAAGCATAAATCCAACATTATATGGAACTGGCATATAAACTTTCTTTACATTATCTGCAACTCCACTATTTAAAGTTCTGAATGTTTGAGTTATTGATGCTTTACGTGATGGATCATAATTTAAAGTTGTCATCTCAAATGACATACGAGGTAAAGTAATTGCAGGTCTACCTTGTATGGTTGGTTGTTGTTCTATCTTTGCAAGAAACTTCTGCATTGGCCCATATGCCAATGGAACTTTCATCCTACTCATATCTTGTCCATCATCAGCTTGATGACGAATCTCTATTCCATTAAAAAGTGTACCAAAACCAATAACAGTTTTTCTTAAAATTTCATGATAGAAGTATTGACCTAACATTTTTTTACCTATTTAAGTTGTTCAGATCCACCTACAGAGAATGGATTATATTTAGAAGTTGCAATCTCATACATCTTATGATGTACAGTTTTTTCTTTTTCTATTTCATCACTTTCATCAGGTTCCTCAGTAAACCAATCAGCAACTTCTTCTTCTGGTCTTGGATTCATAGATTCTAATTCTTTCATTTTTTCTGGGGGTGCATACCTATTTGTACCATTTGACACAGGCCATGAATCATATGGGTGTGATGGTTCTCCAAGTTCAGGGAGATAGTAATCGTCGTATGTCATATCTTATTTAGAAACTACCGAAAGGATTTGATTCTGAGAAATCAAGAAGTCCACCGTCAGCTTCAGTCTCTATAAGGACATTATTTGAAAATGCATCATCTTGGAAATCATCTGCACCTATTTTATATATTGTATAACTTGCTGTTTGACCCATACCTGGGAACTGATTTGTTGTTGCAGATCCAACAATAACTTCATTTAATGCAAAATTACCAGCCATGTTTGAAATTTTAAGGATCTTAGTATCCCAATCCCAATCCTTAACAATTGCAGTAGTAAGAGAACTCTGACCCTTAATCATTTCATTCAAGAAGAAGTTACCAGTTCCCATACCTGCAGATCCTGGTGGTTGAATAGTTATAATTGGAGCCTGAGTATATCCAAATCCTGCATTAGTGAATCTAATATCACTAATAGTTCCAGCAGCACTAACAACTGCAACAGCTGTTGCATTTGCAGTAGAAAGTCCAACTGGAGAAGTGCCAATTGCAACAGTAGGAGTATGTGCATACTTACTACCACCAAGTTCAGAACCATCACTCAATATCTTAATATGATTACTTCCAATACCAGCTATTGCACTTGCACCAGAACCACCAGCACCACTTATAGTAATTGTTGGTGCCTGAGTATAACCAAATCCACTATTTGTTATTACAATTTCTTTAACTGAATATGTTGTAGATCCAGCACCTATTGCAGTAGTAATAGCTACAGCAGTTGCATTTGCAACTGTCATACCTCTAGGTGATGTACTAATTGCAACAGCAGGTGGACTTGAATATCCAAAACCATCATTAATTAATGTAATTGTATTCACACCAAAATAAGTGGTTAAACCAGCATTAAATTTAGCTGTATCACCATATCCAGTAAGTGTTAATGGTATTATAAATCCATCATCCTCTGCATTATCATCAATTTGTGCAATACTTGTATCAATAATCGCATCCTCATATTCATACAATTCACAAGTTAATTGATACATGTAAAGTTTACCAAGTTGGTAGAATGGATTCTCATGTTCTACAAACTTAATTTCAAAAAGACTATCTGATAATGGAAAATAAATTAAATCTCCTTCCTTTGGTCTAGATGTTAATACAGTTTCATCATCACCATCTGCATAAAAAGTTCCTATAAAATCTTCATATCTTTCCTTAGAAACAACAAGAGTTAATTCATCAGTGGTTCTTACACCAAACTTTGTCATTAGATCTCCAGATCCCTGAAAACCTTCATAGTTTTGAATATATGCCTCTAATGCAAAACTATCATCAAATCTTGCAACAATATTTTCTTTCATCAAATCATCAGTTCCTACAAACTTTCTAGGCATGTAGAATATATCTATTCCATAAATCTTTAACTGTTCGTTAATAAGATCTTGGACTAGTCTTTGTTCTGATGCAGAACCCTGTAGGAAATATGAATTTAAAGCCATTATCCAATCAGATCAAGAGGTGGTGTTTCATAATCGTATGTCATTCTCTGTCTTAATTCACCTAATTCTACTTGTGCATCTTCATAGATTTGACGACCATTTAATTCAATACCACCAGGAAGTTTAACACCTTGGAACTTAGTTAAATTCACACCCCATTGTTTCTTAATAAGTGCAGTAATATATCTCTTTAAGAAACTATCATTATATACTTCTGTATTCTGAGAAGGATCTAATACTCTATAACAATCAATAACTAAGAATTGATCTGCTGTTGCAGATTTCCAATCCATATCAATATATAATTTATTACCACGTTTATTAAACCTAACCTTCTTATCTGGACTAATTAAGAATTGAATGGTTTCAAGATATGATTTAACCATTGAATAGTTAAGTAGTTCAATAGAACTAAAGTTATAAACATCATTCAAGAATATCTGATACGATATACTGAACATATTCTGGGAAATAGTATTATCATCGAATCTGAAAATACCATTAATACCAATAATATGATCTGGTACTTCAATATAATTTCTTTGTTCTGTCCATTCAGATTTACTTGTTATAAAGTGTGTTGATCCAGATCCTACTGCAGTTATATCAAGTGCAACACCATTTCCTGCATCCTCCTTAGTTGCAGCAAATCTAATTTCATTTCTATTATCTGCAATAGCCCAAAGTTTCTGACTATCAGTACCAATTCCAAGTGCAGTAGTAACACCAACACTATTTAAAGTTGCACTTGCAATTGCAATAGTAGTATTACCTGGCCCAAAACTATATTCTATCGGTGAACCAGTTACTAATCCGTGATTAGGTATAATAACATTATTTGCACTAACACTTACAGTAGCAGCTGCACTACCATTAAACAAACTAGAAGATATACCTGTTGAGGCTACAGTTTCAGATCTTGCAGCATCAATCATATCCTGAGTGATTTGATGTTTGAGATACATTTTCTCAACACCATCAAAATGACGTTCATGAAAAAATTGAACTGCATCATCTACAGCATCTTCAATTTGATCTTCATCAACGTTAACTTCCAATACAGGCTCTCCTAGTTGCCTGAGGCAATAATCAATTAATTCTTGTCGTGAACTAGGTTTGGCCATGAATATACGCTAGCTTTTACTTATTTATTGGTTTGGGTTTGGTCGTTTTGTTGACCGATTGCTGTGCAAGAACTTTTTTAGCTTCTTGATAATCAGACTCTAATTGGTCGATTACTTCTTGAAGTGTTCTTACTTTAGCTTCAAGTATTAAGTTTTCTTTTTGTTGTGCGTGAACCTTTGCGAGAGTTAGTTCAAGTAGAATGTTGAAGTTAATTTCTTCTTTGTTAGAATGTGCCACAGTCAATTGTCGAAGTCCAAGTCGGAACGCCAGAAGCGTTAGTAGTTAAGATATAATTAGAAGTTGAAATACCAGAGGCAGGAGCCACAGTGGACTGTACCTGACCATTGGCATCAAAGTATGAAACTCCATTGGTATTAGTACCAGCAGAGAAGATCATAGATGCAACTGTTGATACACCAGTTACTATTAAAGTATCTGATTGTAAAGTTCCAGTTACGTCAACGCCGTAAGCTTCAGTACTTAGTTTTTCAGCAGAATCATAGTATAGTTCTACTGGGCCATTATGAGTTGCTGTGAAAAATGACTCATTATTTGTTGTTGATCTTAGATGAACCTTATCACCATGTATGTAAGTAAAACCACCACTAACAGTATTTTTTACTGTAAAAGTACCTGTGTCATTCTCAATAGAAGAATTGGTGCCATTATGTACAATTGTTAAATCATCACTAGCTCCGAAACTTAATTTTGCATTATCTGCAAATTCTAATTGATCATCAGACTTATCCCATACTACATTATGTGATGCGCCAGTGAAAGTTACATCACCATCATGAGTCGCACCATCGTCAACGTGAACACCAGTAACCTCAGTTCCTGTGTTAGTTGTGACTAATTTTGCATTACCATTAAAATACAATCTAGCTGCATTTGATTCAGTAGCAGTAATTAAATCTGCATTTCCTGCTGCATTTTTAATTTCAATTTGATTTGTTTTGATTATCAGAACGCCAGTACCAGCATCAGTAATGTAACTATTTGAGCCGTCGTGAAACAGCTGGAGATCATCGCCATCGCCGATCATCAACTTAACATCATCTTTAATATCAAGAGTTCCTTCAGAAGAATCCCAAACAATATTCTCACCAGATGTAGCGCCTCTAAATTCTACATCAACATTAGCAAAGAAAGTTGCTTGAGTATGAACTTCTAATGAATCAATATATCCAGTTCCATCAACATATAAATTCCTCCATTGTTGATCAGCTGCACCTAAGTCTTTAGAATCATCACTAACTGGTAGCCAGTTTTGGTTTGTTGTAAATGCAGTCTTAGAATGTAAGTAAAGAATCTCTTTATCACCACCAGCACCACCATGAACAAAATATCCACAACCATTTGCAGTAGTATTACTTGCGGTAGAGGTAGATCCTACACCAACCTTATTGTCCTGTACATCTAGCCGTATGGTGTTTAAAACGGTCTCAGTACCATCAACAGTAAGATTACCTATAATGTGACAGTTATTCGCAACTGTTAGCCCACCACCCACTCTAACGTCTGTGGCGAGTCCTACAGTGATCTTATTATTAGTTAAGGTAGTCTTAGTCTCATTATCGGTTGCAGCGATTGTAAGAACGTCTGGTAAAAGTTCTACTGCATCAGTAGATGCATAACCTGCACTGATAACCAATGTACCTGGAACATCTTCAAATGCAAGTTGTCCATTGGCATCAGAAATTAGAATCTGATCATTTGCACCACGAGCTACAGGGAATCTATAATTTGTTCCTCCACTACCAAGATGGAATGAACCAGTAAATGTTGCACCAGTACCAACAGTATGTGTTAGTGTATTATGAGTAGCTGTAACGTTAGTTGTTGTTATTGTATCAACAACATTTAAAGTTCCAGTTACCTTTGCTCCATTAGTAAGAGTTTCAATTTTTTTGTTACCATTGAACATTAATTCAACGGCACCACCAGAAATGAAGTTAGCGTTATTTACATTACCAGCTGCATTTCTAATTCTTAATGTACTTTGATCTAAGTAATTATAACCACTTGAGTTTGATATCCTTAAATAACCTTCACTGTTGGTTATAAAACTATTTGAGCCATTATGATATACCTGTAAATCATCAGCTGAGCCGAAATTAGCTTTATTATTATCCTTAAATAGAAGTTTACTTTCAGACTGATCAAATGTAATATCATTAGTTGCAGAGTTGAATACTACATCTGCACCAAAGTCAACAGTACCATTAGCATCAATTGCACCATTAGTTGTTGTAACACCAGCTACTGTTAGACCATCACTTAAAGTTAAATCTGTAACAACAGTTGTTCTTGCATTAAGTGTAAGAAGATCTGTAATTGCATCACCAATGGTAGTATTACCATTAAGATTAACACCCTGAACAAAAGTAGTAATACCAGTTACTCTTAGGTTCTGTGTTACTGCATCAGTTATATCCGTCCTTGTAATTGTAGATATACCTGCAACTTTTAGTCCATCTATATTTCCATTACTATCTGTAATCAATGCAGATAATGGATGTGTCTGACCTGGAGTATGATCAAGAAGTTTATATGTATATTCTCCACCAATCTCTACGGGATTTCCTGCAACGTTACCTATAAAAATACGTCCCGCTTTATTTGCCGAAGTACCAGCGGTTCCCTGTTCTACAGTTGCTGCTAATTCTCCAAATTCCAAAGAACCAGGAGCAGTCGCACCAGTAGATCTATGAATTCTAATCTTACTGGCCATTAGAACGAACCTCCATTAACGTCTAAATTTTTTACATTTGTTGGTGTTAATTCATTAGTGGCAACCCACTTACTCAAATTTGCATCATAAACTAAAACTGAACCATTAGCAACATTAGATACGTTAGTATCTTGAAGACTTGCCATTGTTCCACCTGATGTGGAAGAAGTTGTCGGAACCTTAACACCCTGTGTCTGACCAACTCTTACTTTAATCGCCATAATTACACCTTAGTTGCGCCTTCTCTAACCAATGCTGACCCTTCTACAATTCTTGTTCGAGTACCACCAGAGGCAGTAAGAAGAAGATCATAGATGTAACGTCCAGCTTTAATACCAGATGTTACTGTATCAGTCATATCAATTCTCACAATACCATTATCCCTATCGGGAAAATCAACTGTAAAATCATACTTCTTTGTACTGGAAGGATGTTTACGGAGTTGCGCTGCTCCTGAATACCCATCAAGATCCAAAGCAGAATCAGATGCATCATCCGAAAGATTGAATGTTTGCGTAAAATCAGCCCCTTGATCAATCACCAGATTTACAACATATACAGCCATTCTTAATAGTTAGTTTTATCTAGATATATTTATCTAATTACAGTTTATCAATAACTTTATTCAAAAGTGTCTTGATATCACTCATTTCATTCTCTAAATTCTCAAGACGTTTTATTTCTTTCAATCGTTGTTTATATTTTGATTTATAAGCAACGTATGCAGATTTATCGGTATTAATAATAGCACCACTATCATCATCTCTGAATAAATCAGATCTACCTTCAACTTGTTTATAACTCATTATGCTAATGCGATTGTTCTAAAGTCTCTAATTCTAGGAACCTTAGCCTGATTAGTACCAGTCATTATAACTTTAATCTGGAATCCATGAAATTCTACTAAATCATTAACTGTAAATTGATAATCTCTGAAATCTTTATCAGACCTAGAGGCACCAACAAATTTATCAGGTCTACCATCATTATTTTTAGCATCAATTACTTCATCACCAAAACCATCTCCAGTAGTATCATTTAAATTAGCAAAGCCTGGGAATAATTCAAATGTAGATTCTGATGTGGGTGAATCTAATCTAATCAAACGATATAAAACTCTTATATCATTAGAAACATGTCTATATGCAGCAAATCTTACTTGTAAAGATGTTGCTGGATTTTCTAAATCAACACGTTTGGTTATATAAATTGCACCATTTGGATCATTAAATCTACTATTAACTTTTGGATCAACTCTATAATCGGATGTTCTTTGATCTAATCTATTTGTTGTAGTAATCATAGAAAGTCTATCTAAGTCAATCATAGGAGATACATTAGTATCCTTACTTGTTAACACATACTCTGTTGTAAATGATTTACTACCAGGTAATGATGTTAATTGATTACTTTCATTGATCTTAGAAGCAATTATTCTAGGAGTTTCAAAAAAAGTAATTCCATTTAAAGATATAGATTCAAACCCTTGATCTTGCCAAGAAGACTCACTACCACTAGCACTAGTTCCAGATACAGTTCTAACTTGACCAGTTATATTTGTATCAGATGGAGTCATGAATTCAACCATTGGTGTAATAGCCTCAAACTGTATATTTTGAGTTGCTCTAACTAATTCACCACCAAGTGATTCGGTATCAGAGAATTTTAACTTCTTAGATCCACCAGTACCATCTCTTGTAATACCATTACCATTAGCAGTAGTATTAATTTTTATATAATAACCATCAAGAGTTGGTTGTAAAGAATTATCCACATCCGCAAATGAATGGGTTGTGTTAATTCTTCTTAATGAAACACCAGCAGCTTCATATTTACGTACTCTTCTATTAATCACATGAGTCTCAGGGGTTGTGTCATCTATACCCCGTGTAATTCCAGTAAGTTGTTTTGGTGTAACACCAGCATTAACTCCTGTATACTTGATAACTTCATTACCAATTTGAACATATCCAGGGTTAGTTGCACTAACTGCAAGACCTTCAAAACTTGTTAAGAATGATACGTCACTTACTTTAACTGCAGATGTTGCACTAGCTGCATATTCCTCATTTAATTTTGCAGTCGTAGTAACTCCTACTGCACCAGAGATAGTAACTCTGTTATTCGCAGCGTGCATACCATGATTTCTATGTTTCACATGGAAATGCAATCCATCTTTTTCTGGAGATACTGTATTAACCGCAGTAGGAGTTCCATTATTCAATGCAGAACCACCAACAATAGTTAATGCAGCAGAAGTATCAAAATCACCTTCAACTCTATTTAAAATAACACTATTAACATTTGAAACTGCACCAGCACTAAATCTAATATTTCTAGCAGTCTCACCTAAACTTGCACCTAGAACATCTCCAACCTTATATCCAGATCCACCACCAGTTACACTAATTGCATTTACAGCTCCATTCTGAATAGTAACTGTAGCAACTGCACCAGTACCATCACCAGTTATACTTGTTAAACCAATACCTGTATATGCTAAAGTACCAGATGCAGGTGTTAATCCAATACCAGTAGTAGTTTGATATGTTGCAGTAGCCAAAGGCCCTAAATGTGCGACAATATTACCATATGAAATATTACTACCTACAGTCTGTTGTAATCTAGAACCAACTGGCCAATTACTAGTTGCAGTACTAGAATTTCCTTGCAATTTAATATTAACTTCATGAGAATTCATGGTTAATGGTGTAGGTCTTAATATTGGTTTCTCCAATTCACCAACACCCAATTCTGGATTATAAAGTTTTAATGCGCCTGGGCCAGGAACAAATTTACATGTATTAAGTACAAATTTAAGATCCTCAAATTGACTTGCTTCCCAAGTAGCACCATTTTGAGATTTAAATAATGATCCCAAGTAAGGTTGTGTAGAAACAATTCTTCTTTCACTTTCTTCTAAATTTCTATCTTCTAAATCTTCATCACCCATTCTAGCAATAAACACATTATAATCGTTAGATTGTGATATTAAAGTAATTGCATATTCTGTTCCACCACCTTCTAGATATACAGGAGATGGGAATGTAAATCTAGTTGGTACTGTACCAAATGTCGATATACCAACTTCACTTGGTTCTAATACTTTTTCACCAAAAGGAACAATTCTAGTTGTTGGTAATCCAGTTTTCATAGTTCTGATTTGACATGTAACTGGAATTGCACTATCTTTTGTCTGGAAGAATATATCTACAGATGATACAAATACACCATTTGGGCCAGCAATTTCAATTGATTCTGCAAGGGGATCAACCCACCATACTTGTTCAGTAAATCTTTCTGCAAATGATTGTGTTTGGAATGATCTTGTGGATGAACTACTTATTGTTGTACTATCATTAAGATCTACTTGTTGAATCTCAGCATTTCTGATATTCATTATATCTTCTTGAACTGTGTTGAGTGTACCTTCTGCACGGAAATTAGTTTCAGCTGAAGATACTCTATCAAGTACACTACGTGAATCAACAGAACTACTGGATAATCTAAACGTCTTAGATCCAGTTCTAAATTCAGGAGCAGATGTATCAGTTGGTTCTGGAATAAACAATGATCCCAATGCAGCACCTTTCTCATCAGCTATTAATTTAACATCAACTACTTTTGCGATTGCATTACTAGTTCTACCAGTAAGTATCATATTCTTAGCAATATATCCATGAAAATCCCCAAGAACTTGCTGTTGTAATGATGCAGTATCAATATTAAGAACTGAAGTTGTTGCAGAATAACTAGAACTCAATGCAACATTATCTGCATATGGATTAACATCATATATTATTCTAGGATTATTATATGAACCAAATTTGTGATTTGGTTGTGCAGTTCTAAATGATATTCTTGGGCCAGATCCATTTCTTAAAGAGTCACCAACAGTACCATCAACGGTTTCACCAACTTGGAAAACTCCACTAGTCATTTCAATCTCAACCAATTTAGGAGTTATATACTTATCAAGATTTTGTCCATCAAAAAATGTATAGAATCTTGTTCTTGGTTGTATTCTAGTAGCAATAAATTCAATATTTCTAGATCTCATGAAAGGTACACTTTCCTGACTAACGAGTTTGTCACCCATACTTTGAGTATCAATTCTCTCATTAACCTCAAATTGAATACCACTACGTGTTAATCCAGTATCAACAACTATTGTTTCTTCAAAAGTATCAGTTGTTGTATCAAGGAATGTTGTAGTTCTAGTACGTCTCCTACCATCACGTTCTACATTACTACCAGTTTGTCGAGTAGTAGTTTCAGAACCTACTTGTGCAGTAGTAGAACTTGTAGAAGACCAAACCTCTTCCCATGCACCCCAATCAATAGGACTCAATCCAGTATTTGGATCTACTTCCAACTCTACCATTGTTTTTGCAAAATCACCTTCAACCTCAACAACATTTGCATCAAGTCTTTTTTCATTTACCCATACATCACTAGCTGGATTTAATTCAACACTACCAATCCAAGTAATAACTGCAAATGGGTTAATATTTTCAGTTCTAGTTGCAAATGGTTGTTTAATATATTCAGATTCGGTGTAATCTAAAGTTACAATATCACCAGTTCTTCTTAAATCATTTGATTGTAAATCTGCAACCTCTGTTAAATCCGCTGAAGGATTAGCTGTTGTTCCTATACCAATAACCTGTTCAGATCCAACAAGAAGATCAAGACCATGAGTATAATGAGTTGGTCTTAATTCACCTCTAGATGCATCATTTGCAGCCCTATAACAAGGATGTCCAAGTGCTTGTGCTGCATGACTTCTGAAATTATCTACAAAAAATCCAGATTTAAATCTATTTAATCCTGTTTTTGCATCATCAATAGTTAAACTAGCAGTATCTGTTTCTAATAAAGATAATTGAGTATAATATTCTACATTTTTCAATCTTCGTTCTAATCTACCAATATCAGACATTGTATATCTTTTATGTGTAGCAACAATTGCACGAGATTGCTCTCCTGCCGATCTAACAAATGGTCTATTTGTAACTGTAGCTACAGTGAAAGTACCAGGAGGATCTGCAGGTGGTACAACATCTGCAGAAGGTGCTGGAGATCCTTTCTTAACTTCAAAGAATCCTTCTTTACTTAAGTAAATTTTATCTATTCTTGCAAGATAATGTGAATATGTTAATTTTACATCACTATCACGTACCAAAACAACAGGTTTTGGACTAGCAGTAGTAAAACTGCGAGAACCATAATCAAATGGTGATAAAGAACCACTATAATCAGAAACACGAGGTCTTGCATCTACATAATCACTAACTGGTATTCCATTCCAATTAGTCATATCTTCAATAAAATTCTCTGGAGAATAACTATTAACTGTTGCAAAATCACTTGCATCACCATCTACAATATAATGATCAAATATAATAGATATTCGTTTAGAAGGATCTGGAGTATTATCCTTTCTTATTATTCTTGCATAATCATAATATTCTGATCTTTGGCCAGTATCAAAACTAAAATTCTTACTTATAAGTTTATCACCTTCATCTACTACAGAAACTTCACCAGTAATACCAGATGATTT
>VTLG01006611.1_pt1 | contig 12435 bp, 9 predicted proteins | sample 4694571 | NCBI WGS metagenome assembly VTLG01 (sample SAMN12604809, study PRJNA352737) | marine metagenome | biome: ENVO:00000447; feature: ENVO:00000209|ENVO:00000569|ENVO:01000036; material: ENVO:00002151; isolation source: viral sequences binned using virsorter ... | reverse complement strand
AGCAACCTTGCGTGTCCCGCCCTTTCTTCTCAGATACACGTTTACATTTCTAAGCGTGCCAACAGATTCAGTGAACTCTGATGGGTTGTCTCCAGAGAGCATTATTATGTGCTTTGCCTCATCGAGCAGACCCTCTTCCGATGCCTCTACTATTGTTCTGGCATTCGCTTTTCGGGCATTTTCAGGGGATAACATGCCACGGGCAAAACTGGTCGCAAACTGCTTGACGGTGGGGACTGTCATTCTGCCAGGCACTTTTGGACGTATATGACGCAGCCCGCCTCTGGCTGACAGTGGCAAAAAGTCTTCAAAGATCACAGCAAGCAACTGAATCGTAAATATCGAAGCGTCACCAGCAAGCACAAAAGTCCTTCCAAAGTTATTTATTAGGCCAAATGTTTTAGTAGCCTTATTCGCAGGCATGGCTTTACTGAAATTCTCAAGTGCGCCACCCCTGCCAACCAGATCATCAAGGAACTGCTCACCTTCAGCAGTAGTTGCCACCTGTCCGTCGAAAAGCCGCTTCTGTGCTTCTATATAGTTCTTTTTTGTTGGGGACTTTTCAAACTCGTAGTTTTCTTTTACCCACTTCACAAGGTTGTCTTCAGCAGCTATGCGATATGACTGCCTGATCCTGAGTTTTACCACCTCGTCATAAGGCATCAGTACAAATCCCTGCTCACGAAGTTCTGCTGCTGTTCGGACAGAACGTGCTTGCTGTGCCCTGGATTGTGTACCCAACACTCGCGGTCGGTCGGGGTCAATTCGTGTAGTTATCAGTTCCCCGTTAGCATCGTATGCCCCATAAAAACTATCATTCTCAAATTGCCATTTTCCCTTAATACGCCTGCTTGCAAATAAGATATCTTCGTCTTGCGTAAAGCCGATATCCTGTCCGTGCTTACGCATGAACGCAGATGCAGCTTCGTCCAGTTCCCCCAGAACATCGATGTATTCCTGTTGGTCTGGTGTCATTCGCGCCCTAAACGCAGGAAGTTTTGCCTTCTCCCTAACCTCGTTCAGTGAAAGCCCTTTGAACTCTCCACCCATGAATAAACCAGAGTCATCAATGTCGCCAAACAACCCTTCCCTGCTGCCAATTTCGTCTATTCGAGCAATCAAACGGTCGGCCTCTAAAGTGCCTTCTTCAAGTGAATGAGCAAAACCAATAATTGCTCGTTTGCCTTCATTGTTTGCACCCAACATCGGGTTGAAGCCGGTAAGAACCCTGCCAATTTGAGTAGACTGAATGATTCGCCCTAACTTAGCGTTCATTGTCTCGTTGAACGCCACATCAAGGTTTTCCTGAATCGGACGCAGTTCCCTAAATCCGCTGTCAGGGTCGATTTCTGCTGGAACAGTCTCATCTATACGTGCAGTAGGGGGCTTCCCACCAGTCACATCAGAAGGCAGGTCAGCACGTACTGGCGTGGCATCTATGATCGCCTGCTGCTCTGGTGTCAGCCGCCCTCCTGCTGCTGAAACCCTGCGAGCCTCATCAAGTTCAGCCGCCCTAGCAACAGCCAACGGATCAGTTGGAGCAACTCGTTGAAGCGGCGTTACCTCTTCAGCCACTTCCCCAGCAGCAGTGGCAGCCTGCCTAGCTGGAGTGGTTGGTGCTTTAGCTGTCAGTTGGGCATTTCTTATCCTATCCATGTTATACATGCCACTGTCAGACAAAAGTTTCAGTTGTTCAGGCGATAACTTTTCGTTTGCTCCTAAAACCCTCACTGCCTCATCAAGTTCAGTAGAAACAACGGGCTTATCCGCAGTACCCGTAAGGTCAAGAACCATCTCACGAGCATCTCTAGTCGTTCGACCAGTTTCTTTAAAACCTAATTTGCTAAATAGTTCAGGACCTCTACCAGTTTTCTCTGCATAAACCTCAAAGCTGGTTGCCCCACGCCTTCGCAGTTCTTCTGTTGTGTCTCTGACAAGTGCCTCGCCAAAGCCCTGCCTGCGTAGTTCTGGGCTTGTCTCAAAGTCAACAATCGAACCTATTACCTTACCGTTTTCATCAGGTAGCAAAATTATTGCCTGTGCTGTAGAACCCTCGTTTGACACAGTAAACCGTACAGCTTCCTCTGGGAACGGTCTTGCTGCTTCGTCAGTTACCTTGAACCCACGTTGACCCCCAGCCCCCCTAGCAGCAGCGTCAGCCTGCCTAGGAGCAGTGGTTGGTGTGCCTAACGCACTCTTGTCGAGAACAAGAATCTCATCCATCCCTCGCAAGCGTGTGGCAATAACGCCATCATGCCCTGCTTCTCTAGCAAGGGCGCCAATGTCTTCAAGGCTCTCAGCGTCACGAACCTGATGCCACTTGCCTCCAATCCGCACATCGAACGGCTGCATTGCCTCGCCTATGAGGACGCTATCAACTTCACCACGCTGTATAGCGTCTACAAGTTCAGGCGGTTCACGATAAGTGTCGAAGTTCTCAGGGTCTATTTTGAGAGGGTTCTTCAGGCGTAGTTCTGTCTCTTGCACGTTACGCCCGTAAAAACCTGCTGTCTCTGCATCAGGAGCAACGTAGACCCCTTCACCGAGTCCACCTGGGTACCTCGGCGCAGCAGATTCTATGTCGCTTATATCGAAGACCTTCTCTGACCCGTGGAATACACGCATAGGCTCAACATCCCCAGCAGCCCTAGCAGCAGCAGCAAGATCTTCTGGGTCAGCAAACGCATCAGCCACGCCTACTGGCGAGATGTCGGATGCCTTTCGCAAGGCTGCACCAGCACCAGCCTTTGTTCCGCTTGCAGCAGCCCTTGTTCCGCTTACAGCAGCACGGGCAGGTTTAGTGACAAGTCCTGGGGCGCCAACCACAGGAAGGACGTTCAGTGGGTCTAGTAAAGCCGCACCTAGTTCAGCACGATTAAGGTCCCAAAGCCCCTCGCCTGTCACGTAATCACGCTCACCTCGAAGGATTCGCGCCAGCCCCTCTATTGGATTAGATGCTCCTGCGGGGCTTCCCAATATGGTCATATCACTGGCTGCGGGAAGAGACTCCCTGAAAGCGCGAGGAACTGAAGATATTACACGCTCAAACGGATTTGTCGCAGCAGCCTGTTCTGCGGCTAATTTTTCTGCAAATGCACGGTCAAAGGGAGTCTCACGTACAGGTAGCACTTGTCGTGCCATCGCTCCCACCCCGCCACCAAAATCAAAAACAGGAGCAAGGTCTTCAAATGCCTCAAGGTGTGCGCGTCCAAACGCACCAACACCACGACCTAAAGTTTGGTCGAAGACGCTAGGGCCAGCGGCATCTGCCTGTGCTTGCTGTTGAGCAAGGATTCCTGCACGGCGATCACCAGCAGGATTTATCTGGAATCCATCCTGCTCAAAGCCACGGAACGATTGCGGTGCTGCTTGTGGCTGCGTCGCATTGAACTCTTGCTCGCTTTGAGCGATGAACTCGGTGAACTTCTGCGGAGCCGTGGGATCGTCACGCTTCAGACGATATGCGTTCCCTGTTAGATTACGGGCAACGCTGTCAATCTGGTCAAAAAAGTCGTTCCCAGGAAAAGGAGGCTGTGTCATTCAGTTCTCCTACTGGTTGAATAAGAACCTAGCCGGTGATGCGAAGCGGGAAATACCTGTTCCCATTTGAGAAACAGGGGCACGTCTGGCACGCCTGCCAAGGTTGAAGTCACTGTTTAGAAAATCTGTAAACGACTGCGGTGCTTGCCCCTGCTGGATTCTTTGCCCCAGATTACCAAAGAACTCGTTTTCAGCCTGCTGTTGCAGGTTAGAAAAAAACGGTCGGTTGAATGAAGTTACCTGACGTTGCTGTGGTAACTGGGCGAACTGGTTCAGAAACGTCTGAAAGCCAATACGCCGACCTTCAGCGGTATCCGAAAGAACATCAAAGATGTTAATAGGGCTAACCATTTACCCAAAAATCCTTGTATTCAGGAAATCTGCGAACGTGCCTCTCGTGGGTCGATCTTGTGCCAGATATGACTCAGACAATGCTGCCGCTGACGGCAAGAACCTGGAAAGAGAGCCATACCGTCGCCGTGCAGCATCAAGAGCAACGTTCGCAAGAGTTTGCCCCTGTCCGGTAGTGGCTGGATTCAAAATACCTCCAGCAAGATCAGACGGGAGTACATCCGTTGCCGGTGATGTAAACCCTCGCGCTTGGTCCAGCAAGCCTCTGGCAGCTTCGGCTCCAGCCCGCCCAAACAACGGGTTCGTCCAATCGCCTAATCGATCATCAACAGATACTCCACCTTGTCTATCAGAAAGGAACCTCTCTAATGTCGGGTAGGCAGTTTCTTCTGTCAGGGCAGAAGCAGGGTTAAATGCTTCTTGCGTAAGGAACCTGTCTTCTATTGCACGCTGACGATTTCGTGCAATTTGCCCCATTAATCCACCGCCGCCTTCGAGATTGATACCACGCCCTCTCATTCCTGCTCTAAAGCCGGGACCAAACTCAAAGGATTCACGAGTTAGCGCTTGCGATTCTTTCTCTGGCCCCCAAGAAGAAAACTCGCCGCCGGTACCACCGCCACCACCAGCACCACCGCCACCACCAGCACCACCGACTTCTCCTAAAGGAGTTGGCTGGATGCCCTCAAAGAAATTAGTCTGTTGGAGGGAACCACCCCCAGAAGCCCTGACAGGACTGGTGGAGCCACCAGCGTACAGAATGGTTCCATCACCCAATACTTCGTCAATCAGTAGTGACCCAGCAGACCCCTTTGCATCACTGTCTGTAGCAGGAGTGTCGCCGAGATGACCTGCCCTTGCAGTGCCACCTTGAAGTCCTCCAAATCTCCTGGCTTTTGCGAAAGCGTTAGCGTAAGTGGGTCCTTTTATAAAAACAAGACGTTGTAGACCGTTAGGCATTGTAATATAAAAAGCAAAAATCATGGCGTAATCTCTTTTATATGTTCGGTTCTAACCCTGCTGCTTCAGCAGTGTTCCTTGGCGCTGTAGTGTTATATCCCGCATCAGGAGAGGGCGCAGCACTGACTCCCATTGTGCCAGCCTGCGCCAGCAATCTTGGGTCTGCACTTACTGTAGCAGGATTTGCCATATCCTGTACACCCGCCCCACCGCCGGGTTGAGCAGCCCCGTTCATACCGGCTGCTGCTGCCATCGGGTTCGCATTAACAGCCTGTTCAAACTGGTATTGCATTGCCGCTTCTTCCATTGCCTCACGTTCGATTTCCCTCTGGATATCCATTTCAAGAAGCTGGATAACCTCTTCAGGTTCCCCCGAAAGACGGGCTGCGTGCCACTGTGTGAGCAACTCGTATTTCGCGCTTGACGCACGTATTCTAGCCCCTGACATACGCCGTTTTTCAAGGTCGTAATCCTGAACTTTAGCGATTTTAGTGGCTGCATATTGCTTCGATACGAGTGCTGTGCCGGTACTTGGATCGACCTGCGATGCGACCTGTGCGGCCTGCCAGAGCGCAAAATCGTCCTGTGGCTGTGTCTGCCTTAGTTCTACAGATAAGAGGTTATGTCCCTTGATATCGTCGGGGGCGATAACCTTGTTGAACGGCTGGTCTGTGTGGGTCTTGCCCCGTACTTCGATATCCTTGTATCGTCCGGTTTCGTACTGTCTGCCGAGGTTGTCGAGAATACCTGCAAGCATGGATTCCACTGCTTTAAGGAAGGGGGCAACTACTTCGTTATCTGCCTGTGACAGGATTTGAAGTGCCGCACCGGATACAGGGGATGTAAGTCTTCCAAGTGCAGGATCAGACAGACCGGCATTTGACTCGTCGAGCCTCAACTCGCCTTCTAGCTGTCCCGCATCTGCTGTCAGTTGCGAAATGGGGAGAAGCCCTATGTCCTCGTCGTTATCCGTGGACAGTCCAAGTTCAGCACCGGAGGCAAATGCGTCCTGATCCAGTTCCTTGGTACCGTCCCTTGACTTGACGATCAGGGTGCCCTGCACGGCTCTTGCCGTAAGTGCCATTCGGTACGATGCAAGCCGGTTTACCTGTGGAATGACGTGTCGGAGCGCAGCAAAGATGCTGTCACCGACGTCTTCTATGCCGGGGATTTCACGGGTGCCGTCGATAGTATCTTTCAGGCTGTAGTTCATTACGCCAGGGTTGTTGCCGATCAGCCGAATCACGATAGGGAAATTAACGGCAAAGGTGTCGGTCGGCTTTTTTGCGTACTGCCCGTCAATAATGACGCAGTTCATGCGTTTGCCGTCTTCTGTCCAGTAATAGTCCACTACACGGGCAAGTTCGTCATCATCGTCTTCATGGTGCTGGACATTGTTTTCTATCCCGAACTTGAATTTCGGGTATTCGTCACGGATATCCTGTTTTGCACGCTGGGTTATAATCGCTGCCCATAGCGGTTCCCCACGGCCTTTTTCGTAAACGAGGTTTCGCGGGTCGATGGGCACGATATCCGGTATTGTCTCTCCCTGTGCGTCTTTAATAAGTACCGCACGGGTGCCGATCCACCCTCCACGAACGACTGCGTTCCATGCGCTTTCGCCCTGCACAGTGGAGTTCATGCCGCCTGACTGCAATCGTTCGTCTGCCATTTCGAGGACGCCGACACACCATCTTTCGTAGGCGTTGTTCTTATCTCGGAACTCTTCGTTGTCGGCATCGTCAAGCACTCGGATAATGCGTTCTGCGTATCCGACTCCGTTGGACACTTTGCGTGCAAGGACTTTCGCGAAGTTGGTAGTAACGGCATCTTTTATCGTGATGCCCTCGGTGGGCATTGGGACGAACGGGGTATTCTTCCAGCCCCATTCGTAGTCAGAATCCATGAATGCGGTGCGTTTCTCGAAGACCTGTTCCTTGCGGTCCACCTTGTTGAGGATACGCTCTATTGCAACCTGGTCTCTCTTTGATGCCATTACCTGTTATTTCCCATTCGCCGTATGCGTTCTTCTCGTGTAATAACCTTGATTTTTTTAGACTGGTTGTATGCTTCTTTACGCATCTGCCATGCCAGTCCTACTGCCATCGGGTAGTCATCATGCGTGCCGACCATGCCTTCAATCCGACCGTCTTTGTCAGGGTTCCTGATGACGGACGTGAACTGGTTAAGCCCCGCCTTGCTTGGGATTATAACCAACCTGTCCCTGACTGCCTCTATCAATTCCCCCCATAAAACGGTACGAGTTCGCCCATCTGTCCTCCACCCGATCTTGCCTGACAGCTTTCCCTGGGGGTTTCTTCGTTCGTAAAGTCTTGGATACTTGAGTTCCTGCGCCTTCTTGAGGGTCAGTTCTCCCCAGTCGTTATCCTCGATGGCCCAGATAGGGTTGTTGTAATCGTTGAGCAGGTTGACAGATTCCATTGCGAAATGCTCAGGTGCCATCGTGTTCGAGTAGACGTCGGCAACAACGTATCCTGTCTCGACGTCAATAATAGCAGTAACGGAATAATCGGCTCCGACTCCGTGCGAGGTATCGCTGCCTGCTGCGTATTTTTTCGCGACAACAGGCTTCTGGTACACGTTAATCACGTTATTGCGTATTTCGACCGGCTTTTTCGTGTCGAGGTGCATCGACTCAATGGCATCAACATCGAACGCAGCCATGACCCTTGACGGTCGCAGTGCCTCTTCCACGGAGGTCGGATGTTCCTGTTCCATGTAGAGTTCGGGCGACATTCCGTCGGTAACGGGTGCTTCCCTCTGTACCCTCTCGTACCACTTTTCGTCACGGTCAGGCCGTGACTGCCAGCCGTAGAACACTGCCTTGAACCCGTTTTCGGGTGATCTCCGGTGTATCTCCTTGAACAGCGTTCCTGCTTTTTTCTTGTTAACAGTGGAACACTGGATCAGTTGCCCGCCTGCATCGATTGTCGGCTTGATCGCAGCGTAGTTAAGTTCCAGGTTATCGTGGAAATCTGCCTCGTCCTGAATAACAAGCGTGGCATTTTCTCCACGTCCTGCTTTCTCAGTAGACGGCAGTGCGGTGATCTTGGACATCCGTGACGGGAACTCCATCGTGGTGTCGTTATCCCTGCCAATGGGTATCTTCAGATGTTGCGGCAGGTTTTCGTAGACGATTCTTGCCTTGTTAAGAAACGCAACGGACTCAAGTTGTCCCTGTGAGAACGCCAGTACGTTTGCGCCTTCCTTGTACATTGCTGTCCAGAGTGCGAATGTTGCGAGTACCCATGAGAAGCCAAGCTGTCTTGACTTGAGGACGTTTATGAGTCTTTCGTTTTCGAGGATTTCGACAAATCCCGTTATGTGGTCCCATTTCTCGAACGGTATGACGCCGCCCCTGTTGGTTGCGGTGGGTGGTTCGAGCAGTTTCACGAAATCGAGGAAGTCAATAAAGGATCGTGCTGCAAGTGCCCGTTCTATGTCCTGTATGGTGACTTTCGTGGGGCCTGGTGTTGTTGTCATGTTGAAGACTCGTCTGCTGGCAGTATCTCTTCGACGGTTACTTTGCCTTCGAGTTGTGGCATTTCCCTGAGTGATCGTAACTGGTCGAGGGTGAACTCTTCAAGTTGGGCTATGTCGTGTGTAACGGTAGTTTCGATGTGATCCACGAACATCCTGAGAGTTTTTCCCAGTAATTCCAGTGCCCTGATGCGGTCGCTGTCTCTTGTAGCGTTTTCTGCCAGTTCATAGAGTCCATTTAGCACGTAGAGCCTGTCGATCTTCTCTTCTGCGTGGTGCAGGTTGTGCAATCTCGTGATTTCGGCCTGTACAGACTCGTATCTAAGGAGCCTGCTTCCCATCGCAGCGGCTGACGGCCCTGTCGAGTATCCTGCTGCTTCAGCAGACGCCCTTACCTTGCCGGTATTGACGTATTCCCTTGCGAACACCTTCTGCTTAAAGGCGTTTTCCTCGTCCCTGGTGGCAAACAGATGCTTCTTTTCGGCGGTACTCAATGCCTTACGTCTTCCTCGTCGTGCAAAACAGCGTTATTTACGATATTCAACAAGCACTGGACGCACACGTAGTTGTTTTCCCCGTCAATCAGGAACGTGAAAATCTCTTCAATCTTGCAAAAAACACAGATTTTTGTCTGCATAGAAAAATAATACACGATACACTGCTCTAAAGATCAGGGGTTGAGGAACCTCACCAGCTAGAGGTAACTCCCCCTGGTCTTGCACAAAACCCCAACGCTCAGATAACATGCAATAACGCGGCTGGTTGCCTTACGAAACCAGCGGGGAAATAATGGCCACATACGCGTTATACGCTAAAAGCCAGCCACATAGCTGGGGATCATAAAGCAATCCAACCACAGCAGCAGACGGAACAAGCCTCAGAAGAGGCAGTCTCTCTCACCCAGCAAGAGTAATGCGACACAAAACTGCCAAAACCCGTTAAAGGGGGGTAGGGGGGTCATTTAACCAAACCACGTTGCCGCTTATCATGTTCGCGAAAACTGCCAACAGTAAACTTTATGAGCTATCCACACCGAAGCCCCAAAGCGAAAGGTGTGTATAGCGAGAATACCAGCTAACCAATCCTCTCCTAAGCCAACTTTAACAAGCAAACAGCCGTCCTGATACTAAGTCACAAGTAAACCATCTCCTTACTGATACACAGTCCCAGTTAACAACAGATATCCACATGTTAACTGCCAAAATGTCACCTTTTGTACACACATTTACCCTGTGGATAACGTGTGGACAACTGTGGATAAGCACTGTCAGCCTGGTTCCAGAAAACAGAAAATTGGTATGCGATATTTATGGGTTCACCACCATAATCATAACCAACCAACACAAGACATACCGCCACCCACCAAACACTAGCCACACATACACCAGTTACTCGCCACCAGCCAACTGCCTGCTCACATGCCAACCAGCCACCCAAGCAGCCAACCAAGCAGCCAACCAAGACAACCAAGACAGCAAGCCAAGCCAGCCAACACGCGTGCTTTCCACAGCACAGCAGCACGCCAGCCACAGCCAGCCACAGCCAGCCACAGCAGCAGCACAGCATCATTAACCGTTCGCGAAGTAACCAGTTACTTATTAACCAGATACTTGATAATGTAATCAGGCCAGCCAGCCAGCATATATCTCTTAACTGTTCGCGTTATTGAGTAGCGCCAATTAAGGCCAGATAACAGCCAGCCAGCCAGCAAGTGACCACTGGCCTAACTGCGTTTTTTAACACGCACTCCGGTATCGTCTAATCCCACAAACTGCACACCTTAACAGCGCTGCCACTGGTAACCATTGGTAGCCATCCAACAAGGCCAGCCAGCGCCAGCGATATCCGAATTATTAACTGATGTAATCACTAAAATTGGTTGAAATTAGTTTTTCTTTCAGTTCAAATTGCCCCTTGACATGCTGAAACAACGTGTATACAAAGTTAATAGATTCTTTGATAACAGCCTGATCCGATAGCAAGGATAGCGCCGATAGGTTGGATCAATCGCTTCAAAGATGGCAACAGTAACGACCGGGGATACAACCGCAGATCGCAGATTGCTACAGCTACCATTTCAGGGCCAGACTGATTCGATGCATAGGTATCGCCCACAATCCACAAGGGCAACAATACATAACGCAATACTAACGCAGGGCAGGTTACAGCCCAAACCATAAATAACCAGTCAGGAGCATAAACACACAATTGAAACGATGTTCGATACAAGTACGCCAGTTATCAGTAGCTGGCGTATTTGCTTTGGCTATCGTTCATAGTCAATAACTAATCAGGAGTAAAACAATGTATAGCAGCAGCATATATATTGAACATATTGAAGATAATACTGGCGATGTGGTAGACCTGAAAATCTACTGCAACAGCACATGTGCATATACCAACGACAACGCGAACGCCTGGCCAGCTTACGAATCTGACACTTGCGTATATTGCGCGAATGATGGATGCCGCGAACGTGCCGTAATTGGTATTGATTGCCAGTTTTGCAACGAGTAACCAACTAATAGGGGTATAAACAAACTATGACAGAAGCAACATGCCAGGAGAGAATTGACGAGAAGCTGGAAAATCTCGCAGAACTGATGACCGAATACATGCAATTCGGCGACTTGTACGAAAACGGCAACGATGCATATCCACCATTTCACGAGTACGGCCTATCATTCGACTTTGTAGAATCGGGCACATTCGATGACCAGAAGGAGCCATACTGGCGCTACCAGCTATCCTGGGGCGGTCCAGGTGACGAGATACGCTTCTTTGCAGGCCGAACAGAATACTGGTTCCTGGATTGGTTCGATGGGGCACACCGTGACATCTCCGCCGAACAATGGGCACGGGACTTAAGGGAATTATTCTCAGAAGTCAACGAACACTTCAACGGGGCACTTGATAACTAACTAGTCGAAACGCCGCAAGGCGTCAGCGTCAGTCAGGCGCTCTGACGATGGCTTATCTCAGTAACAATCAGGAGTAACAAGCATGAAATTCGATGCAAGTCACATAAGAATTGAAGACCACACAAACTCGTTAGGTAGGGCATGGGCTGATGAGCTAGCTTACGGGATTATCGAAGCTGAAAATTGGGATGATGCTGTTGAACTTATTCTGGATCAAATGTTTGATTACGACTACGGTCGAACAGATATGCGAGTTGAGCGTGGCGGAAAGATAATTCTAATCAACGTCGAGACTAAAGAACGCCGCATTATCGAGTGCGGTTGCTAACTAATCAGGAGTAAAACAAACCAGGAGTAAAAACAATGAATAACGCGCAAGCATTCGCGCAAGCATTAGTTAAACAGGTCGCTACTGACATTATCAGGACCCGACACGGCCTAACAGAAAAACAGCGCTATGAACTAGCAGATACGCCCGTTACCTTAAACGGTGAACCTGCACAAATTGCAGGAGTGAAACTACCGTTCGCACATGTTCGCAACCTGGAAACTGGCGTATCTCGCGAATGGGCATGGGAAACCGTTGCCCGAATTGTTGCCAATGGTGGCGACTTTAGAAGCTAACAATAAACAGGAGTAAAACGCAATGCTATATGACTACAGAGTCAGCTTTGGAAATCCACCGACGCTATACCATTCTCAGGTAGCTGGTAAACCGGCTACGGCGGTTACTAGGTCACTGAGGCAACAGCCTTTTAGCCTCAAGCAGAATCAACAATTGACTCTGACGGTACGAATGATAGGCGCTCACGTCCACGAATGGGCAGCGTCTTCATGGCGGGATGATTACGATGACTGTCAGGCCGTTGGTTGCGGAAGCCAGAGAAAACAGGACAGCTAACACTATGGCTAGAGCGCAGCAGCTACTACGGTTGCTGCGTTCTGACGATGCGGTTAGCGTCGACAACTAAACAGGAGTAAAACACATGACTGTAAAAATAAACTTAGGCACGCTGATACAGGGCACGCTACGCAATGAGGATTTATTGCAAGCGTTTTCAGATGAGTTATACCGGCTCGCTGGTGGTACTGGTGAAGGCGACCAGCCACAGGGAAAAATCAACGAAGCAATGGATTTACTCGACAATGCCAGCGAAGAAAA
>VTLG01004886.1_pt1 | contig 12435 bp, 8 predicted proteins | sample 4694571 | NCBI WGS metagenome assembly VTLG01 (sample SAMN12604809, study PRJNA352737) | marine metagenome | biome: ENVO:00000447; feature: ENVO:00000209|ENVO:00000569|ENVO:01000036; material: ENVO:00002151; isolation source: viral sequences binned using virsorter ... | reverse complement strand
GATTCAACAGGGACTACACGGACTTTCTTAATCTGTGTTCCTGATACATGGTTTGTTGACTTAGTTCCAAACACACCTCTGAATACAGAGTTGATTGATGTGTTCTTGATTCTCATCATCTCATCATTGACCATGATGTAGTCACCAATGTTCAATCCACTTGAAGTTGCATCTGAGATACTGATTGAAGATGATGTAGATGTAATACCAGCAGAGAGTGTTGTAGTAATTCCAACGAAGAAGTTAGACATTCTACTTCCAATCTTCTCATCATCAGCACTAATTGCACCATCAGCAGAAGAATATCCGCCAGGGAATCCAAATACCGTTCCAGATAAGGTAGGTGCAGATACAGTCGATACACCAAGATTGACTGTGAATGTAGTGAGTCCTACATTTTCTTGAACAACAAAGACACCATTATATACAGTTTGACCAGCACCAGCTAATTTAACTTTAGAACCAGCGAGTAATCCATGTGCGGTGTTACCGCATGCGACTGTGGCAATACCAGTGTTAATATCATATGAAATACTCTCAACATTAACCGCAGGGCCAATAAACGCCATTGTGGCATCTGACATCGCAGCACCAACAGTAATATTATTACTACTTCCTCCTAATGTTCTACCAAAATCAATAACCTCTGTAGATGCAAATGATACTTGTCTTGAATCAGGCGTTCCTGTAACTCGGAATGTATTATTCAGTTTCAAGTTTGTATCAGAACGAATACCAGCAATCTGAACAATTTGATCAGTGCCGCTATAAACATTTGTAACTGTCAATACACCAACAACATGACCAGCAGCAGTCGTAACACCAACAACTTCAACAGAGTTACCGATACCATATGCACCACCACCATTTACAATCGTGACTCCAGTGATACCACCACGAGCATCAATTGTAATATTCGCAGTCGCACCACCACCAGCTGTGCTACCTAGTCCAACACCTACAAGTTTTGCACCATGTAATGTTGTAGCAGAACCTTCACCATATCCAACACCAGATGAACCGATACCAACAGATAGGATTGAGTTTAGATTATGTTCAACAGCTAAGTATGCAGTGTGAGCAAGACCAGCACCGTTATCAGAAACAACGCTTGTGATTCCGACACTGATACCATTCTGTAGTAAGAATTTACTCTGTGCATCTTTTGTGATACTATCTTTTAAATCACTTGATGCAACCTTACCAATTGTCTTCGATACAGCATGACTGATTGCAGCATCAGGATCAGACTCTGGATTATCCCTATCAACCTGTGGATATAAGTCTTTGACTGGTTGACTGAACTTATAATTTGTAAATGGTGATACGGTTGGCTTAACATCATAGTGTAGACATGTTAAATGATAAACACCATCTTGTTCTCCTGTAATATGTTCTTTAACTTCTTCTGACTCATAGATGTAGAAACTTTGTGCATACTCATTTTTCGAGAAGTTAGGCATATTATCTACGGTTCTTGTCTGTGCGTCGAGAGTAGATGAGCCTGGGTTTGCGTTTAATGAGTATTGGAATCCTCTTGCACTTGTGATACCTATGACTGAGAATCTACCATTAAATCCAGAACTACCGATACCAGTTGCGTTATTGCCAGATGTAACCTTATTAACATTAACAACAGAACCGACAGTCAAGTTATGTGGCTCTTCTGACATCAATGTTGCAACGTTATCTGATGATGACCAGTTTGCCTCATTAATAAAGTGGAAGTTTCTTTGGTCATCAATGTTAGTTAATGATGTAGCTGTGATTTCTGCATCAGTTGAACCAGTTGTATCACTGGTTTCCTGTAGAATGTAACCTTCGATTGGTGGTCTTGCAGTCGTGATACCAGCAGGGATTACATATCTAAACTTATAGATTGAATCCTCAAGACTTCTTGAGTTCTCTTTTCTTATAAAGTATGACTTCGGTGTGTTTGCACCAAGAGCAGTTGTTCCAACACCTACAAACGTAGGATAAATTTCATTATTAGTTCCCTCTATAGAAACATTCACATACCAGTGTTTATTAATATTATCAAACTGAATCGGATGTCCGATGTCACCAGACTTCTTATCGGATACACGACTAGCGACTACAAGTTCTCCACCAGTGTTGTTAATCGTAAGTGCTGTGCCTTCTAAAGCATCATTTAAAGTCCTTGCAATCTTAATATCATTATTATTACTACCTTTAATTGTAAAGTAAACTTGGTCTTCCTCTAATCCATCAGGTAAGAAACCATTATTTGCAATAACACGAATTGATTCACCTGTAATTAAATCATGATTTGTCTTTAAAGATATGATATTTGAACTAATACTACTTACTCCAACAGCATTATCAACGACATATCTCTTTTCACCTGTAAGAGTTGTAATACCAGTTGCAGTTGGCATCACAACCTTAGAAACAAAGTCACCCTCATTTCCATTGATATTGAGTTGTAATCTTATCTTATCATCTAATGCAGCACCAAATCTAAATCCATCTACAATATGTGGTGGTGGGGCATCTTTATTTGTGAATCCTTCAAAGTATAGTCTTGTTGACGCTCCTATACCAATTGTTTTATCTACATCAAGTGATAGATAGTCAACGTTTGCACTTCCATCAGTAATTTCTTTTGGTGGAATGATATGTGTAATATATGCAGCATTATCTGGAGTAAATGCAGTCTTTTTGAATCCCTCAGACATCAAGGCATTTTCACCAAAGTTTGCGTTACAGTTTGCAAGTGATAGTTCACCACCTGTGTCTGCTACATATTGACTCTTATGTCCGATTGCAAATACAGAAACTGCCTGAACAATTGAATCGTTTGACGCACGAACGTGAGTTGACTCATACTCTGGACGATAGATAGCAGATGGATCTAAATGTAAGTTGTCTACACTTGTATAATCTTCGTACTGTCCAGATGTCGCATTGTATCTAACAAATGCCTTATCATCTTTCTGAAGTGCATTACCTGTGAACTGTGCAAGTAATCCACTTTTGAATCCAGTCACCTTAGAACCATCCAAGTGAATACCATTCATACCAAAGACAGATCTCTTCGATAGGTTGAATAAGTACGGTGAAGCAGAGTTGATGGTATCAACTTCAATGTTCACGTTTGCACTTGTCAATGTTGGTAGTGGATTATTAGGTGCAGCTCCAACCACATACTTAAACTGTGTATTCGATACAACTTCTGATACAACGAAGATACCATTATATCCTGATGTACTAATACCAGAGATACGAACAGGAGTATCAATTGAAAGATCTGTAAGAGTTGAATCTAAATCAACAGTCACTGTTGTGGATGAAGTTGTGCCATCACCAGACTTAATAGATGAAATACCAACCTGTTGACCTTTTGAACCAACAATACGATACTCTTCAACTCTTGTCTGGAAATCAAGACTTCCTGATGGGAAGTCTGGTTCGATTGGTCTACCTGTACCAGCATCATAAACATCACCAACCTTCTGGTAATACATGTCAAGGTCAGTTGATGTAGATGTTACATCAATGAAACTATCCTTGATACGAACTGCATTTGCACCATCAGCATATTCAAAACAAGTTAACTTATGATGAGAGAAACTTGGTGTGAATAAGTTTGAAGTATAATCTTTATATACGTTACCTGATGGATCTCCATCAAATATAGTAAACTGTGAAATATAACAAGCACCAGTTAATCTGAATATTGCACTTGGTTCAATATTACCGTTCTCTGGATCTGGAACATATTTTGGTCTTATCTTTGTCTTACGAAGGTCTTTACCTACAATTGATGTACCTCTTGGTATGATGACACCACCACGAACACTATTTAATTTGAATAGTTCGTTATCAGGTGATGTTAAATCAAAGTTACTACCTAATCCAAAAGGACTTAATATCTGATTAGTATTTCCAAATCTTGTTGTATATCTTGCTTCTGAACTTACATCAACAGGTATAAATCCTGGCCTATTGTCCACTGTATGTGTACCAGCAGCAAGGATTATAGTTGTTAAATCAAACTTATCATTTCTCTGACCCACAACATAAGAGAACCTAGCAGCTTCAATCAGAGCTCTCTGTATCGTTTTAAATGGTCGTGTTTGGGAGTTTCCTTGGTTTTCAATACTATCAGTCGCATCCAATTCGTTGGGGTCAACGTAGATAACATTACCTTGTATATTCTTTAGAAAATTCTCCAGTCTTGAAAGAGGCATCCTATTCTTCTCTAATTACAGATTCTGTCTAAGTTTATTTATTCAATGAATTATACCAGAATGATAAAACAAACCTCTCATCACCTTCAACCTTACTAACGTAATGAAGATATTGTGAATTTGAGAATATTATCAGTTTTCCTGGCTCTGGTTTGACTTCAAAATCTTCAAAACAAGTGCTTCCACCAGAGAAATTATTATTTAGGTACAACATCGCAGCAAATATATCAGGATTATGCACGTTGTTGTCATCAAAGTGTGGTTTCATAAAAGTGCCAACAGGCCATCTTATGACACCAACGTAATCAAGATTTGCGGTAGAGTTAAAACTTTTACAAATACTATTTACCCTAGTTATGACCTCATCATCTAATGATGGAATAGTGGGATCAACATCACCACCTAGATAAACAGCAGTATGGTCTTTCCACTCAACAGTGGTTAGATAAGTGTCACCACCTCTGGTTTCATCACCATAAGGCATCTCTTTTCCTTTGTTTGCAAGGGATAAATCAATAAATCTTTGGCACTCATCAGGAGAAATAAAATTCTCTTCAATATAAATTAATTTTTTCAAGCGGTGTAAGTATTAGGCGGGCCTGCAAACTGAGGGTCAGTATATGTCCTTTTATCCTCATCAACTTTATTTGGATCAAAGTTAGGGTCTGGATAATCTTGCCATGTCTTACCTTCATATTCAACTATCAAGGGATTTATGTCCTTTCTTTCACCATACACATGGTAAAAACAATCAATAGTAGATAAATCGGTAATCAAATCAGTATTAGTTGAATCCTCTGCGATGACAATAAATTCATTATTAAATTCTTGAATTACAAGATTTTGATTTGATCCAATTGGTTGCAACTGAACAGTAATACTATTTTCATCAACTAAATCTTTCCAATAGTATGGTAATTGGATTACATTTGATTCTTTTAATCTACCACGATAGTAAACTCCTACCTCTGGGCCCTCAATACAGGCATAACGAAGTCGATGACCTTCTCCCTTTGTAGGATGTTGTATATCGAATGGTTTTGGACGACCATCAGCAGAGGAAAATCTAGAAGCGAGCTTCCCTTTATTACCACAATCAACTGCACCACTCACAAACATGTCACCTTCAACATGAATAGTATCAACAGATGAACCACCAGATATGAGTAAAGCATTAGCAGTCTTACCATCGCCTGCAACAGTCAAATTACCGTCAGCTTTAATTGCTAAACTTGCACTACAAGCTGGTTGTTGATCCAATGAATCTTGAGATGCAGAATTTGAAGTTACATTTAAAACTGCTTCATATCCTGGCGATGCACTAGTTTTTCCAACATAAACAGGGCCATTCAACACCGCAGTTCCTGTGGGTGATTGATCGGGTGCAGTGAAAGAAACATCATTTGTTCCTACAACTATTTTATCGGCTTCTAAGACAGATACGTTCATAGTGATCTTATGTTAAGGGATTGAAATTCTTTACTAATTACTCCAAAGGTTCTTTCGGAGAAAGCAGTAGCAACAAATATATTATATTCAAATTGACATTTGTTTGCAACAAATACATTTAAATCTCCACTCTTTACAAAAACAGTAGCATTTTCACTTTGAACTCTTAAAGCTGCTGTATCAACATCTATTGATCTTTTCGCTTTGATGGTCATCGTACCATCTTGTCTACCACCAACTGCGTTAAATTTAATATTTTGTCCTCTTAAAATAATGTCTCCATTTTGAGCATTAAGAACTATATCACCTCTTTTACAATTTATTTGTTTTGCTGGTAGACAGTAATTAATTGGAGATTCTCTAAACTCTAAACCATCTCCAAGATCTTCTTCATACATTCCTGGCGTGGATAAAATCGCTCTTCCACCTCCAGGCCCTGTTGGTGATGCACCTTGACCTGTTGATTGATGAAAACTAAATGATTGACCCTCTTGAGTTTCAACCGAAAAATTAGTTACTCCATTTGGTGTTTGTTGTCCACTACGGAATGAATATCTCAGAAAATCACGAGACTCTACATTTTTTCCATCAGGCGGTGCTTGTAAATTTGAATCTGACATTTATTTTTGAATACAACTAATTACAGTAACAACAGCGTCTTGAGTTACTTCAACATTACTCTCAGCATCATCGACCTTAGTAAATTTAAGAACAGGTAACAATTTTGCACCTACTCCGTTGTTGGTATTTATCTGCAACTTAGGAAGATCAGTAAATCCAAATCCACTGTTCACGACATTTGCACCTATCACATGACCGTTTTGTATGACTAGTTCTACTTCTGCGCCATCTACAGTTACTGTATCATCTTCATTATAACCCACACCAGCATTTTGCACAACCACATCGTCAAGTTGAGTTACATATGATATTTCTCCATCATAGTTTCCATTTGGATCTGGAATCACTTCCTTCACAACTAAATCACCATTTTCATCTCTAGTAGTTTCTGTTGTATTTGGCAAGAAACCTGAGCCTGGTTCTGTAATCACAACATCAACAATTTTACCATCTTTGATTCTAGGATAACCACCAGCAGCGGATCCATTTCCACAACTATCAACAAATGTTAACAAAGGTGGGGATGTAAATCCTGACCCAGCACCACCTATTGCAACACCAATGACTCTTCCGATAGCATTCACAATCGCACTACCAGTTACTCCTCGACCTCCACCACCGATGAAGTCAACTTTAGGTGGCCCACAACGAAGAACATTAGTATTACAATCTGGTTTAGATGGTTCAGCATCAATCGCATTATCAATTTTATCTAATAAAGGATTAATTAACTTATTCAATGAAGCCTTTTCCACAATTCCATCCATCTTATCCTCAATTTTTTTCTGAACTCCATACTTATTTGAGAAAGAAGTTGGCTCTACAGGGCAAGTTACTCCATCACATTCCAAAACATTTGTGATAAGGTTTGCAATTTGAATTCCCTTTGTAAATACTTCACTAGGTAGTGCTATGCCACCACCATGTAAATTATTTAATTGTCCGAATAAACCACCAAGATCATTGTCCAATACATTTAAAACTTGTCCAAACATATCACCTAAAAAATTCTCAATCGCACAAATGGGAACATCTAAAATACTTCCAACCATATTTTCTAAACTACCTTCGATATAATCAAGTAGACCATCTGCAATTTTTTCAATATTACAATAAATTAATTTGTTCAATCTTGATGTCGCATTTGTAACTTTAAGTTTAGTGTGTCTATCAACTTTTTTAGATAAATCTTCACTAAATTTACCAACACTTTCCTGTATCAACCAAGTTCTACCACGACGAACTAAACCAGTCATCGAATTATGAATTTTAGAAGCTGTAAATTTTATCTCCTTCTTCATATCAACAAAACCACCGTAGACTGGATCTAGATATGTAGACGACTCATTTAATTGTTGTAGTAATTGTAATTTTTGAGTGAATTTCTTCAACTCAGTGGTCATTTTGGCAATTTCATTGGTTTCACAAAATATTTCATCATCAGTTTCATTATTAGTATTTTCATTAACTTGTTTATTACCAGCACTTGTTCCTGTGTAAGAATAAGTTATATCTTTTTTCCCTTCATTATAATTATTTTTTCCAACTCCATCTTTTATCTCTGGTGCTAAAGAATTATCAAGATCATTATTAGGTTCATAGTCTTCTTCTACTTCTTGAAAATCCTGTCGATGTAGAGTTGCAAATATAGCTGGTTGTTGTGCCTCTTCACCATCAAAAAAGAAACCAATTACAATTTCTCCACCCTGATACTGTACTGTTTGTGATCGACCACCTACAGTTGTGGTGTTTGATGGTAAAAGAATATGTGCAAGAGGTAACTCTTCATCTTTTAAATCGTCAGTATCATGATATCCAAGAATACGCACTCTACATCGATGAGAATAAATCTCTTCACCATTCTCCATGTGCTTTTTTTCTAAGGTATCTTCCCACTTTCCATCCTTCGGACTGGTAACTTTACCAATCCACCAGACCATAGGATCTCTACCAAAAAAATTCTGCGTCATTTAATTAATCGTCATATACTAGACACTCTGGTTCATCAGGGTGCATATCACAAAATAGTTCAAGTGCGTTAGGATCGTGATGATCGCCTGCTGCAATCTCTTCTTTATGATGTTCTGCATACACTTCTAATTCATGCAACTCTTCTTTTGCATGTCTGCGTGCTGCTGGATTTGCTTGTGGATCCTCAACAATTTTCTTATCATGTTCAATGTGATCTTCGATTGATTTCATTTGATTCTCCTGTTTCTTTTATTTAAGCGTTTTCTGGGGTGAACAAATCTCTAATGAGACGTAGATGAGTTCTAAATTTACCACCTTCAAACTCATGTCTTAAGTGAGATATTAAATACTTTCCACTGATATCTTTAGAGTCATCATCACCAAACTCAGCTTTATAATCTACAGTTGGAAACTTAACTCTAATTGTTTGTCCAGCTCTTAAAGATGGATTCATTCCAATTGTAATATTTAATGATTGACTATTTAACAAAGAAAATCTAGCATAAGATTTATTTTGATAAACAGCGAGATCAGTGAAGGGTTGCACATCTTTCAATTTAGAGGAGTTCTCCTCATAGTGTTGATGAACACCAGTATCTGCAACTCTAAGCATGATTCTAGATGGTTTACCCTCAATGTTAACTGGGACTTTTGGTGGCTTTAAAGTAAGATCCTCAGTTTCATCCATATTAAATTTTATCTTAGTTATCTTGGTTTTGTCAAGCTCTACGAAAGTGGTTTCGTTGTTATATAATCCAGACTTTAAGTTAAGAACAACATCATTTCCACTACTGAAATTATAATTATCAATCACAAAATCATCAGTCCCACTTATTTCAGATTTAACATATTCAGTCTCTGGCTCTGGTTCAAACAAAGATCTAAAAGATCTAAAATGATAACCATCAAACGTTTCAAAAAATAAAAATCCATAATCAGATTTTTTCTTATCATCATATCCAACACCACCAGCCTTTGGTTGTAGTCTTTGAATTATATCAAATGCATTATGTCGATTTCCTACAAATGCATAATTATTAGAAGCTCGATCTACATCATCTATTGATTTTGTAGTTTTAATTCCTTTTGGATCTTTTGTTAAGATATCTTTTACGGAATCAGTTATATTTCCTACATACCTTTTATTAATTTTAGAGGCTTCGTTTTTAATTAAATCTTTTGATACAAATTGTAGAGTAGCTGTTTGTTGTTTTACTCCAGAGGTTATATCTTTTATTGAATTTAATATCAACTCATGATCCTCTGGTGTTATGACAAAATCCTCTAATTCTGAATCTTTACCAGCTACTATTTTTATTGCAAGTTTTTCACCACCATAAACTCCTTTTGCTGATAAATTTCCATCAACGTCTAGAATTTTTACTTGTACACTAATTGATGGACTTAAAATACTTTCATAGTAATCAATTGATTGGACACCAGCCAACATAGGAAACTCATCCTCTATGACAGGATTTACCTCAGCTGGGAGTAAAGCACATTGATTTAAAGAAAAGTTTTTAGCCATTACATTATTCGAGTTCTATTTACTATTTTTTTACCTTGTTTTTGAATAATTGTACGAACAACAGTTTGAACTGGTTTTGTACTCGTTGAAGGTGGGACATATTTTACATCTTTGTTTGGAACTATGTTAACATCCTGTTTTGCCATCATTAATTCTGGGCCCTTCTCACCCACAACAGAAATTTGTCCTTGATTTAAGGTTCCACCATCTCCTCTTTTTTTTATGTTACTAATTAAGGAACTCAAAAGATTTTGTTGTGGTTGAAACTCTTTTGATGCGTATTTCACACCTTCCATAAAAGCTTTCTGATAACCCTCAATGTAACCTTTTTGGTAAAATGATCTAGCATTATTTAACGCTTCTTGAGTTCCAGACATGAGTTGAATACTTTGCGCTGATATAGCTTTAGACTTCTGCATCAACTTCATTTTAGTTTGACTTAAATTAGCAGATTTTAATCTAATATTACTCAGTAAATCTAGATTTCTAGAACCCGAAGACTGTAAAAATTTTTGAGTTGATACTTTCATAATTTTATATTGTCAAGTGATTTAATGAATTACCCTCAGCAATCGCTACCGCAGAGACTGGTGAATTTGATGATTTAACGATTGAAATATCAGCCACGACTTCACCTCTTCCTTGACCAGCACCAATATCTTCATTCACAACTTCATTATTTCCTTCTATAATTGTAGTTCCTCCATCTATGACATTGTTAGATGTGTCATCATTAATTTTAAAAATATCGGTATCAAAATTACCATAACCAAAGCCATCATCTCCTACATTAATTTTATCTTCTCTTGAATTTACAATATCATCAAAGAGTCCTCCATCCCCAATATTGGAAATATTATTTAAAATTGGTTCGATACTTGTTGTGTTCTTTAATTTTTGTAAGTAATCATTTCCTCCAAACTTATTATCATTTTTATCTAATTTCAAATTGTTTATTGCCTCTTCTATTGTTTTGCGTTCAGCGGTAATAGAACTAACATCCTTTTCCAACAACAACTCTTTATTCAATTTAATCTCATTATCTATTTCATTCGCTCTTTCTTCAAGCGTAAGTAACAACTGTTGTTTTACTGATACATCACCAGATTTTTCATTATTGTTTTTTTCATCAATAATATTTTTGATAATTTCAGTTGTATCAAAACTACCAAAACCAAAAGCATCGTCTCCTATACCTAGATCGGTATCAAACGGACTACCAAAACCAAAAGCATCATCTCCTACACTGAAACTATCAGTATTAAATTCAAAATCGTCGCTGTAGATTGTCGATTGTGACTTATCTTCAGTGTATAAATCTAATTCATTATCTTTTTTCCTATTCTTTTCCCTATTTTTTTCATAAGCCTTCTTTACTTTTGGCGGTTTAAGTCCTGCTAAAAGAAAGGATCCACCAAAAAGTCCAGCAGCTAATAAATTTGATTTTGCTTTGTTTTCTACAGATGAGATTGCTTTTTGTATTAAGTTACCATCTGATGAAGTCGCTTTCTTACCTTTTACTTGTTTTTGTAATTTATCTTCCTGTGCAAATATTTGTTCCTCTAAAGCGTCTGTTTCTGATTTTTTTATTCCTTGTTCCTGTACAATTACATTAGTAACTTCATTTATTTGAGTCTGAACATTTTGAACTCCAGAGTCAAAATTAACTTGCAAAGACTCAACTAATCTTTTTAAATCCAGTTGAATCGTATTTAACTGAGATTGCACCATGTTTGAATTTGATAAGGCCATATTCGCTACCTTATCAATCTCAACAATCTGTTCAAAGAAATTATTCAGAGTGATTTTCTTTTTTGGTTGTTCCTCATCCATACTTCTGAACGCCTTCTTGTTGTTGTCTCTTCAGATTTTCACTTTCAATATAATCTTTGAGAAGAGCTAAGTAAATATCTCTCTCCCAAGGCATCATATTTTCAAGTTCTGTCAAGCTATATTTATGGTATTGCATCAGAGCAAAATTGATTCGATAATACGATTCAAGATCTTCTCGTGCAATACTTAGCCGAAAAAATCAGCAAGACCCTCCAAAACGACACTACTTTTTTTCTTTGTGTTTGGATTTGTCACCTCAATCTTATGAGATAATTTAGGCATGGTTGCGAAAAATTTTTCAACCTCTTTATATTGTTTTGAATTTAATTGTTCTATAAATTCAACTCTTTCTTTTGAGGTGTAATCCTTAGCATCCCAAGCATCCTCCTGAGTATAGATCGTATCGATACACTCTGATATAATTTTAAAAGTTTTATTTACATTTTCCTTTGGATCTTCATTGACATCAAAATTAGTTTCAATAAATTGATTGATAGATGGATACTTCATACGAAGAGTCATTTTATCATCAAGAACAATATCAGTTTTATGATCTTTTGATTTGACAACTTTTATTTCATCCACATATACTGTAACAGGAATCTCTGTTTCACCATCATCAGGACATGTGACTCTTACTTTAATCGCTTCACCAATTGACTTAGCACGAATATTCAAAAAGATATATTCAATATCAAAAGTAGGAAGTTCATCCACATCTATACCTTTAGTTAAAATACATTGTTTCAAAACATCTTTTACTGCATTTGTAATCTCAAATTGACTCTTTGATTCCAATGCAATAATTAAAACTTTTTC
>VTLG01003120.1_pt1 | contig 12435 bp, 18 predicted proteins | sample 4694571 | NCBI WGS metagenome assembly VTLG01 (sample SAMN12604809, study PRJNA352737) | marine metagenome | biome: ENVO:00000447; feature: ENVO:00000209|ENVO:00000569|ENVO:01000036; material: ENVO:00002151; isolation source: viral sequences binned using virsorter ... | reverse complement strand
TGTATGTGCAGAGTTCTATCTCTATATGTCTCCAGCCTTCTAACATACATGCTGTATACATAACATCTGTAAATATATCTGCATGACATTGTAGCGTATCGCAGTCCATTATAGAAACACTATAAGAACAGCAAAAAAACACAGAACCATAAGAAAATCCATGTTACTTGTCTCCTTTTAATCTTCGTAGGGCCATCCATCTTCTTGACTCCTTGCTAGTTCATCTTGGTATTGAGCTATGATCGACTCCTTTCGATTACCCTCATCGAATTCCATCTCTTCGAGTGCTTCTTCCATTTCTCGCTTTATATCAGGCCGATGGTAGTCTTTCTTCTTGTCTCTTATTGTTTTTGGTTTGTTGAATTTCTCTGAGTTTTTAGCGACTGGGTTATTTCTGATAGTCTTCCCCATCGGACTTCTCCTTTATTTTCCTCGCTGCGTACAGGTGTAGAGGTTCCTTGAATATCTTCTCGAACCATTTTTCCCATGTTATCTTTGCGTTGGGTACGTACTCGTATTTTCTCCTCCAACACCACCTCGCTGCACATAGCTTTTGCTTTGCGTAGTCTTTTGCTGCTTTTTCCTTCGTCCAAGGTTGGTATGGCATTCTCTAAGTGCTCAATGAATATGAAACCCAATGGATCCTCTATCAGTTTGTATATTGGGCAAAACCCATCACTTTGGAGCCAATGTTTCATCTTGTTAGTTTCTTTACCGAACCCTAATCTCTCAGATAGATCCCGCACCTTTATAGTGTTGGGAGGCATATCGATATACCAATTAGGTGAACGATTGTGACATGCAATACTACCTGTATCATAGAATAATTTAAAGTCTGAACAGGCTCTGCCACTGGACATACAGATCCAATAATTGTGACATCCATCACACGGTGCTTCATCAATAAATTCAGTCATTATCCCATCGTCATTGTTTAGTTAAAAAAAAGTGAGCATTTTAACGTCATGCTCAGGACGCCCGACACGCGGGATTAACAGCGAGAATAAATAGACATACTATCTGCAAGTTCAATTGGAAGATCTTGATTGAATCTCATCTTCAAACCTCTTACAACTGTAGATCGTGGTACTTGTTGCCAGCCTTCACGTAGATACTTATTGCGAAGAGCTCGACTCTTCATTACAGTTTCAACAGCTTTGGTTCGTGAACCGCGACCTCTGAAACGAAGGTTTTGACCTTCAAACAATCCCTTCAGATTTATTGGTACGTTCTTAGCTATCAGTCTTCGAGTTGCGTATTTGCGCATAATACATCGATCTCCTTTTTAGTTCTTGCGAACGGTTGTAGTCACTACGCATCCTACGTTCCCGCGGCGATCGCCAACGGTTACGATAAGATTCTTCATCGAACCGCCATTCTGGTTCGTCTTTGTATCTCACTTCGTACCTCCATAGTTTTCAATATCTTCATCAGGTTCTTGGTTTATATCCATGAAACCGTCCTTCCAGCCCATACTGTATGCGAAGTATGCGACTTCGATCATATCATCAACGACATCTACATTTACGACTTTATAACCGTCTAGACCAGTCTCAACATGAGCTATGATCTTGTTTTTAATGTTAGTTGGTATGTTTTGTGTGTCTCTCACATTACCCCAAATCTCATCATTGTATAATCTTGGCATAGTATTATCTCCTTATTCATATAAGGATTTTTCAAGTTGACATAATTTTAGGTATCAATACTTGGCAAATTGTCTCGTAATTCATTCCAATCGATAGATCCGAAATTCATAAGATCAATATATATACCATGCATGCCATGAATATCCATGAATTCATCTTCTAATGTTTCTTCGATGTAGTCTACATCTTCTTTTGTTTCTGGATTAAACCAAACATTTACTAACCAAGTTTCTCTGTTTGTCCAACCGTTCATGATATAGACTCCTTAGATGGTTTATTGTAATAGAATCTACGAAATATACAAAACATCAAATCTGGCTCTGATTCATCTTGTTTGCAATAATAACATAGACCGTGCTCAAGAATATCAAACGATCCACAGACCTCACATAACCAAGCTTTTACTTGATTCTGTTGACTCAATATGTATTTAACATTCGAAGATTTAACCAATTTTGCCATTATCTCATTGTCCTTGTTTTCAATGAAAAAAAAGGTGCCAATATCCGTAGATACTGACACCTTTGAGAGCAACTCACAGTGGACTTACGTTTGTCTTCTTGGACTCATTTGTTTTGCCACCAGAGATTTACGCGGCCTCTGCGTACGACTCTTCGTTAGAATAATCAAAAGAATCGTGCTTTCGAACAGCAAGCTCTGCATCACTCGAAGGCCAAATTTCCAATCGGCCTTTTTCCATCGTGTAGCTTACTGGTGTATCTACGCCATTCTCTGTATCACCAAAAATGGCTTTCAATTTGCTATTGTGAAGGGAAATTATTGCGAATCGACGTTCTTCAGTGAATTGCTTCGAAGGCTTTTTAACACGAGTAAAAACTTTGTTTGAGCCTTCAGGATCTGACTCGATGACAATTGAATCATCGTTGTAAGTAACACTGAAACTAGATCCTGGTGCAAAACCATCAAGACCGTATCGTTGCTCTTCCAACCACAATCGACGTTTACCCTTTTGAGTATGGATTTTCATCGGTTTGCCTGGTACTGTACTCATATGTAATATTCCTTTGTCAGTTTAAAAATTGTACTCCCATATTAGGTTTTTTCAAGTTGACTTTTATTTAGGTGCCATTGAAACAATGTAATAACAATGGTGCCAGAATATCATTAAATGCTAATGTTTCCAACGCTTTGATCAGTTTGAGATTCTGTTTTATACGAGAAGCTCATGCACACGCACGAGATTCTCAAGATTCTCCTCCCCCCACCCAGAGTTTCTGGTTCTTCGGTTCAGAGTTTCTGGTTAGTTCGGGCTAAACCGCAGGGTTTGAACTGATTTCTATCTTATCTCGCCAACGGGGTTATATCGTTTTTTTGAGTGAAAAAAAAGGGCCCCGAAGGGCCCCAGATTCTTGTGATTACGCCGGCATTATTTTGATGTAGCCTTCCGACATTTCGTAGTTGAGTGGAGTATCGACACCATTTTCGGTATCACCGAAGAGAGCTTTGAGACGCGAATTGTGAATACCGACAATCGCGAAACGACGCTCAGTCGGGATACGCTTCGACGCAGCTTTGACACGAGTGAACACTGTGTTAGTGCCATTCGGATCAGCGATGAGTTCGACCGAATCGTCGTTGTATCTCACCGTGAACTTCGAGCCCGGCGTGAATCCAGGCAAACCGTACTTTTGCTCTTCGAGCCAAAGCCGACGCTTACCTTTTTGAGTGTGCAGCTTCATTGGAGTATCAGTCATATCAGTATATCCTTATGTTGTTGATGTAATTAAAAATAACTCTCATATAAAGTTTTTTCAAGTGAACAATTTTTTAAGTATAAGCTTTTAATTAAATAACTATAAATCAACATGACTATATAACCCTTTTCTAATGCTTACGTGGGGAATCTGTCTTGGTACGATCAGACGCACAACCTATCTTTTTGATTTTTATTTTTTTTCTGAAATTTTTTTGATTTTACTATAAGTATGGTAGAATATCGGGCACTGGGGGCAGGATTATCTAACGAGGAATATATATATGGCTCAAGTTTTTCAACCAAATTGGTTCCAAAGACAATTTACTCCAGCTGGTATGAATTACAAATGGGAAGCAAGACCTGATCAAGGCGGGGGAGAATTTACTGGTTATATACCTGACGTATATGAAGGTGATATACAAGATCTAGCTTTAACAGAAATGCCAGCATCAGATTTTAGGAATCCATTAGTTGGTGCAACACAAACGCCAAGCCGAGCAGAAGCGCCAAGAGGCCCGATAGGTGTAGCAATGGGCAGTAATGGAACTACCGCCCCAACAGTACATCAAACTCTAGGGACAGGCCAAAACTGGGCTGTTCACCAACCAAATGCTGTTGCTCCTAGCGCTCCCACTGCAACCGCGAATCTTACAGATGAACAGAAGTTTCTTACAGATGAACAGAAGTTTATGTTTCCGCAACCAACTAGTGCATCGATAAGTACACCGTATGATTCTCCAGGATCAACGTGGGCAAACGTAAAGGATATCTTGTTTGACGATACTACTAGTTCGCGGAGGTTTTGGGGCCAAAATGATCAATCTGACGAGGGTTTTTTCAATCATCCATTTGTGAATACGATTGAATCGATAGCCAGCAACTGGGAAAGTGTACCTGAGTTCTGGAAGGAACGGTTAGGTATAGAGCCAGGCACAAGTGCTATGCAGTTTCTTAAGGATCAAGCAAGATATACTGGCCATTTTTACAAACCAAAATTGGATGCTCTCTATAATTTCCTTTTTGGCGGTAACGCTTCCTCTAATCCCACAAACTACTTTGGCACGCCTATTCTAAATATACCCGTAAATAAGGATTCATTAGCTTCTGCTGAATCGTCAGTAGTAAATACTGATCAACCCGTAGGAGATGTAAGCCCAGGTGCTACACAACATTCCCGTTGGGATTTCCCGGCGGATGCAGATGTCTATAATACGGTTCAGGCACCACCAGTGGTAAATGCTGATCAAGACGATATCATACCCCCAGTAACTTCGACAGAAACCGCAGAAAAAGGAGGTCCATTAACAAACGCAGCAATACACGCTAGAGAAAAACTTTTCGGAGATGAGTGGCAGGACGCTGCTCTAAGAAATGTAAATACGATGAAAGACTGGGGAATAGCGACAGGGGCTGGTACGGCAGCAGCTGCCACAAGTTATGCAGCGTGGAAAGCTGGTCAAGCAGCGTATCAACCAGATGTGCGAAAAAGTATGAAGGCTTTAACTAATCAGATCGATGGAATAGATAAACAAATAAAAGGAATAAAACCAGAATCAGAATTTGGTCTTAATCAGCATCAGAAAGCATTGAAAGCTAAGTTAGAGACTGATAGAGCAAGTTTAGTTGACCAAAAGAATAAAGTTGCAAAACAAACCCACATGCAGAGAAGTAAAACAGCTTTTAAAAACATGCGCTTAAAGCTTACAGGCGCTGGTAAAAAAGCTCTCAAAGTGGCAAAGGCGGGTGCTTCATGGAGTATAGGAAAGATCGTTTTAGGTCTTGTGGGTGCTACAGGCGGTATGGCTACAATGATGCTCCTTACAGATGACGCTGACGCTGCTGTAGAAAACGGTATTGCAAATGGCACTCTTCCAATTTCTGCTACGAATTGGTCAGAAGATGACAAGGTAAGTTTCGCAATGGATAATGACCCAGAATACGCTGAAAAGGTAGAGTTGTATCTAAAAACCCAAAAACTTATGGAGATGGGTGCGAATATTGCCGATTTTGGCGTTTCGGGTACAATTGCTGCCGCTTCAGAAATAAAAGCAGAGAGAGAAGGTACCAGACATTCTGGTCCAGAGATGTGGCGCAAGGAGTTAACTGGAGGGGCTAACTACCCAAGACGGTTATTCTAAATATGCCATGGAAACAAGGACAATCTGGTAATCCTAAAGGGAGACCGCGTAAGAGTCAAAAGACGATGGCTCAGCTTAGGACGCAAATCAGCGAGCATTTGCCAGATGTTATTGAAGTCTTAGCAGATGCAGCAAAGGAAGGTGATGTACAAGCTGCAAGGATCTTAGTAGAACGTTGTATACCGTCGATGCGGGCGCTAGATCAGAATATAAATGTAAACGAATCAGTTAGGGGTATTTCTGACGAAGAATTACTTAACTTGATAAATGAATTTGAACTTGGAACGGAGGCGAATTAATGGCTTCGACTATAACATCAGGTACAGTAACCGTATCTATTACAGAAACTGTTTCACTAAACAGCACAGCGTATGATGCGATAAATACGTTAACTATTGCAAACATAAACGAGGTGAGTCAACGTATAATTACTATACCTGGTCAAACTGTTACAGAGTTATTAGAGTTCGCAGCTGGGCCTGGCCGAGGTAAATTTGTATCTAGTAACATACAGTATATTAGAATAACCAATCTAGATGATGCTAATAGTCTTGCTGTTAACACACAAAGTTCTGCTAGTAATAACTTTCAATTGGTAACGCCTGGTAGATCGTGGATGATTGGTTCTGTAGATGTGTCTATGATGGCTACAGGCTCAACAGTTTTGCCCGCGTATACTGGTCAAGATATAGAAAAGATATATATATGGGGCACTGAAGTGCCATCAGTTGATATAGAATTTTTTATAGCGTTAACATAAGAGGACAATAATATGTCAAGAAATCCATTTGGATTGTTACAACAGCGATTCTTGCCGCCCCAAGGAGATTCTTTTGGACATCCACAGCATTATGTGCAGAGTAATAGTTTAGCTGTTTCACCAGGACAATCAGGATCAATGGGTCCGGGCGGTCTAATGGGCATGGGTATTGGCGGAGGTATACCAAGGGGCGGACCCCATTTTGGGGTCGGTGGCGGGGGTCACGTAACTAAACCACGTCATTTCGGAAGTTCTAAACTTGGAACTGCTATGTCTCCTACTATATGGGGCGGGGGCTACGGGGGAATGCCCTATAGCCCAAAGTTCGCGGGTAGTCCAGCGGGTAGTGCTAAGCCCTCCACAACCTCGCCTAGAACACAGGCTTTTCATGGAGCTATAGCTGCGTTAAGAGATCCGGAAGAAGAAGAAGAATTTAGAAATCCATTCACACCTCGGCAGTTTCTTTCTTGAAAAGAAAAACTAGCTCGCAGAAGAGGAATTGGATTGGTAAGGCTGCTGCAAGTATGAAGCGGCGGGGTACAAAGGGTACTTTTAGTAAAGCTGCAAAACGGGCAGGTATGTCGACCGGTGCATACGCTAAAAAGGTTCTTGCGAACCCCAAAGCTTCGCCGCTACAAAAGAAAAGAGCAAACTTCGCTAGAAATGCGATAAAAGCTTCAAGAGGAAAATAATATGCCAGAAGTAGCAGGTAAGCATTACGCTTACACAAAAAAAGGAAAAGCCAAAGCCAAGGCAGCAGCAAAGCGAAAGGGTACAAAGGTAAAATATAAAGCTGGTAGTAGGTCGAAATCATCTTCTAAACGAACCTACTAAAATGCCAATCCTTAGAGATATTCAGAAGCTTGTAGCTCCGAACTACGGGAAGGGGGTTAATGACACTATTAGTTACATTAACGCTATTCCGTGGAGTACAGGTGTTGATGTTTCTACGGTATCGTTAAGCGACCAATTCGGCGCACATGTTGGAACCAATGGAGCAACCTATACCGCATACTTGCAGGCAACTATTACATCTTCAAGTTTAACGATTCCAGTTGCATCTGCATCGACAACCTATCCTTTATCTATTTGGCCTAGTAGCGGGTATTTTTTGTTAGAATCTGAAGTAATACAGTACACAAGTATAAATCCAGAATCTTCTAGCTCTAGTGGATATGACGAGTTTGTTTGCCCGTCCACAGCGTACAGAGGTGTAAAGGGTACGACCGCCGCAGGACATACTGGCGGTGTAACCATGTTGGTTAGTGAAATACTATTTGGATCTGTAACATCTATAGAATACAACACAGATGATAAGGTTTTTAATGTATTTACAGATGTAACTCAAAGTGTAGGACCAGTGCAATCTTATGGCGCTGATAGCGTTTTAACGATTACATCTAGGTTATTCCCGTTGACAGAAGACAATGTAACCTTCTTTGAGTACGAGGGTGTAACAGCATGAGTCTTAGCATGGCGTTGGCAAATGGATTACCTAAGGAAGAGATACGCGCATTACTTTTATCAGAAATGCAACGACGTGTAGAATCTCGCAAACGACGTTGGATTGCTCTTGACGGGCCTCAAAAAGAATTCGTAAACCACGAGCATCCACATATTTTATTTGGTGGAGCGCGCGGTGGTTCCAAGAGTGTTGGAATGCTTTTAGCATTTCGCAAGCATGCGGAGAAGTATGGGAAGGAGGCGCAAGGCCTTCTATTTCGTAGGTCATTCCCAGAGACTGGTGAATTGGTGAAGCTAGGTCAGTATGTCTTCGTGCAAGAGGGTTGGGAATGGAAGGTTGGGGAGCGAAAATGGATCTCCCCCAGCGGCGCTGTATTACAGCTTAAACACCTTGATGAAGATGCCGATGCAATGAAACTCCAAGGGTTTTCGGTTACATTCTTAGGGTTTGACGAACTTGGTAACTGGCCAACACCAGAACCTATAGATCTATTGCAAGCGACTATGCGTTCTGCTGCTGGTGTCCCTACGCTGTTTCGCGCAACTGCTAACCCAGGTGGGCCAGGACACAACTGGGTAAAGGAACGCTATATAGACGGCGGCGATAAGGAATCTATTTTTATATCTTCTAAGATACAAGATAATAAACCGTTGATGGATAACGACCCTGGATATATAGATCGCATCAAAAAGAGTGGTCCAGAATGGCTGGTGAAAGCTTGGTTAGAAGGTGATTGGAATGTGGCGCCTGGAGCGTTTATGGAAGGCGTGTGGGATCCACAGATACACGTTGTAGAACCATTTGAGATTCCATTAGAATGGAAGCGTTGGAAATCATACGATCATGGTTTCAAATCTCCAGCTGGATGTGTATGGTTTACTCAAGATTATGATGGTATAATCTATATCTACAAAGAAAGATATTGGAGCTCTAAACCTAACAAGGGTAGTGAAACTCCAATAGAAGAGATAGCAAGGGAGATTCTTGATGCGGAAAAACAAGAAAAACAAAAGAAAATTAAGTTTAAGAGTAATGTCGCAGACTCTGCCATTTTTATTAGAGATGGTCGACATAAAAGCGTTGCAGATGTCTTCGCTGATTACGGAATCGTTTGGGAACCTAGTTCCAAAGGTCCCGGATCTAGGGTCCAAGGGTTACAAGAAATGGTTGACAGGTTATCTAACAACAGTCTCAAGGTTTTTAAGACGTGCAAGCATTGGCTTCGCACGGTGCCTTCGTTACCTGCTGACCCCAAGAGGATTGAAGATATTGATACGTCGGCGGAGGATCACTTATTTGACGCGACAAGGTATGGGTTAATGCTTCGCAGAGCTAGGAGCGTAAAACCTAAACCAAAACCGAAGCAGCTTAAACCTTTTACGTTTGAATGGTTGGATAAAATTGACGAATTATACAGAGAAGAATCATGGCAGATTTAGAAATCAATACCACACCAGAATCCGCTACTGATCAAACCGTAGCTACAAATGCTGTTGGTCTTATAAAGCGTTATCAAAAAAATGTAGATCTTTCATACAAGAAATGGAAGAAACATTACAAGCAGATAGGATTTGCTCGCAAGTATGCGCTAGGCCGCATGAACGAACGAACAACAGTCTTAACTGGTACGCAGGTTCTTCAAGAGGGTGGTCGTCTCATAAAGGGAAATCTGATACACGCCACGCTGCAAGGTCTGTTACCTCATATTTACGCTCAGAATCCTGAAATAAAAATAAGACCCAAAGAGGTTGTAGAACCAGAAGGGTGGGATTATAGACCTGCAGATTCTTTTGCGCAGACAGCAGAGTTGGTTCTCAATCATTGTTTAAAAATAGCGGATTTAAAACGAATAGCAAAACAGGTTATAAGATCTTGTATGACGAGTAAAATAGGTATTGTAAAAGTTACATACCAAAGAGATTACTTCACGGATCCACTAGTTAGTCGGCAATTAAAGGATGCGCAAGATAGTTTAGCACGCATGCAAGATGATGTATTGCGATTATCGGAAGAGGGTTCATACGAGGGGGACAAAGACGAACTGATAGAAGAAATACAGAATATAGTATTGGGATTACAAGCGAATGTTGATGTGTTACAAAGAGAGGGTTTAAATCTAGGTTTTGTTCGTCCTGAAGATTTTAGAATGGACACATCATTAGATAGTCTACAAGATTACGAAGCAGCGCAATGGATGGCTAATGTAACTTGGATGACTCCAGCGGTAGCTATGGATAGGTTTCAACTTACAAAAGATGAGATCGGTGAGTTTACGATATTTAAAAGAACAGCTGAGGGTATACGTAATAGATTAACAAAAGATGACGCAGCTTTTTCTGGAGAAGCAGAAGAGGACGTAAATCTTGCAGTCGCTGTGTGGGAATATTGGGATAAAGCAACCCAATCAGTATATACTTGGATTGAGGGCGGTAAGGCTTGGATACGAGAACCCTACCAATATAACAAGTTAGGTTCTGCATATTTTCCGTATTTCATTCTTGGTTTGAATTGGATTGACGGTCAAGAGTGGCCTATATCGGAAACAGAATTACTTATGTCCCTGCAGGATGAATATAATACTATTAGAACGCAAATGGCAAAACACAGAGAATTATCTGCACCATTCTTTGTTGCAGACGCATCTCGTGTAAACTATGAAGATATAGAAGTTTTCAGCCAAGCGCAAATCGGCGAAATAGCATTGATAAATGCTGGAGGCCAAGGCGTCAACAATGTCTTCCAACCATCGATGCCGCCCCCTATGAATCCTATCGTATATGATACTACACCAATACGTTCTGATATGGAATGGATAAGTGGTTTGGGTGACGCTCAACGCGGCGGGGTTATGCGGGCAAAAACAGCAACCGAAGCGAACATACAACAAGAAGGTTTAGCCACTAGAATACAAGAAAAGGTAGATCAAGTTGAGGGATGGTTGCAGAGCATAGCTCGATATAGTTTGGAAATATTAGTGCAGGAGATGTCTCCTGAAATGGTTTTTAAGGTTGCCGGACCAAGAGCATTTTGGCCTTTACTAGATGAGGGGAAAGGTGAACTGTACGAGCAAGTAACTGTGGTTATAAAAGCCGGAAGTACTGGAATGCCTGATGAGAATGCAGAGCGTATGCGTTGGGTGGAGGTCATGCCAATTATAATGCAAAACCTCCAAATGGTTCAAGCAATGAGACAAACAGGAATACCAGATCAATTTAATCCTTATATACAACTGTTAGAAGAGACATTAAAACGTTTTGATGAGCGCATAGAAATAGCTAAGTTTCTACCTCCACTACCTCAATCTATAACAGAATGGTTAATGCAAACAGCATCTATGCAGCAACATATGGGTGATCCTGCTGGAGCAGGACAAGCTATACAACAGCAGTTACAAGCATCGCAACCGCCGCAACCTCCATCACCGAACCAACCACCACCCCAAGGAGCTAATGAAGTTGCAAACGCTCCTAATAACAGAGTTATGCAACGTACTCGTAATCAATACAGGGAATAACAGGGAGAGCAACAATGGCAGAGGAACAGCAAGAAAAGACAACGGCAGAAATGCATGACGATACTTTAGATGTAATAACTAAAGAGTTCGAGACTATACATGGTGAATCAACAGAGGAGACCGATAATGCTGGAGTCGAAGCAGAATCAAGCGAGTCAGAACAACAAACCGAACATGAAGACGTTAAAGCTCCCACTTACCAAGAGGCTGAGGCAGCGCAGCAAGAATCCAGCAGTACAGAATATGATAAATCAGCGGAATCAGAAGAGACAGTTTCAGACGGCAAGGAACGTGAAGCGGGGCAGAAGTTAGATGAAGATGATGCGGAGGTTTACGGTAATTTAAAGCCAAAAGCGCAAGAAAGATTCGAGCATTGGATTAATAGAGCAAAAGAACTAGAAACGTATGCAGAACAGGTAGAACCATCTCGGCAATTGCATCAATATATACAAGAAAGCACGACGAACACTGAACAGTTGCAATGGGCGGTTGAGGTGTTTCGTAATTTAAATTCTGGTGATTATGACTCCGCGCAAACCGCTTTGAAGGAAATTGACAAATTTGCTGATCAAATAGGTAGCGCATTAGGGGTTAACAAGGTCGATAATCCCGAGCAAAGCACGTACGATGATTTCGAAGATTTACAAAATGCCGTGCAGAACTTAGAAATTAGTGAAGACTGGGCGAATAATATAGCTTCAGAACGCGTAAACGCGTCATCACAAGATCAAGCTAAAGAAAGATTTTCTCAAATGCAAGCTCAGCAGTATCAACAAAACGCAGGGATGGAGCAAGCGAAAAATAAAGCTTATAATGATATAGATACTTGGGAACAAAGATTAGCGGCGGAAGATGCCGATTATAACTCTTCCAAAAAAGAAATAATGTTAGATATCAGTAGAGAGTTAGCATCATCTAATATTCCACCGCAGAATTGGTTACCAACTTTACAACAACAGTATAATGTTCTATCTCGCGGTATGTCTGCCGCGGCTGCGGGAAATGGAAAGGCTAGCAAAAGTACTGGGCCACTAGCACCTGGTAGAAGTAGCGGCGGAGTAGAAAATGCAATGGACATTGAAACTGCAGAAGTAACTCCAGAGTTTCTTCAAGCACATTTAGATGCCATGCATAATTAACAGGTTTGATGTAAGCTGGATTCATCACCAGTAGCACGTATTGACTTTCGTGT
>VTLG01006610.1_pt1 | contig 12438 bp, 17 predicted proteins | sample 4694571 | NCBI WGS metagenome assembly VTLG01 (sample SAMN12604809, study PRJNA352737) | marine metagenome | biome: ENVO:00000447; feature: ENVO:00000209|ENVO:00000569|ENVO:01000036; material: ENVO:00002151; isolation source: viral sequences binned using virsorter ... | reverse complement strand
GTGAGGGGGCAAGCGAATTAAATAGAGAGTATATAGAACCTATTAAAGATTTTGTAAGCTCTATCTCTGACAGACTGCCAGCTACTTTTGAAAGTTTAAGGAATATTAAGAAAAAAGTAACAGAGGTGATGAATGATATTAATGTTCCTGAGTCTGTAGTTACTAGATATTCTGCTTTCAAAAATAAGATGGAAGATGCCATTCAATCTAAAGAATCTCTCAAGAGTGCTAGGGAAGCTATTATCAAGGAAGAAGAATTAAATGATGTTTCACCTGATTTTGAGGTTATTGAGGAACCATCTCAGTCTGGTAGCCTCTTACATTCAGATACAAGTGTAAAAGAAGTTTCTGCTATAGATATACCAACGCCTTTAAAAAGTAAGACTCCGCTTGAACCAACACCTGCATCTGATACTTTATGGTCTACACCAGAGCAGAAAATTACATCACAAGAGACTTCAATTAATAGTAAAAAACTTCCAGCAACATTTAAGATTGTTCAAAAAATAGGTGGATGGATTTCTGGACATATAAATGCTGATATAGGGGGAGGATCTTTTGATAATTTTACCAATGCTTTATTAGAAATTGGAGTACAGAATGTTGTTTATGACCCATTTAACAGAAGCCCAGAGCATAATCAATCCGCAGTTAATACAATAAAAGATGGTGGTGCGGATACGGTTACAATAAACAATCTATTAAATGTTATAGAAGAGACTGAAAACCAAGAACAAATATTAAGACAAGCTGAGAACGCTTTACGGGAAGGCGGAACAGTATATATTAAAATATATGAGGGTAAAGGGGATGGTCAGGGTCTTCCTACAGGAAAAGGTTTTCAACACAATAAAAAAACTAAATCTTATTTAAATCTAGTTTCTCGTTTTTTCCCTAATGCAAAAGTTTCTCGTGGTCTTATTATAGCCACAAAAGAACAATCGTTTGTACCAGCTAAAGCAGAAATGCCCGTAGGTAAATTTTTAGTTATGGACAATACTGGCGATAAACCAAAGCTAGTAAAACGTGCTATGACTAGAGGTGAGGCAGAGATAGAACTAGAAAAATTGCAGATAACATACAATCAAGCTGGGAAAGATTTCTATCAAACAAAAGGAAATGTAGCCTCTATACCAGAAGCAGAAGGGGCAAAGCTACGCAGTAAAACGGATTCTACTGGGAAAAGTATTATGCATAGGATAGCAGATAAGCTATTCAAAAAAGCCTCTTTTCTAGATAAGGACGCAATTGGAAGACCTGTAGCTATTAAAGAATTTTTAAGAGAAATACATAATCTTATTGTACAAGAAGATATGTATATGCCTAAATTAGTTCTTGGTAGTGTTAAAGAAAAAGTTCCACATCTAATTAATCTTAGCAATGTGCAAAACATACGGACGTTAGTGCATGAAATTGGGCATTCTATTTTATTTGTTAATAAAATGCTTGAGACAGAAGTTAAGAATTTTTTAGATTCATTGACTGAAGAAAGTGTCAGCATCATAGATCATTTAATCCCTGCCACTACCATTAAATATTTAAGGGATCAGTTGCTGAGTAATAAATATAATTGGTTCGATGCTCATATTAACACCAAGAAAGCTATAATTAAGAAAGAACTTGGGTTAGTGCCGAAGAAAAAATCTGAGTGGGGCGAGGTTCAGCAAAATGGTAAGACATATGAAGAGATGATCATGGATGAGCTATGGAACCTTAATCGGTCTACGAATAGAAAATTTATACATGAATTATTTGCTGAGTTTTATTCGGCATATATCTTTAATCCAACATGGACTAGAGCGACTTTTCCGCAACTATCTGGAATGTTCAATAAGTATTTAAACAGAACTAATCTCGAAGGGGGTAAGGTTAATTATAAATTACAAGAATTAACAGAAGAACTTATCAATAGCACAAAGATATGGAATCGCAGGGTAGATGCAGAAAAGGCTAGAGCTAAAATTGGTGGATTAAATAAAACAGAAAAGAGAGCAATACGATATCCTGATGGTATTAGCTTTAAAACTCTAGGTGAAATGCTAGGTTTAAGTAAAGCTCATATGGATCAATATAGAACTCGCTTTCAAAATTGGTGGCATCCAGTCACTCTTATGTACAAAGATTTAGCTTTTGAAGAAGTTATTGGAGAAGATGGCAAACCTAAGATGGTTGAAAGAAAACTATTCTCTATTTTAAAAGATCCAAGAAAGTTATTCCAACTACTAGCAGGTGATGGTAAGGAGATTGAACATGGGATACTATATTGGGTTGCATCATTTAATAGGTATAAATTTTGGGAGATAGCAAAAAACCCAGAGCTATTAAAAAAATATAAAGGTCTATTACCCAGAATACAACCTGTTATGGATTTAGGTATAGAGAAATATAATGACTGGAAAGTATGGGTAAGAATGATTACTGCTGAAGAGTTAGCTTTGCATAGTAAAGAACGCCTCTTTACAGGAGAAGAACGTAGAGCTATTTATAAAGAAATAGGGATAGAGCCTAAAAAAGAACGCATTGGTCAGTATTTTGATGCAAAGACTGGGAAAGCTGTGTCTAGATTTGAAAAAGATGCTAACGGAAAAGTACTTCTAGATGAGGATGGTAGTCCAGTTAAAAATAAATTAATAGAAGAAGTATATGAGGATGGCGAGTTCTCTCACAATGAAGCAAACTATATATTCCGTGGGAAGACAATCATGTCTAGGGATGCTAATGGAAATCAAGAGTTCATTATTAATGAGGTTGAAGGCCCACTAACAAAAGATGAAAAATTAATCTATATAAAACATCAAAGAGAGCTAGTGGAATTTCACAATTTATTAGCGGATTACGCTGTAGACGCAGGTCTTCTTAGCGAAGAGAGCAGAGAAAATTTTAAGAAGTATATTAACTATATACCATCTAATAGGGTAAATCCTAGAAGTGGAAAAATAGATGGTGAAACAGAAGATATGAAATCTTATGGTAAGTGGAAAGCTAAATCAATATGGGGAAGTACTCTTAATGTTTTAGATCCAATAGAGAATACTATTATGAACTATGCCTCATTAGTTCATTCTGCTAGAAGAAATGAAGCATTGAATTCGCTGATTGATTTTAACTACTTAATGGATAGCGATGATTCTAATGTTTCTGTAGATGAGGAAACTGGACAAGCTAATTTAGATGAAGCCGTTAAAGATGATAGAAGAAATCCTTGGATAGAGGTTAAGAATGCTAAAGATGTAAAGGCGTATAAAATATTAACTAAAGTTGTTTTGCAGACATTACAAAAACAAGGGCTTCAAATAGATTTAGAAACAGATGAATCTCCATTAGAGTATATGAATGCTTTCCAAACTTTCTTTTTACCAGATATGTCGGTTGCTAATCCTAATGAGGAAGGTAAATTAATCTCTACTCATCGACAAAAGAATCAGTTATTAATTAAAAGAAATGGAAAGTCTTATGTTCTTCAAGTTAATGATGAGTTGTTGTTGGAATCATTAGACTCTATGTACTCTACAAGAATAGATAATGGAATACTTAATTTCTTATTCCGTGGTAGTAGAATGCTTGCAAGATTAAAGAGGGGTTCTATTGTCATGGAACCAGTATTCCAAGTAAGAAATTTTTTAAGGGATACGCAAGCAGCTTATTTCTATAGCGAGGCTATAGGGGATGATGCTTTTGGTAAAGATATGTCTATCCCTTTTGCTTCTTCAATTGAGGGTGCTAAAATATTTTTAAGTAAGCGTGAAAATGATCTAGCATTAAAAAATTTATTGGCTTGGAGCGGTGCTGGTTTCGGTAGTAAAATTAGGGAGAATGTTATTGACCATGAAGACCGTATTAATGAATTAAAAGATATTCATGGTCGTAAAGGCGATATGAGTTTTGCTAAAGGTATGGAGTTTGTTGAGAGATTTTCTAGTATGCCAGAGTCAGCAGCTAGAATGAAGGAATTTTATTTAGTTTTAGCAAAAGAATTATCTCAACGAATTAGTGCTATTGAAGCTAGGTATATGAGGTTAGATAAGGATAGGCGTAAGGCTTATCAAGAAAGTGTTTTACAGGGCAAGGAATTAGTTACAGAAGATGAGTCTTTACGATTTATGGCCTTAAATAAAAACTATGAATTTAAGGGCCAGCAATGGAAAGATTTGAAGACTGGCAAAATAATTCCTGCTAGTAAAGTTGCCGAAAAAGCTAGGGAGATAGAGCGTTTAGAAATTAAAAAACGTGAGCATGAAGTAAAACAAGCTAGGGCAGAAGCTATTATGATGGCATCTTTAGCATATAGAGAAGTTTCAACAGATTTTGGTAAGATAGGTTCTAACCATTTATTCAGAAGATACGCACAGATTACAACTTTTTTAAATCCTCATATACAGGGTACATTTAAATTTGGAGAAACATTAATTAATCATAAGAAGCGTACCATGTTAAGGGCTATGCCTTTAGTTGGTGTTACTCTTGCCGCTCATTTACTCCATAAATCTTTTGATGATGATAAGGATTATGAGGATAGGCCTAATTGGGATACTTTAACATATTTAAATTTATTTAAATTTAGCAAGGATGATCCAATAGGGGCAACATTTGGAGCATTAGGATTTAAGCACGAAGGAATGTTGCGTATACCAAAAGCGTGGGAACCTGGGTATATCTTTCAGACGCTACCGCAGTTATGGACAGATTATTTTATTGAGATGAATGGTGAAAATAATCCTTTAAAGAAAAAAGCTATCCGTGAAGTTGCTTTAGCTGGAGCTTATTCTCTAATAGGAGATGCTCCTTTACCTACTGTTATTCAGCCATTAGTAGAATTAGCATGGAATCGTAGTATATGGTTAGACAGACCCATAGAGCCAGAATATATGAGAGGTACTGCCCCAGAAAAATTCGGCCCAAGTACCCCAGAACTATTTAGAGATATCTCTAGACATTTTGAAGGTTTAGGTTTAAACATTTCTCCAGTCCAATTAGAGCATATATCTCACGCATATTTAGGTGGTCTATCTCTCCTTTTAGTTGCTGGCGTTGATGATATATTTTATAAGCGTGAAACACATACTGATGATAGTTTCATGGAAAGAATGATTAGTCCTTTTATAGGTAAAGGAGTTATGAGTACCAGCGAAGTTGGTGATTTTTATGATGCATATAGAGATTTAAGAGATCTTAATGCTTCATTGAAATCCATACAGGAAGAATATCCAAGAGATCCTGAACGTGCTAAAGAAAGAATGAAAGAGTTTCAGGGGAGACATCCTATGTGGGCAGAAGCTGGAATATTGAGTAAAGAGTTTAGGGATTTATCTAGTGAAATGACGCAGTTGCGTCAACAGAAACGTGATGCAATAAGAGATGCAGGGCGTTCAGATTCTGCGATTGATAATATGTCAGCCGATGAGATTCATAGTATAAGAAGAAAACACAGAGATAAAGTTAACGAACTAGTTAGAATGATGAATGCTAAGTATAAAGAAATTATGCAAACATATAGGCGTATTGTAAAGGAGGCGAGGAATAAATGATGACGGCGGAGTTTCTAAAATTTATAGAAGATCCTAAAGAGGTTGCTAAAACATATAGGAGATTCCTTATGTCAGTTGCCGAAGCTGATGGTTCTCCAGTAGAACCATGTGTTATAATAGCTACAACATTTACTGAGAGACAGGCTAATAAGTTTGCCTCTATAGTTCACGAGGAGTTAAAGCCAGAGTGGAATTAGTCAAAGGTGTTACTGACCTAACTACTAAAGAAGGTATTCGTATCTGGCAGATACATTATTCGGCTGACGATGAAAAAGATCCCTCAACCGAAGTAGGATCTCATTGGTTGCGTAATGAACTGATGGGATATCCTGGGGGTACTGACTCTCCTAAGTGGCGTAAGGAAATGGAGATAGACTTTGAGTCTGTAAGTGGTACTCTAGTCTTTCCTAAGATGGAAGAATACAGGGGTAAACTTTTTATCCCAGAGTTTGATATACCAGAGACATGGTCTTTATATGGTGGGTTTGACTACGCTACTAGAGGTATAACAGCCTTTGTTGTTTATGCTAAAGCGAAAGGAGTGGATGACTACTATGCTGTTTGGGAGTTTTATGTCGCTAACTCAGGCTACCTGTCAACGTGCCATGCAATCAAAACGTGTCCATACTATGACAGGTTGGAATGGATTGTTGCAGATCCTCAGATCTGGGCAGCTAATCAGCAACGACAGGGAAGTAATGAGATGGTGTCAGTCGCTCAGTTATTTGGCGAACAAGGCATACACTTTGTTAAGGGTAGCAAAGGCGGTGATGGTGCGGTAGCAGAGCGTATTACTCAAGAACTATGGAACATAAATGATTCAGATACACCACGCTTGCGTATCTTCCAAGGTTGCCAGAAACTTTGGTGGGAAATGACACGGCTTAGATATGCTGATTGGAGAAATGCAACGGCTCAATTTAGAAATCCCAAAGAAACATTAGTGGATCGTGATAATCATGCTTGGGACACATTAAAATATTTCTTAAGAAAAGTTAGTTCGAGTTGGGTCAGTTCTAATATTGATTCGTTTGATGCATCTAAACATATTTCCTAATGTATTAATGGGAGTTTATTATGGACTATAACTTCATAGAAGAAGAAAAGAGGTTCTTTCATATCGCAAAATCATTTAATGTTTCATCTATTAAAGATGATAATGTTAAGCAAAACTTAAATCATCTTTACACAATGATAAAGATTTTAAAAGAGTTTTCAGATAATGATCGCAGACGTTCTAATAGGGGTGAATCATGAATGGAAAATGTTTCGACTCTTATTTCAGACTTAGGAGTTCCAATAACCGTAGCATTGATGGCGGGTGCAGGACTTTGGTTTACGGTGAGGTGGTTGCAGTCTCTCCTTATGAAGAGGTTAGACGAGTTAGAACAGATAAGTCGAGACACCGCAGAAGAAATGTTGAGATCTACCCAAAAGGAAGAATCCGTTTCAAGAGACATACTGGTAAAATTAATCGATAGAATAAGGGCATTACAAACAGATGTTATTCGACTTGATACCATGTTTAGGATTAAACATAAACTCCCCGTTGATGAGCGTAGAATACAGCGAAATCAGAAAGAGGATTAATGCGGAGTGGAGCATTGGTAGCTCGTTGGGTTCATTTCCCAAAGGTAGGGGGTTCGATTCCCTCCTCCGCATCCTTTTTCTGGTGAGCTAATAGGAGACAAGCGTGAAGTTTATAACTCAGTCTGAGTCTAATGAATATATTCTTCCAGTAACAGAATACCGTGTATGTCAAAAGCTTATGGGTTGCTTGTATTTAGGTAATGATGAATTCCCTAGATCGTACCTAGTTACTATGGCTGAAATACCAAATTATAAAGTGGGAATTGTTAAGGGTAATGAAGTTCAAATGATTAATTCTCAGTATATGATTTTTGGAGAATTAATAGGGCGGATATCTCCTACATTCCTACATGATATAAAGCATTTCCTAGAGAGTAATTATATAGAAAAAGTTTTATGCATATCTTCTAATGAGGAATTACGAAATAGGGTGAGAAAGACTTGTCAATTTAAGCCTGTATGGGTAGAAAATAAGAAGCGTGATGATTGTTCCGTTATATTGCAGGACTGGTTTAACCGATCTACTAGGGAGGGTAAGCCAGTATTAACCATCAGGGATAACTGTGTTGAAGCTAAGAGCTTTAACTATATGCCTACTAGATTAGCTATTACTTATTTGCTAGAATACTTTGACAGGAAACACGGTGCTAAGATATTCAAACCAAAGGCTAATAAGACTAGGGCGGGTTATTCGTAGGAGTTTTTATGAGAGACATTGAATTTGCACTAGCTAAAGTTAAAGGTGCTAAAAAAAAATTAGCTTGGTTTAAACCTAATAATTTTTATGATTGGGGTATGTATATGGAAAGAACATCTGAAATGTTTACAGATATTCTTAACATAATGGAAGAGCATATTGAAATATTTAGGGCGTGTTCCTGTCCAGTTTGTGGGCAAGCTATGCAGGGTGATCATGCACTTAAACGACATCTAACAATGAAACATAAGGGCAAACATTATGAAAGAGGTAAGGTCTTTAACGAAGAGACAAGAAAAGTTTGTTGAGGAATTTCTTAAAACTCCTAATGATGCCGTTGGTGCTACAAAGAGAGCAGGATTTAAAAATGCGGGAGAGTACTCAGCTAGGCTACAAAGAAGTCCAAAGGTTGCAGAGGCTATTGAAAGAAGACGAGGCGAAATCGCAGAGGCAGAAGGTATAGATGCCGAATGGTTAGCTAAACATTATAAGGCGATCATTGAAACGCCTATTACAGATCTATGTTATTGGGATCAAGCTAATGGTGTAATCACTAAATCATCTGATGAAATAAATAAATTTTGTGCATTATCTATTAAGGAAGTTATAGAAGGTAAGAGTAAAGAAAATGCTCCTAAAAAAATTATTATAAAGCAAGAGAGTAAATTAGAGGCGATGCGTGATTTACGAGCCATGCTTGGAATGGACGCTCCCAAGAGGCAGGAAGTTAAAGCCACTACTGAAAACTATAATATGGATATTCATGGTGACAATGATAAAATCGCAAACAACCTCATTGGAACGCTTGAGAAGATTATTGAAAGACCCGAAGCTGAAGAAGAAGTTAGAGGCTCTTCCACCAGAGGAACTTCTAAAATTAACTAGGCAAACGGAGTTATTTCATTATGGTCAACATCCAGCGAATTTTATTTTTAGTGGTATACTACGCACTAGAGATGAACGAGATCCAGACAACCCAGTTAAACCATTTGCTGATAAGGTATATTTAAGAGCAACACTTCAAGCTATACATGAATCTAAAATAATATTTATTCCTAAGTCAAGACAGGTGCAATGCACTTGGTTGGTATGTGCTTATTGTTTATGGCTTGGTATGTTTAGAGAGCATCAGATGATCTTCATTCAATCTAAGAAGGAAGAAGACTCTGCAAACCTAGTATTCAATCAGAAGTGGACTAAAGGAAGAATCTCTTTTATGTATCATCATCTACCAGAGTGGTTACAAAACGTAGCCCCTGCGGAAGGGGCTTACGCTAAACTTAATTTTACTAATGGAAGTATTATCTGGGGTATACCAGAGGGTGGAGATATTATAAGGCAGTATACGGCTTCTCTACTCTTTGCTGATGAGGCGGGGTTTCAGCCAGAGTTTGAAGCATCGTATACCGCCTGTAAACCAATGGCTCATAAGATCGTAGCCGTTAGTAGTGCTAACCCAGGATACTTTGCAGACATAGTTAAGGCAGGGTTAGGTTTGGTATAATATTATTTTCTACAAAAGCAGAGACATAGTGTACTTCACTTGGACTCATAGGGAATGGCTTAGTGGAAGTATAACCCCACTCAGTTTCTACATGATCAGCTATAGTTTTATAGTTTAAATTATTATTCATCCTTCTGTTTTTCCTGCCATCCTGACCATGACATTCGGCACAAGCCATACGCCAAGTCATCTCACCCTTTTGCAAATGTCCTGTATCTACATGGTAGTTATTTTTAGTTAGGGATTGAGGTGTATGGATACCAGTCTTTTGTAATTTCTTTTCAATCTGACGCTCCATTTCCTCGTGAAGTTCTTCCGCCCGTTCCCTAATTTCATCCTTTAGTTTATTAGACATCTCCCTAAAACTACCAAGACTTCGTTTCACTTGGTCTAAATCAAGTCTAGCTAGAGAGAATAGTTCATTCCTTTTAGGATGTTCCCAATGATCTATAACTACTACTCCATGTAAACTAGCATTGGTTAATGTTTGTAATGCTTGCTCTGACAATTGCTCTTCTTGAGTAGTTTCAAAGCTACCAGATGTAGTGCTTCCCATGTAGTCTTTAAGTAAAGATTTAGTGTAATAGTCTATAACTTTTGCTATATCATTCCTAGCCCTGTCATCCGCTGTTACACGTTGCAATGAGAAGTTTCTTATCCCTGATGCCGAACCTATACCGTAAAAGATTTTACCGCCTTCTGAATCTGAGAAGGCTCCAGACCCTTTAATAACCCAGTCAGGTGGTTCAACGTCCTTTATAAGAGGTCTGTCTTCTACAATGTAACTATCTGGTGTACTTGTACAAGCTGAAAGAATTAAAAGTAATGCGACCAATGTCCTCTTCATAGTGTCTCCTTTAAGTTTAAACTTAAATTATTTAACCATACTTTTATAAGGCTCCACTTCATAATACCAATCAGGTATTTCTTCTTGTAGATATTCATACATACAATCATCGTAACCTTGATAAATACATTCGGATTTTGCTAAACATTTACAAGACTTTATAGACTCATAAATATTAACCGATTGTTTTTGAGATATATTTATTGGATATCTGTTCACGATGCCATTTCACTTCTACTATCATATCCCTGATAATTAATAATTCAGATTCGCTCCAAGCTAATCTGTCTGCACTTTTAAGGATCTTCATCATATCATCATAGGAATGTTCTTCCCACGGGGTATGATTTATCCTTTGGTTCCTGTCTTCCATTCATCCATTCTCTCCTTTATACAGGTTACAGAAAGTGTCGATGTCCATAACAACTTTCCAATCTTGATTATTTTTTCTATAGAATAGTAGTGGAATCAACCCAACCTCTCTTGCTTGTTCCTTAGATTGATCCCACCATTTTTCTACACTTATTTTTTCACAACGCTTTACTTCAATAGCGTAATCTGGAATACCTATTAGATCAAAACCACCCTCTTGATATTGAGCTAGATTACGCTTTGATTCTAATCCTAGCCTCTCATTTAAAATAGAAGCAACTTCACGTTCACCACGTTGTCCTTTACTCCTGCTTTTTTTACCACCCATTAGTTTAGATTGTCTTTACGGTGGTCGCAGTCATGGTGTAAAAAGTCTATATACTGATAGCAAATTTCCCTGAATGTATCCACCATACCATCAGTTACTTGTTCCCTGTCAAGCCCATCTAGATTTGGATTAGCTTCAGACATTGAATCTATGAAATCTTGAACGGCTCGTTTAGCTTGGTTAGGAATATCTACCTCGACTTGAGTGAAATTTTTATTGATATTCCATTTATCATTTTTTGCCATGTTTGTTCTCCATTATAAAATAGTTGTATTTCTTTGGGGCAGATCATCGTGTAGAAAATTTCTCTACAACCAAGTATTATTCCAAGCTTTATACTCAGGCCCATGTTTATATGATTTATCTTCTATTAGTTCTACAGATTCTAAAAAATCATAACAAGCATTATATGGATTTTCATTAGTTATCAGATCAGTATGTGTTTTAGGATTAACCATCTCTTCTTTAAATCCTTCAAACCCACAATAAAAACATTGATACCAATTTGTTTTGCCACCATTAATAAGTTGATCTACAGATGAGTTGGTATCCATTCTATCTTCTGAGTTGGGCATATACTTTTCCTTTCTCTGCACTCAATTTTATATTTGATTGTTCCATTGATTTATTTAAATTATCAATCAGTCCTTGAACTGATTGTTCTAATGTTTCTACTCTATTAATAAGCCAGTCTATTTCATCAGTTCCCAGAGGTTCACATCTCCTGTCTTTATTAATTGAATAAGTACGTTTAATATATTCTAAATCAATAAGTGGTTCTATTTCTGGTGTTTTCATATTCACTCCTTTCACCATTACAACACTCGATTAAGTATATACCGCACACGGTACAAGCTACATGACCGTGTACGGATATACTCTCCACGCTTCTACAACGAGGGCAAACTATGGAACTCTCGCTCCATTTCTTTATGCAATTTGTTGTGCGGGTTTGGTTCAATCTGGTCATCATGTCCTTCGTAATATGGTGCAGTTCCACCTATATGTTCTTTAATATCAAATGCTTTGATTACAACTGATGGTAAGTTATGCGAGTCGTCCTCTAGTATACATACTAGATATAATACAGCAATAAATAATAATAACACGGCGAAGTAAGATGCACCCACTTTAGATAATATTTTTTCCTTAATTACATTAATGTTCATTGTTTGGATTCCTCTCTATAACATCATCATGTCCTTCATAATATGGAGCTACCCCCCCTATATGTTCAACTTTGTTTTCATCTACCTTTGGGGCAGGGTCACCAAATAAAATAAAGAAAGCCACGAAAGAAACCAATGCTACTGTAACCATAATAAAATCTCCTAAGTTTAAAATTAAAATTAAAAGCTCCCTAGTCTTTGGCACAAAATATTGTAATCCCAAAAAGAAATTGAGTTGATTAAGTCTCTCGCAAACTATTAGGTTTATATTTTAAGACAGGGTCACCAGACCTTTTCGGGAGCAAGCAGGATGTGTATCTAATGAAAGATGTATATCCTATTCAGAATGAAACAACTCCATGTCAGATGTAACAGTACAATCAGTTGAACATCTTAAATTATATAT
>VTLG01001413.1_pt1 | contig 12439 bp, 16 predicted proteins | sample 4694571 | NCBI WGS metagenome assembly VTLG01 (sample SAMN12604809, study PRJNA352737) | marine metagenome | biome: ENVO:00000447; feature: ENVO:00000209|ENVO:00000569|ENVO:01000036; material: ENVO:00002151; isolation source: viral sequences binned using virsorter ... | reverse complement strand
GTTAAAAGATGGTATGTTAAGAGTATCAATGGAAAAAATAATACCAGAAGCGAAAAAACTAAAAACTATTGACATTAAATAATAGTTAAAATAGAAAGCGCTGAGACTTGACTTCTCGGCGCTTTCCGTATATTATAGAGTAAAAAATTATAGGAGTTTTATATTATGCAAGAAGGTTTTAAAATACCAAAAGTGACATTTAGGACTAGAGTTGGTGATGAGGAACCAACAGACGGAGGTTGTGCCATTGGTGGTCAATGGTTAAACAAAACAACTGACGATTATTTCAAAGGTAAAAGAGTGGTATTATTCTCACTACCAGGAGCTTTTACTCCCACTTGTTCGTCTCAACAACTACCAGGTTTTGAGAAAGAATACAATCAAATTAAATTGTTAGCCATAGATGATATATATTGTGTATCTGTTAATGATTCGTATGTTATGAATGCTTGGGGTAAACAGATGGGTATAGAACAAGTTAAAATGATACCAGATGGCTCAGGTAATTTTACTAGATTTATGGGTATGTTAATAGGTAAAAATCATTTAGGTTTTGGTATGAGAAGTTGGCGATACATGGCTGTCATTAATGATGGTGTAGTAGAAAAATGGTGGCAAGAACCAGGTATCAATAATGAAGGACTAGATGATGACCCTTATGTTGAGTCTACACCTAAAAATGTTGTTGACTATTTAAGAGCAAACTAACATTGACAAAAAAACTATATTATGATACTATATTATTTTAAATTATGTTAAGGAGTGAAACATGAACCTATCAAGTGACACAGTTGCTGTGTTAAAAAATTTCTCAGACATTAATCAAAACATTTTGGTTAAACCTGGGAACAAAGTACAAACTATTTCTACTATGAAAAACATCTTGGCAGAGGCCGAGGTGAGTGAAAAGTTTGAAGATGAGTTTGCGATATATGACTTACCAGAGTTTTTAAGATCGGTTGAACTATTTGAAAAACCAGAACTTAAATTTAACGGTGGTGGGTATGTAAATATATCTCAACAAAGACAATCAATTAAATATTTCTTTGCAGATAAATCTGTTATTGTTGCGCCTACTAAAGGTATATCAATGCCAGATAAGTTTGTTGATTTTACAATCACTAAAGATAACTTTGCTAGATTAATGAAAGGTACTACTACATTAAATCTACCAGATGTTGCTGTTAAAGGTGATGGTAAGACAATCAAAATGATTGCAACAGATAAGAAGAATAAATCATCTAATCAATATTCTATTGATGTTGGTGAGAGCGATAAAAAGTTTACTGCGTATTTTAGAACAGAAAACTTTAAACAAATCGTTGATGATTATGATGTTGCGATTTCAAAAGCAAAGATTTCTCATTTTGTAAACAGAAACAAACCTGTACAATATTGGATAGCTTTAGAACCTGACTCTGAATTTTAAGGGGGTTTTAAATGTCCGACTTTTTATGGGTTGAAAAATACCGACCAAGAAAAATTAGTGAGTGTATTCTTACAGAAGAACTAAAAAATACATTTACACAATTTCTAAAACAAAAAGAAATACCTAATCTATTACTATCAGGTAGTGCTGGTACTGGTAAGACTACAGTTGCCAGAGCATTATGTGAAGAACTAGGTAGTGATTATATTATCATTAATGGTTCAGATGAAGGTAGACAGATTGATACGGTTAGAAGTAAAATTAAGAACTTTGCATCAACCGTATCTTTGACCAAAGACGCAAATCACAAAGTTGTTATAATAGACGAAGCAGATTATATGAATGCTGATAGTGTTCAACCTGCTCTTCGTAATTTCATAGAAACATTTTATAAAAATTGTAGATTTATCTTTACTTGTAATTACAAAAATAAAATCATACCAGCGTTACACAGCAGATGTACAGTGGTTGATTTTAAAATTACAAATGGTCAAAGAGTAAAAACTGCTAGTGCGTTTCTTAAAAGACTAGAGAGTGTGCTTAAATATGAGAAGATAGGGTTTGAAAAGAAGGTACTAGCAGAACTCATACAAAAATATTATCCAGACTTTCGTAGAACAATAAACGAACTACAGAGATATTCTGTGAGAGGTAAAATAGATAGTGGTATATTATTTAATCTAGGTGAGGCTAACGCTAAAGAACTTGTTAAAATACTCAAAGAAAAGAGATTTAACGAAATGAGAAAGTGGGTAGTACAAAACCTCGATAAAGAGGCGTCTTCCTTGTTTAAGACGCTCTATGACACGCTATACACCACGCTAGATGCGAAGTCTATACCTCAAGCGATATTGATTATCGCTGGGTATCAATACAAATCTGCGTTTGTCGCTGACCAAGAGATCAATATGGTTGCTTGTTTGACAGAGATTATGGCAGGTTGTAAATTCAAATAAACTAAATATGAGAAAAAGAAACCCAATAGCACTTGATTTGAGAACACCGAAATACAAAAGTAGAACGGTGAGACCTAAAAAAGGTAAGGGGAGTTTTACAAGGAAAGATAATGGCAAAAAGAACATTTATAAGAAGATGGATAGTTAAGATGAGAATGTTTTGGGCTGACATAAGAGGTCATCATGGCAAGGTTTGGGACTATGAACCAGGCGACTACTATATGGGTTCTCATAAAGGTCACAATAAACACTCTAAAAAGTAATTGAAAGTTTTATATTATGTATCAATTGAAAGATTATTTAAACGCAATCAATTTTTCAAAAGAAAATTTATTAGACACAACAGACGAAACTTGGGTTAAAAAATACCCACCTTTTGTAATCAATAAGTGTCTTTCCGTTCACTATGATTGTATCGCTCAAGCGAATGAAATGAACGGCTATCACTTCCTAGACAAAAAAATACAATTCCATTTTTACATAAATAGTATAAGAAAAAAGAAGCGATTTGGTGGCAAGTGGCTATCACAAGCCAAATTGAAGAATTTAGAGTATGTAAAAGAGTATTATGGTTATAGCAATGAGAAAGCAAAAGACGCTCTCAACATACTAAACGAGAAACAAATTGAACACATAAAGAATACCTTATCTAAAGGTGGGAGAAGAAGATGAGCGAAGAAACGATCAATTGGTCGCCTGAGAGTATGTTAGAGGTTACCATAAAGCAACCTGACGACTTCTTAAAGATTAGAGAGACTTTAACTAGAATAGGCGTTGCCAGCAGAAAAGACAAAACTTTATTTCAAAGTTGTCACATCTTACATAAACAAGGAAAGTATTTCATAACACATTTTAAAGAACTATTTGCTCTTGATGGTAAGAAAGCAACATTAACAGAAAACGATATTCAAAGAAGAAACACAATCTCTATACTATTACAAGATTGGAATTTAATTGACATAGTGGATAAAACTAAAGCAGAAAATAAAGCGCCATTATCTCAAATCAAAGTATTACCTTTTAAAGAGAAAAAAGAGTGGAACTTATCAGCTAAATATAATATAGGGAAAAAAGTTGAAGCCAAGGATAATACTGAGAATGCAAGTACCAAAGTTTAAAGAATTTATTACAGAAACAGATATTGGTCGTAGAGACAAACCTATGACTATTGCTATTGTTACAGTAGCAGATTCAAAAGACCCTAAAGAAAATACAACTGCAGAACTTCTTACAAAAATTTGTAAGAAAAAAGGTATTAAGTGTATTATTGTAAATACAAAATCCACAATCATCACAGCAAAAGACGAAGATAAAAGCACACTTACCGTTTACAATTATGATGGTAAAAATAGTAAACATACCTTTGTGGGTAGAGACACTATTTGCTTTGTTAGAGGTGGTGCACTAGAAGATGAAGCTGGTCTCTCTTTAATATCATCATTTCAAAACTCACAAGCTTTTATGATTAATACTAGAGCATCAATGCTAACTTGCGATAATAAATTAACAACAGCATTACTATTTGAGAAATATGGTTTACCTACACCTAGAACAGCCTTTGTTTCTAATGAGAATAATATTAAAACTGCTTTAGATAAAGTTGGTGGTAAATTTCCTATCATTTTAAAAACATTAACAGGAACTCAAGGTGTTGGTGTCATAAAGATTGAAAGTTATGAAGGACTTGTAGCAACACTACAAGCGATGTGGAAACTAGAGGCAGAAGTATTAATACAAGAATTTATGCCTAGTGATTTTGATATTAGAACTTTCTGTTTAGATAATAAGATATTCGCAAGTACAAAAAGAACTCATAGTAGTTATGACTTCAGATCAAACACACATAGAGGTGCTGAAGCAGAACCTTATATATTAAGTGAAGACGAAAAAGAAATAGTATTAAAAGCGGCTAGAGCATCTAGAGCATACATGGTGGGTGTTGACCATATCATACATAAAGGTAAACCTTACTTACTAGAAATTAATGGTAGTCCAGGATCAGGCGCTGATTACGAAGGCTATCAACATAGAAATTATTACTCTGATGCAGAACCATCAGGTAGAATAGATGGCGAAAAAATGTTATCAAATGTTATTGATTGGATTGAAGATAGAGCACATTGGGATAGACAATCATTAATAGAATGTGGTTGGTTAGAAACGGTAGAAATTGAAGACCTAGGTAAATTAAGATGTAAGTTTGATACTGGTAATGGTTCAAAAGCTTGTGCTTTACACGCAGATGAAATTATATCAGATGGTAAAATAGTTAAATGGAAATATGATGGTAAAACTTATACTAAACCTAGACATGGTAAAAGTGAGGTATTCAGATCAAATGCCACAAATGAACCATCAGAAATTAGACCTACAATATTAATGGATATTACATTTAATGGTTTTACATATAAAGATGTAGAAGTAGGTTTAGACCAGAGACCTAGATCGGGTTCTGACTTACTAGTGAATAGAGATTTAATGAGATTAATGAATTTAAGTGTTAACCCTAATAGAACTTTTGTGTTAAGTAAAAGATTAAAACCTATTGAAAAAAAGGGTCAACCTGATAATATTGGATTTGAAAAGAAATAACATTGACAAATTGACTAAACTATGGTATAGTATAACAATAAGGAGATATTATGCAAGAAGTGAAGATATTAAGACTAGCGACTGGCGAAGATGTAATTGCTAAAGTCGGCGAAAACGATCAAGGTGTGAGTTTAAAACAAGCATTTGTTATCATACCTCAACAATCAGCACCAGGAAAGCCAATACAATTAATGATGTCATTGTATAATGCATTTGGTAAAGATGATACTATTACTCTTTCAAAAGAAAAAATAGTTTTTATGACAACACCAAAAGATGACATATTAAAATCGTATGAACAAAATACGAGTAGAATTATCACAGCAAAACCTGGTTTAATTACAGAAACTAAAGTACCGAAATTATAATGATTACGGTATACTTCATACGAGGAGAGGAAAAGATTCCTGTCCAAGTTGACGAAGGTAGAACTTTGATGGAGGCGGCAAGAGACTTTGCCAATCAATCAATAGAAGAAATACCAGCCGATTGTTCTGGTTGTTGTGCTTGTGCAACTTGTCATGTTCTAGTGGATAGAAACTGGACACATATTGTAGGACAACCAAATTTAGATTCGCCTGAAACAGAATTGATTGAGTATGAGAAAGGTTATGATCGTATGCAAAGTAGATTAGCTTGTCAAATTAGTTTAGAAAAAAAACACAATGGTTTGGTTGCTCACTTGTTGGACAATCATAAATTATAATGGGGCATTAGCTCAGTTGGGAGAGCGCCTGATTTGCATTCAGGAGGTCATCAGTTCGACTCTGATATGCTCCACCAAAATTAGATTATGAAAAAAGATATTATTGAAAGTATCATAGATGTTGGTAGTGGTTTTATCTTAGCCATACTAATACAATTATTAATTTTTCCTTTGTTTGGATTACACCCTACAATACTAGATAGTATAGGTATTGCGTTAATTTTTACAGTGGTTTCCATGACTAGATCAGCGATATGGCGATGGTACTTTAGAAAGAGAAGAGCTTGAACTTTTATAAAAATGTAATTGAACATAGAGGTAAACTACTTGTTCGTGGCATACACGATGGTAAAGAATACAAAGAGAAGATAGATTATTCGCCAACTTTATACGCAATCACTCAACAACAAACAGACTTTAAAACACTTCATGGCCAATATGTAAAAGCAATTCAGTTTGGTAACATATCAAAGGCTAGAGATTTTAAGAGAAACTACAATACAGATAACGCACCAATCTTTGGTATGGATAGATACCAATATCAATATATCTCTGATAACTTTCCTAACGATATAGAATATTCAAAAGATCACATAAAAATATTTACCGTTGATATAGAGTGTGCTTGTGAAAATGGTTTTCCAGATGTAGAAAATCCAATAGAAGAAATACTAGCGATCACGGTAAAAAATCAATCTAATAAACAAATCATAACTTGGGGTACTGGCGAGTTTAAAACAGATAGAACAGATGTCACCTATGTAAGATGTAAGTCAGAGAAGTCTTTAATCATGGAGTTTATGAAGTTTTGGATTAAGAACTATCCTGATATTATTACAGGTTGGAACACAAAGTTTTTTGACATACCATATTTGATGAATAGAATATGTCATATCGTAGATGAAAAAGTTATTAAGAGATTCTCACCTTGGAATCTAGTTGAAAGAGAATCCATTGTTGTAAGAGGTAGACCACAAACACATTATAGTATCTTTGGTATTGTAATGTTAGATTACCTTGACTTATATAAAAAATTTATACCAACAAGACAGGAAAGTTATAAACTAGATTACATTGGTAAAGTAGAACTTGGTATACAAAAAGATGAAAACCCTTATGAGACATTTAGAGATTGGTATACAAAAGACTTTCAATCATTTATTGATTATAATATAAAAGATGTAGAAATTGTTGATGGCTTGGAAGACAAGCTAAAACTTATAGAACTTATCTTAACCATGGCGTATGAAGCCAAAGTAAATTATAATGATGTATTCTCGCAGGTAAGAATGTGGGATATGTTAATCTATAATTTTTTAAGAAAAGAAAACATTGTTATACCACCAAAGGAAGACAATGTTAAGGAAGATAAGTATGACGGCGCTTATGTAAAAGACCCGTTGACTGGTATGCACAAGTGGGTTGTATCATTTGATATTAATTCTCTATATCCTCATTTAATTATGCAGTATAATATCTCACCAGAGAAAATTATCGGTGTTAAATCCTCTGGCATATCAGTCGCAAAATTATTAAAACAATCCACACCACTTGCACATTTAAAAACAGAAGGCGCTTGTATTACACCAAATGGCGCTATGTTTAAAAGCGACAATCCAGGTTTTTTACCTAGATTATTAGAAAAGATGTATAATGATAGAGTTAAATTTAAAAAATTAATGATGGTTGCTAAAAAAGAATATCAAAAATCAAAAGACCCAAAAGTTGCTAAAGAAATATCTCGTTGCCATAATATACAATATTCTAAAAAGATTGCTCTTAATTCAGCTTATGGTGCGATAGGTAATCAATACTTTAGATATTATGATGTGAGACAAGCGACAGCGATTACTACCTCTGGTCAATTCGTAATTAGATTTATTGAGAATAAAGTAAATGAATATATGAACACCATACTAAAAACACATGATAAGGTAGATTACATTATTGCGTCAGATACAGATTCAATTTATCTTACACTAGACAAATTAGTTGAAGCCACTTGTAAAGATAAATCAAAAGAACACATATTAAGATTTATTAATAAAGTTGTTGGTAGTAGAATAGAACCATTTATAGATAAGTGTTTCACAGAACTTGCTGATTACACTAATGCCATTGATAATAAAATGGTTATGAAACGAGAAGTGATTGCTGATAAAGGTATATGGACAGCTAAAAAAAGATATATGTTAAATGTGTTAGATGAAGAAGGTATCATATTTGAAGAACCTAAATTAAAAATTATGGGTATTGAAGCTGTTAAATCATCTACACCAGAAGTTTGTAGAGGTAAAATTAAACAAGCAATTAATCTCATAATGACTAAAGACCAAGAAACTTTACAAAAATTTGTTGCTGATTTTAGAACTGAATTTGAAAAAATGTCAGCAGAACAAATATCTTTTCCGAGGTCTTGTAATAACTTGGCTAAATATAAACATGCTAATGATGTGTTTATCAAAGGTACACCAATTCATGTGAAAGGTGCTTTAATTTATAATCATCAAGTACAACAATATAAACTAGGAAACAAGTATCCATTTATACAAGAAGGTGATAAAATTAAGTTTGTTAAATTAGTTGAACCAAATCCATTTAAGTTTGATGTGATAAGTTATGTTTCAAAACTACCTAAAGAATTTAAATTACAAGAATATATTGACCACGACACTATGTTTCAAAAAACATTTTTAGACCCATTGAGTTTCATACTAAACTCTATTGGTTGGTCATATGAAAAGAAAGCAAGTTTAGAGGACTTTTTTGTATGATAACAAATTTATTAATATTAATAATTGTAATACATTGGAGTTTTGCTTTAGGCGCTATGATTGCCACAAGAACTAAAATAACAACAGGACAATTTTTAATGGGTATTGTGCTTTTAAGATACACATTATATTCTTATGGTGTTTAATACAAACCAAAAACATGGAGTAATATATGCAGATCCACCTTGGACCTTTAAAACATTTAGTGACAAAGGAAAGGATAAAAGTCCTGAAAAACATTACCCTTGCATGTCTCTCGCTGACATTATTCATTTACCTGTTAGCAGCATTGCTAAGGACGATGCAGTCCTTTTAATGTGGGTAGTTGATCCACTATTAGACCAGGCGTTTAAAGTCATAGACGCCTGGGGTTTTAAGTATAAGACCGTGGGTTTTACTTGGGCGAAAACGAATCGCACTAAAATGGGTTTCTTCACAGGTCTAGGTTATTGGACTAGAGGTAATCCAGAAATGTGTTTACTTGCGACTCGTGGGAAACCAAAAAGGCTAAATAAAAGTATACCACAATTAGTGGTTAGTGAAAGACAAGAACATAGTAGAAAACCAGGTATAGTTTATGAACATATTGAGAAGATGTTAGAAGGTCCTTACATAGAACTTTTTGCTCGTAGAAAACGAGAGGGCTGGAATAGTTGGGGAAATGAAGTATGATCTGGCACTTGACTCTTTCTATATTTTATGTTATATTAGCGTATGGTTTTGTCATATGGTTATTAATGAAATGGAATAATGAACAATTATAAAAGATACACTTTACAAGATACTTTAGATAGTGAGAAAAGAGCACTATTTAATGTGTTATCAACTTTCGCTGGCGGTGGTGGTTCATCAACTGGTTATAGATTGGCTGGTGGTAAGATACTAGCGATCAACGAGTTTGTAGAAGAAGCACAAAACACATATAGAGAAAACTATCCTAATACCACAATTATACCAGGTGACATAAAAAAATTGACTGGCACATATCTTATGGAACAAGCTGGTGTCAAAGTGAGTGAGTTAGATATATTAGATGGTAGTCCACCTTGTTCAGCGTTTAGTATGGCTGGTTCTATATCGCATGGTGGTGGAAATACACACGCAGATGCCTTTGGTAAAACAAAACAATATAGTGACATCAAAGGTGTAAGTAATGTAGAAGATTTATTTTTTGAATTTTTAAGAGTGGCAAAAGATATAAAACCAAAAGTCATTATCGGTGAGAATGTTGAAGGCTTGACTATGGGTGAGGCCAAAGAGTATTTTCATAAAATACAAAATACATTTGAAAAGATAGGTTATCTAGTTGTCGCTGATGTTTTAAATGCTAGTTATTTTGGTGTACCACAATCTCGTAAAAGATGTTTCTTCATAGGTGTAAGAGAAGATGTGGCAGATAAGATTGGTTTAAATTTTATGACTATGTATCAATTATATCCTGAAAAGAATAACACACAAACAACACTTGGTGAAGCTATAAGTGATGTTGTAAATGAAGATAAAGAGGAATTAAATTATTTGTTTGAGAAGATTGGTCCAGATAAAGCTGTGGGTAAAACTTTGATGAAGATGCCAAAAGACCCTGACAAGGTATTGACTGGTATGGATTACCACGATAAAGGTCATCACTTTAATTTAAAAAGAAGTAGTTTAAAAAAACCTTGTCCAACAATCACTGCGATGGGTAATCTCGCTGGTGTTGCTGGCACTTGCCACCCACTAGAAGATAGAAAGTTTACTATCAAAGAATTAAAAAGAATTATGTCTTTACCTGAAGATTTTAAATTAACAGGTCAACATAAACAACAATCAGAGCGTATTGGTCGTATGGTACCACCGTTGATGATGAAGGCTCTAGCAGAGAGCATATATAATAAAGTGTTAAAACCATATAAGGAGTTAAGTAATGACTAAATTTACATTTGCTACAAGTAAAGAAGGCTTCGATAATCACATAGATAAATCTGTTCGTGGTTATAGTCAATTATGGGGTGATATACTTTCTCTATCAAAATATTTCGTAGAAGATTATACGCAAGTTGTTGATATGGGTTGTTCTTCAGGTAAACTATTAAAAGGTATGATAGAACAAAACCAGAAACATATACCTCACGCACAATATACAGGTATAGAAATAGAAGAAGATTTTTTTGGTGACTATACACATGACGAAGAAAAGTATCACCAATTATCTTATTTCAGAGGCGATGTTAGAGAGTTTGACTTTCAAAATTGTTCTCTGGTAACTTCTATATTTACTTTACAATTTATGTCACCTAAAGATAGGCAAGATATTATCAATAGGGTTTACAAAGGCTTAAATACTGGTGGTGCGTTTATTTTTTCAGAAAAAACTTTTAGTTGTAATCCTAGAGTACAAGACATGATGACTTTTATGTATTACGATTACAAGAGAAAAAACTTTTCTGATAAAGATATATTAGACAAAGAAGTACAATTAAGGCATATGATGAAACCTAATACAAAGACAGAGTTGTATAAAATGGTACAAGATGCTGGTTTTGAAATACATACTTTCTGGCAAAACTTTAATTTTATTGGTGTGATTGGTTTAAAAAAATAAATAGTCATATGGCTATTTCAAAACAATCATATAAAGAACTAAAAGAATATTGGGACTATCAAAGGAAAGTAGAGTACAATAGAGAACTAGTACACCACATGGCAGAGAAATTTAAAGGCCGTGTGTATAATGATTTAGGTATGGTACATATAGATGAAATGAAAAACTTATTGTGGTTGAGAGTTGACTCTAAAGACTATGAAGAACCAAGAAAAGGTTATGTTCCAGCAGACCCTAAATATAGATTTGAATGGGAAGGTGAGGCAAACTTACCAACCCTTTTATTACAATATGATGAAGATATAGATAATGGTTGAGTTTGATTATAAATTAGATTATAAAAATACATTGTTTAGACCAAACGACAGAAGATATAGAATAGGTCGTGGTGAACAAGGTGTATTATTAGTGAGACCTTACACAGATGTCATCTGTAAACATTGGCGATTTAAAACACTTAAAGAAGCCATGGTATCATCACAAAAAATATTTGATATGTATTTAGATTATCGTATTCAAAAAGATTTTGTTGGCATGGATATGTGTAGAAAATTTTTAGAAATGGGTTTTACGAGAGCTCGCAGATACGCTAATCATAAAGACGGAAAAAAGTATGGTAAAGATGGAAAGATATTACCACAAGAAAAAGATTGGGCGACAAGCGAGAAAGCGAAGTCAGCTAAAAGATTTAAAGAGTTTAGAGATTTAGTGACGCAAGACGAATTTTATGTGAGTATGAGAAAAGATTGGCGAGACAAGGAATGACACTTGACAATATAAATAAAATGGTATATAATATTAACAATAAATTTATGGAGCAATTGATATGAGTAATTTTCTAAAAGATATAATCAAAGAGACAGGTAATGAATATGCGGCACTGGTGAGTGATGGTGTTGACAGCGCAGATGTAACAAGTTTTATAGACACAGGTTCGTATTCATTTAACGCATTACTATCAGGTAGTATCTATGGTGGTTTACCAGGTAATAAGATCACAGCAATCGCTGGTGAGGCAGCAACAGGTAAAACATTTTTCGCATTAGGTATATGTAAAAACTTTTTAGATATGGATAAAGATGCTGGTGTGATTTACTTTGAATCAGAAAGTGCCATTTCAAAAGACATGATTGAAGGTCGTGGTGTAGATAGTAAAAGAATGGTAGTTGTTCCAGTCGCAACCGTACAAGAATTTAGAAATCAATCAATCAAAATTTTAGACAAGTATATATCTCAACCAGAGGCAAGTAGAAAACCATTGATGTTTGTGCTAGATAGTTTAGGTATGTTATCTACTACAAAAGAAATGGAAGATACAGCCGCTGGTAAAGAAACAAGAGATATGACTAGATCACAAATAGTCAAATCTACATTTAGAGTTTTAACATTGAAACTAGG
>VTLG01012549.1_pt1 | contig 12440 bp, 28 predicted proteins | sample 4694571 | NCBI WGS metagenome assembly VTLG01 (sample SAMN12604809, study PRJNA352737) | marine metagenome | biome: ENVO:00000447; feature: ENVO:00000209|ENVO:00000569|ENVO:01000036; material: ENVO:00002151; isolation source: viral sequences binned using virsorter ... | reverse complement strand
TAATAGTAATACCACCTTGAACTATATCGTCTTTTTCAACCTCTCCCTCAAGTTTTGGAAGAACTGCAGTAATATTTAAAGTATCTCTATCATAATGAGAATATTTTAAATCTGCATTCATATCCATCAACTTGTTTAAAGAGTGATTAGCAACCACATCATTATCAATTCTTTTATACCGATTTGACATAATTGCTCTGCACAGTTTAGAATCATTTTGTTCAAATGTTCTAATCATTAACTCTCTACTTTTAGTTTTATTAATCCAAAAGTTTAAGTTATGTGCAACAAGGTCTTGAGATACAGGCAAACATTTATTAATGTAATGTGTACCAATCTCTAATCTTCCACAAAGTTGATTTAACGAATGATCTGTTAAATTATATTGTGTAGGACTATCCGTAATTTGAACATTAGGGAACACCTTTTCGCTTTTGTTGATTTGTAGTGCGTTTAATGTAACAATATAATCTTTTTTATATTGAACATCATTGTTAATTTTTTGCACTACTTCTTTTATATCATGACCTTTTTTCATGATTTCCTCCTAGTTATAATTAATGGGACTGCCATCATCAGTAATTATCAATCCACGATAATTAGACTAGCGAGTTATGATTCGCTAGTTTCGGCATTATAAAACTAATTGATTTCCTACTCTTGCTTTTGATTGAATAGAAAATTGATGATTAAAATAAGTAATGCTTTTTCCTACATTAAGATTCCAAATTTTGTCAGCAATATCAAAAACATTGTTTGAAATTTCACTAAACAAAAACATTTTATTTCCTCTTAAAAATCTTATCAACTTACCTTTTGTTTGAAAAGATTTTGTTATTCTTGCATTATTTATTGTAATATTTATTCTTCTCATTGTACCTCTCTAGTTTTTCGTATTGATTTATTAGCTAACATCATCAGTATAACTTGCTAAAGGTTATAGAAACTAGAAGGACTTTTTAACAAGTTAAGAAATTAATCAAAACCCTGTCGCTTACCACAAAAGTGAAGAGGCGATTTTGCTTAAGGAATTTATCCTATATGGATAAGTTATTTACCTACGCAAACTGCTAAAAATTACCGCTTTGGACACGAATAATTTTTTTACGATACTAATAAAAGTATCAACTAAAACCGATTTGACAGTTCTAGTAAAAAAACGAATTGACTGCTTCATCAAGACTTCGTTTAAAAAACACATCAGAAAAACTGACATTTTTAAATATATTTTTTTATAAGACATACGAAACCTTAAATAAATAGACACAAATCGCAAATACTTTGTTCTCGCCAAAATAGCGACTTTTAAGCCAAAAATTAGGCATTTAGCAAAAAATGACTAAAATAGCTAAATAATTCTCAATGCTAATTACAATTTTTAATTTAATAATTATAGTATAGACGAATATGAAAAAATTGGATAAGAACAAAATTGAGGATTATAAAAGTTTTTTTAGCAATCCTCCCTTTCTAGTTAAAAAATGTGTGGGGAGTTTAACCGATTTCTCCCCACGCACAATCACACAGGAGAAACAATGATACAAGAAGCAAATGGCTTTAATAAAAGCATTGGGCAAAAAATAAAAGATGCTAGATTAAAAGCTAAATTAACACAAACTAAACTTGCCAAACATTGCGATATAACTTTTCAGCAAGTTCAGAAATATGAAAAAGGTGTAAATGGTTGTAGTGCTTTTAGATTAAATCAAATATCTAAAAAACTAAAAGTTCCAATAACTTATTTTTTTGTTGATAATTTTAATTCAAGAGCAAGTTTTGAAATACAACAATTAGATAAAAATGGTAAATTAAAACCATTATTATTAACTGAAGAAATGGAAGTAAAAGATGATAAAAGTTCAAGTAGATAAAATATGGTTAGGTAAAGTAAGTGTAAGAGATTACATTTATAAAAAAGCATTAAGGAAAAAAGAATCGTTAGGCATTGTTCATGGAAAAGAATATATGTTTATTCCTTATGGCGACTTAAAAAAAGCAAAACAATATACAGATGAAAGTTTTAAATCTAAATTTAATGATAAGAAATATAGACTTGTTGATTTTGATTGGAAACCTTTTAAACCTGAAAATGTTAATCAAGGGAGATTGGTATGAAAAATAAAAGACAAGAAAAAGTATTTAATAAAATACAAGAGTTAGTAAAAAAAGATTTAATTAAATTTGCTAACAAATGGCAAAAATATCCATTAGACCCTAAAGATGAAACATTAAGAAGATTTGTATTTTTTATGCAAATGAGAGATGGAATGCACAATGCTTTAAATGTAAATGATACTTGTGCGCATGTTTTAAATGATATGGTTAAGGATGCTAAAAAAGATGCATTAAGATTTCACAGAGATTTATATAAGGAGAAAACATGAGTGATGAAAACTTTATTAAAGATGAAGTTGTAGTAGATATTCCAGAAGAACATTATTTTTCTAAATCAAGAAATCAATGGTTAATGGTTTCGGATATGTCAGACACGCATGTTCGTAGAGCATTTAAAAGATTACTGCGTATGATTAGATTAAATCAATTAGTAGAAGTTGATGATGTTGCTAAAAATACTATTTACCAAGTTAGAATAACAGAAGAACTTGATAATATAAAAAAACATTGTGATAAGATTAAAGGTTTAGTTGATGAATAATAAATCAGAAATACAAGATAAAGCATTTAAAAATTTTACTATATTTTTAAAAGAAGTATTAGAAAAATCAAAAAAAGTTCATGAATTACCAACATCAGAATTTTTATTAGATGATTTAATGAAAACATTATTTAAAAATTATAGATGGGAAAATGCTTTAACTAAAGAAGATATGGAAAGTTTTATTAAGCAAAGTAAAAACTAAATGTGGATTATGAAAAGCCAATTAGTTATCTTGAATTTAAACTAAATAAGGAACTTGCTTATGAAAATACTTATGGCAAAGATGATAAGATAAGAAAAGAATACGAAGAATATTTAGAAAGGTTAAAAAATGGACAAAAAGGAATGGATAAAACATTGTAAATGGTTAGATACTTTTAGAGGTAAAATTGTTACAAAAGATTATGGTTATGATGGGTATGGTGGACAAACCAAAAAGAAAAAGAAAGATGAAAAGAAAAAAAAGAATAGTTAGTGGCTATTATTTTGATGGCAAGAAAATGACAATTTTATATGAAAAAAGAAGATAGAAAAAGATTTGATAGATTAAAAGAATTAGGTTGTGTTGCTTGTGGTTCAAACAATGTAGTAATACACCATATTAGAAAGCATACAGGATTATCTTTAAGACCAGATCATCAAGATACAATTCCTTTATGCCCTAAACATCATAATATGGGGAACGAATCAATACATCTTAACAAAAGGTTGTTTGAAGATAAATTTGGTACTGAAAAACAACTATTAATAAAAACCAATATAGAAATAAATCAATTAGAAAGGAGATATTTATTTTATGGAGGAAAAAACTAATAAGTTTCACGCATTACAGTTATTTACTGATACCTTTGCGGCAGAAACAGTACATTTAACAAATGAACAAGTAGGAATCTATATTAGATTGTTATGTTTTGCTTGGACTAAAAATGCAAAACCTTTTACTACAGATTCAGCTAGAATTATTTGTCAATGTAGAACTGCTGAATGTGAATATACAGTTGACGATATTTTAAGAGAATTTTTTATAGGAGAACAAAAAATAAATGATAAAAAAGTATATGTTTTACATTGGACTCATAAAAGACTAACAGCAGAACACGAGTATTTAACAGCAAAATATAAAAGAAAATCAATAGCTGGTAAAAAAGGTGCTGATGCTAGATATTCTGCTAATGGCAAAACGATGGCACCTATACCTATACCTAAACCTATACCTAATAAGAATAATAAGGGTTATGATCCATCCTTTGAGAGACTTTGGAGTTATCTTAAAATAAAAAAAGGCTCAAAATATAAGGCTCATCAAACTTATCAAAAGACTTGGCAGTTTTTTGGAATGGATTTAGAGGATATTGGAGATATTTATAATAAACAAATAAATGGAGTTGAAGCCAAATTTGTTCCACATTTTAGCACTTGGCTTATGCAAAGAAGATGGGAAATACAAGAACAAGACCAAAAACATCAAGAAAATCCAGCAGATTTGAGAACAAAGATGGAAAATTTAGGGTACAATTTTAGGCATAGTGAAGATAATTTTGACTACTTCAAAAAAGATGGAAAAGAGTATAAAATAGATAGGTATGACAAAGATCATATAATACACAATGTTGAATGAAAGCACTTTTAAGAATTTTCAAATATGCTAGAAGAAGAATTATAGCTTTATCTTTGGAGAATCGTAGATTAAAAGCAAGAATATTAATATTACAATCGGCGATTGAGTCAGAGGTTGAAACAAAACATTAATGGTTAAAAAGAAATCAAAATATCGCCACATTACAATCAATCAAAAAAAATATTACTTTTATACAATTAAATGGGTTGATATTTTGGGAGATTCAGGACATTGTAATGCACAAGAATTTGATAAAATGCAACCAGCACTAATGAATACTAATGCTTATGTTTATAGCAAAGACAAAAAGCATTTAAAAACATTTTCAAGCTATGATGAAAACGAAGAATCATTTAGTGATAGAAATGTATTTCCTATTGGTGTAATAAAAGAAATGGTTAAAATAAAAATATGAAACTTGAAGAAGTTGATATAGACAGTATTAAGCCTTATAAAAATAATCCTAGAGAAATCCCAATGGAGTCTGTTCAAAAAGTTATGAACTCTATTAGAGAATTTGGAAACAACCAACCTATTGTTGTTGATAAAGATAATATAATAGTTGTAGGACATACTCGTTGGAAAGCCTTAAAGCAATTAGGAGAAAAAAAAGCATATATTGTTAAAAAAGATTTTACAAAGAATAATGCTATGGCATATCGTATTATGGACAATAGGTCAGGAGAAGAATCTAAATGGGATAATAAACTATTAGCAGAAGAACTAAATATTTTAAAAGATGAGTCTTTTAATTTAGATTTTACAGGATTTAATTTAACAGAGTTAGAAAATTTATCAAAGGACAAACTATTAAATTTTAAAGCTAACGATAAGATTGAAGATTTTAATGTTGAATTTCCAGCTGATATGGAAGTTTCTCATGTAAAAATGGTGCAATTATTTTTAAATACTGATACAGAAAAAAACTTTAGGCTTTGGGTATCTGAGCTACAAAAAAAATTAGGTACTGACAATTTAACAGATACAGTTTATAAAATTGTTAATGACGCATACGATAAAAGCACAAGCTAAATATACCGATAAAGAAATAAAAGAATTAGAGGGATATTTTGTTCAAAAACATCATTTAGATACAATTATAGACTATGATTGTGATGGCTATAAAGAAAATGGAGAGCCTTTATTTTTTTTTAGAAAAAATGTAATACCAAGCAATGTTTGTGAAAAAGCCTATAAATCATTAAGACACGCAGTTGCAAAAGGTGGCAATAGAGGTTCTGCTGGTGGAGTACCGCCAAAAAGAGATAGTCATGTTGGTTTAAATTTTAAAAAAGATGGCACTATTGAGAAAACAAACAAAGTAGGAAAAACCAGAGGGTTTAGAGTTAATAAAAATGGAACAATATCTAAAACCCATGAAGCATTTCATAAAGTAGAAAGTGGAATAGCTGGATATTTTGATAGACAAACAAGAATCCCTTATTGTAGGCAAACATCATTTAACGAGCATCAATTTGAAAAGTTTAGAAAAGGTTATCCTTATATTAAATATATTTCAGATTTATTTAAAGAAGTATGTCCAAAAAGATGGCAAAATCAAAAAGATATGATTGATAAAACCTCTAACGATTTTTTTATCAAAGATACAGTATTTACAACTATTACTGTCAATAGAAATTTTAGAACTGCAATACATACTGATAAAGGAGATTTAGCAGAGGGATTTGGAAATCTTGGTGTATTAGAAGCTGGTAATTATGAGGGTGCTATAACAGTAATGCCTAAATACAAAATAGGATTTGATGTAAGAAGCGGCGATGTTTGTTTTTTTGATGTTCACGAATTTCATGGAAATACTGAAATAAAAGGAAAAGGGACATTTGAAAGAATATCTGTTGTATGCTATTACAGAAAGAATATGGTCTATTGTAAATCTGCATTAGAAGAAATGGAAATAGCTAAAAGACTTAAAAATAGAGCAAACCTTAACAAATGAAATTTAGAATAGCCATACCTACTATTGCAAGAGCAGAAACAATTAAAAAGAAAACAATAAATTATTTATCTAAAACAGATATTAATTTTAAAGAGGTAGATTTATTCCTTTCTGATGGAGAGGAGCTTGATGCTTATAAAGAATCATTAAAAGAATATCCTATAAATTTTATAGTAACTAATAAAAAGCATGTAAATACTCAAAGAAATTTTATAGTAGATTATTACAAAGAGGGACAATTAGTATTAGGCATAGATGATGATATACAAAGTATTGAAATAAGAGTAAGTGAAAAGAAAACAATACCCTTGTTAAATTTAACAGAATTTGTAGATCAAGCATTTGAAATTTCACTAGGACATAAATTTGATATGTGGGGTGTAAATGCGGTATTAAATCCATATTTTATGCGAAATAACATTAGCTTTAATTTAAAATATATTGTGGCTTGTTTTTATGGCTGGAGAAATACACATCAACCTAAAGCTTATGTATCAACAAATCCAGAATATGGTAAAGAAGATTATGAAAGAAGTATAAAATACTATATGGCAGATGGCGGATTAACACGATTTAACTATGTTTCTCCTAAAACAAAATATTATTCAGAAGATGGAGGAATACAAACATATCGTACAGTAGAATATGAACAAAAAGCAGTAGATTGGCTACTAAAAACATTTCCAATGTATTGTGTAATAAATAAACATAAAAAGTCCAAATGGCCTGAAGTTGTATTGAAAGACCAAAGAAAAAAGGTTAAAAGAAAATAAACAAAAAGGACAAAATGGCAAGACCACTCAAAAAAGTAGATAACGAAGCTATTAAAAAATTAGCACAATTACATTGCACTTATGACGAAATTGCAGAGTTCTGTGATGTATCAACAAAGACTTTACAAAGGAATTATGTCCACCTAATAAAAAAGGGTCGTGAGATGGGCAGAATAAGTTTAAGGAGAGCTCAATTTGAAAAAGCATTAGGTGGTAATGTTGCTATGCAAATATGGTTAGGAAAACAACATTTAGACCAAAGAGATAAAATAGAACAAACAAATTTTAATGAACCATTACCTTTAATTATTGAGGGAGAATCTACAACTCTTAATGGTAAGTCTAATGGTAAAGTAAATGGCAAAGAAAAAGGGTAATCTTTATGGAAAGGTTATTGAGTACACTCGTACTGAAAATGGTACAAGTATAGGACGCAGACCTAAAACTTCATCAATGAATAAACACAAACGCAGACAACTAGGAAAAAAACCATATTACAGAGGTCAAGGTCGTGGATAATATATTTATAATTATTTTTAGTGGTTTAGGGTGTATGATTTTATTATCATTGTATATGTTATTTACACTATGAAGCGATCTAATTTTTATCCTAATGGAGAGTTTATTCCTTATCAAATGCCACAAGATTTTAGACAAGCATTAGGGAAAGAAGCTTGTGGGAATTGTGGTATGTATTCATTACCAAGAAATTTTTGTGGTGTTTATAGAACTAGAGGAGTTAAGGATAACTTTGTTTGTAATAAATGGAGAAAAAGGCATTTTAAAAGATAACACAATATTGTAATAGGTTTTATGGAAGAACCTGTTCATTATTTAGTTTTATTATTACTTCAATTTGATGGAACTTTAATTAAGGAAGTTTTGGAGTTTGCAAGACCTATGACATTACTTGAATGTGGAGATTTTGCTGATGCTCATAGAGAAGCAATAGCAACTCATAAATGGGTAGAAGAAGATTTAATGAAGTCAGGTTGGTATTTAAACGATGGCACAGGAACTTGGCAAGGACATATCTGCATACAAGACCCTGATAAATTATAAAAAAAACTATAAAATAAATAATTGTTATGCTAAAAGGTAAAAATGAATGAAAAACTTATTACAGCATTATTGGCAATCTTATTGGCTTTGGGTGGTTGGACTTTATCAAGAACATTCTCACTCTCAACAGATATGGTGCTTATCAAAGAAAAAGTATCGTCATTGGAAGAAAAAATTGATGGAAAGTTTAAAAAGAAAAAAAAGAAGAAAAAGAAATGAGGATAATATTCGTAGTTTTATTTATTCTTTTAGGTGGTTGCGGTTATAATATACAACCTGATACAACTACATTAGAAATGGGAGAAACATCTAATGGAAAAGAAAAAAATAGCAAGTCAATTAAACAAACTTTTAAATGGAGTAAATAATGAAAGTATCTGAAAATACATCTGTTGATATGCCATTAAAGAATTTGATAAGCATTATAGGTGCTGTAGCAATAGGAGTGTGGGCATACTTTGGTATTATTGAAAGACTTAATACTTTAGAAACAGATAACCATTTAATTAAAAAGGATTTAGAGGGAGCGGTAGAGTTTTCTATTAAGTGGCCTCGTGGCGAACTCGGCTCATTACCAGCAGACTCGGAACAATTTTTATTGATTGAGGATGCAATAAAAGATATTGAGGATATACAAGAAGAATTAAAAGAATCTAGACATAATGCTACCAATATAAGTAGATTACAAAAAGATGTAGAGAGACTTTTAAATGAAATAGAAAAACTAAAAGATAAAGTGAGGGCAAATGGAAACCATAATTAGTGGAGTAATTGTTTTATGTATGTTCTACCAAGGTGGAATTATTGAACATACTTATATACAATCTCAAAAAATGTCAGATTGTTTAAAAGCAAAAAGAACAGTTGAAAGGTCAGTTAATCCTGAAAATGTAAGAATGCAATGTGGTAAAGTAGATGCCATAATTGAAAAAGATGAATATAGCGACAAAATGAGAGTGGTTAAAATAATTAAGGATAAATATGACTCATCAGGATATACAAAATAAATCAGAAGATAAAACTTACGAAAATGAAACGCAAGAATCTACACAATTAAAAAATATAATTGATATGAAAGAAGCACAGATAACTACATATCAATCTAATCAAATGGCTTTATATGCAGAAGTTAAAAAGTTAAGAAAAGAAAATGACGAATTAAGACTATTTAAGATTAAAGCAGTAGAAGAAGCTAAAAAGGAAGCTGATAATTTAATGATTAATAAGTGTTTAAAATATGAAGATGAAATTAAGGAAGTAAAAGAAGATAATAAGAAATTAGCAAAACAAATAGAAGATTTAAAAAAGGAAGCAAAGGATATGTTATTATATCCATAATTTTATGACATTGAGTATTACTATGATTGATTGGTTTATTGATAAGATTGGAAAAATATCTAGAAGTATATTTCATTGGACTTGGAGAGTTCAAACTCACAGAAAATACTATAAAAATAGAAACAAAGAACAATGAATTATTTATTAACAATGTTTATTTGTTCAGTAGGAGTACAAGGTACAACTTGTTTGCCACCTATAACATTTGATATATTGTATAAAGATGGGTATGACTGTATGGTAGATGGTTATACAAAATCACATGACAAAATTGTTGAAATTGGAAGAGAAGAAATTAACAAACATAAAATCTATGTAAAGTTTGGTTGCTATGAAGATCTCTCTAACAAACCCACAACATAAGGTAAGTAAATCAAATAAAAGATTTAGAGTTTTAGTATCAGGTAGAAGATTTGGTAAGACCTATCTTTGTATTACTGAAATGATGAAATATGCTACACAAGTTAATAAGACTATATGGTATGTAGCACCTACCTTTAAAATGGCTAGAGAAATAGTCTGGTCTAAACTAAAACAAATGTTAGCTGAATTTAATTGGATAGATAATATAAACGAATCTAATTTACAAATAAGAGTTAAAAAAACAGGAAGCACTATATCATTAAAAGGTTGCGAGAACTATGACTATTTAAGAGGTGTTGGAATTGACTTTTTAATATTAGATGAATTTGCTGACATTGATGAAAAGGCTTGGACAGAAGTATTGAGAGCATCTATTTCTGATACAGAGGGCGATGTTTTAATGTGTGGTTCTCCTAAAGGATATGGTAATTGGAGTTATCGTATGTATGAAAAAGGAAAGCTAGATAAAGAATGGGATAGTTTTCAATTTACTACTTTACAAGGTGGCATAGTTTCAAAGGAAGAAATAGAACAAGCTAAACAAGATTTAGATTTAAGAACATTTAGACAAGAATTTGAGGGTACATTTGAAAATTATGCTGGTGCTGTATATTATAACTTTCATGCTGTTGATAATGTTAAGCCAAAAGAAATAGATTGGAAAAAACCATTACACATAGGATTAGATTTCAATGTTGACCCAATGAGTGCCGCAGTAGCACAAATAGATAAAGATAATATACATTTTGTTGATGAAATTATTATTTATTCAAGTAATACAGATGAAATGGTACAAGAAATAAGGGATAGATATGGAAGCAAACAAAGAATTTTTGTTTATCCTGATCCAGCTTGTAGGCAAAGAAAAACTTCTGCTGGTGGTAAAACTGATTTAACAATATTACAAAATGCTGGGTTTAATGTTAAATGTAAAATACGACACAGTCCTATTAGAGATAGAGTCAATGCAGTTAATTCAAGATTAAAGTCTGCTGATGGAAAACGATATATTTTTGTATCGCAATCTTGCAAAACTATGATAAAAGGTTTACAAAGACAGATATACAAGGAAAACACAAATATTCCTGATAAGGAAGAAGGTTACGACCACATGAATGATGCGATTGGATATTTAGTAGAAATAGTTAAACCACTAATAACAAATCCAACTTCATTTAAACCTCAAAGATGGAATATAAGACAAAGGTAATATGGCATACTCTAGGGAAGAAGCATTAACAACTCACAAAGACTTTCAGCAAAATATAAAAAATTGGGAGTATTATATTCGTTCCTATAATGGTGGTTATGATTATATGATGGGACAATATCTAAATAGATATAATTTAGAATTAGACCAAGAGTTTAATCAAAGACTTGCTAATACACCTTGCGATAATCATTGTAAAAATATTATTCAAATTTATTCTTCATTTTTATTTAGAGTAAAAGCTAGTAGAGATTTCGGTGCTATGGCAGATGAAGCTAGTTTAGAAACATTCTTAAAAGATGCTGATTTAGATGGTAATAATTTTACAACTGTTATTAAACACGCACAAAATTATGCCTCTATTTATGGACAGTGTTTTTTAATATTAGATAAACCAAAAATACAAACTGATACAAAGGCAGATGAACTTAATCAAGATATAAGACCATACCTATCAATCGTTACTCCTGAAAATGTTTTTGATTGGAATTACAAAAGATTACCAAATGGAAAATATGTTTTAGATTATTTAAAGATTAGGGAAGAAGTTGATAGAAGTGGTGGAACATATTTTAGATGTTGGCACACAGATGTAGTTGATACTATTTATGTTCCAGATGGTGGAGCTGAACCTGTTTTGATAGATACTGCCGATAATCAGATTGGCAAAATACCAGCAGTTATTTTATACAATGCAAAGTCACACAAACGAGGCATTGGTCAATCTGACCTTACAGATATTGCTGATTTACAAAAATCTATCTATAATGAATTTAGTGAAATAGAACAATTAATAAGATTAACTAACCACCCATCATTAGTTAAAACAAATGGAGTAAATGCTAGTGCTGGTGCTGGTGCTATTATAGAAATGCCTGAAGAAATGGAACCTAATTTAAAACCATATCTATTACAACCATCAGGACAAAATTTAACTTCAATAATGGACTCAATAACTAAAAAAGTTGAATCAATTAATAGAATAGCACACACAGGAGCAGTAAGAACAACTAAAACAGCAGTATCAAGTGGAATAGCATTACAAACTGAATTTGAATTATTAAATGCTAGACTATCTGAAAAAGCTGACAACCTACAATTAGCTGAAGAACAAATATTTAATATATACGCAGAATATCAAAATGCAAACTTTGATGGAGAAATAAATTATCCTGATTCATTTAACATAAGAGATTATGCTAGTGATTTAGTATTCTATCAACAAGCAAAAGCTGTAAATGTTCCATCTTCTACTTTGAATAAAGAAATAGACAAAGAAATAGCAAGAGCAGTAGTTGATGATGATGAAAAACTTGGAGAAATATTTGATGAAATAGATGCTAATAAAGAAGTTGGACAATTTACCCAAGAAGAACCTCAACAAGAAGATCAAGAGGTAGAGGAAGAAGAAGTTTAATGAATGTCAGATATTATTCAAGATTTTGCAGATTACAGAATTA
>VTLG01011895.1_pt1 | contig 12440 bp, 27 predicted proteins | sample 4694571 | NCBI WGS metagenome assembly VTLG01 (sample SAMN12604809, study PRJNA352737) | marine metagenome | biome: ENVO:00000447; feature: ENVO:00000209|ENVO:00000569|ENVO:01000036; material: ENVO:00002151; isolation source: viral sequences binned using virsorter ... | reverse complement strand
ATCACAGCTATTTTTACATAAATCAGCTAAACCATTAAGGGAAATAAATTTCTTAGAACCAAAGAAGCAACAAAGTTTATTCGGTGAAACATTTGATGAAGAATTCGCAGATGAGTGCGAAGGACTATGCGGAGTATAGTGGCTAAAGTAGGACTAGCTAAACACAGAGGAAGACGAAAGCTTGGTAAAAAGAAAAGAAAGAAACGTTCTGCTAAGTGGAGAAATAAAAAAACCGGAAGGAAAAAATAATGACGCCAGAAAGTATAAAAAAGAAAAAAGAAGAGTTAGTAAAAAAACATAATACTCTCAAAGATAAGATAGCTGAGGGTAAAACAGCGATTGCAAACATGGAAGCACAGTTAAATGGTCTCGTTGGAGCTGTTCAATTGTGTGATGATTTTTTAAATAACCCAGAAGAGCCTAAAAGTGGAAAATGATTTTTATAATCACATGAAAAAAGAAAAAGAATTATTAAATTTAAGTTATCAAGAGTCATTACGTCAAAAACATGAAAGAATGGCTGTTTGGGACCCTCAAGATAAAATGACGGTTTTCAGCCAAATAAAAACGCTCATAATTGCCCGGTATCGGGGTTTAAGGACATGGGTGGTAGGATTTATCCCGGGGTTTTAGTGGTAAAACACGTTTGGCAATGGTTTTGGGGTTATGATTATTTAAATAATAAAGTTAAGAATATTTACTATGGTCCGAGGTTGGATTGGATGAAATTATTCAGAAAGAAGAAAAGTGATAAAAAGAAAATTAGAAAGATATCTGCAGGTACTAAATAATATAGATGATCCACAAGATAAATTTATTTGGATTATGGATTTTGGAAAAAATTCCAGACCCATGGACGATTCGCTCAAAGTTAGAGAGTTTGAGGTTCCAGGTTGCCAGAGCCAAACATGGTTGGTCCCGCATTTTGTTGAAGATAAAATTTATTTTACTGCTGATTCAGTTGCACTTATATCTAAAGGCATGGTTTGTATCATTGCGGATGTGTATAGTGGCTCGAGCGCCCAGGACATTAATGAGTTTGATCAAAAAGAGTTTGAGAGAATGAACCTTAGTGCATTATTAACACCAGGTAGAAACAATGGCGTTCATAGCATGTTAAAAAAGATTAAATTTTATGCAAAAAAGGAAGATAATAGTAAAGTGGCTATTTAGATCTTATGTTGTTTGGTCTTTATCTTTAGATGCCAGTATAGTTGCGGGTCTTATTTATTACTTTTTTATAAGATGAAACAAAAATGGCCGGCAAAAGTGGGCTATGCTAAAATAGGAAATGGTCCTTGGTATGAAGTTTGGAATGATGGGAGCTATCGTCCCACATTATGGACTAAGATGATATTACTCCTATTACCCAAAGTGTTCCGAAAAAAATATATGCGAAAGTAACTGGTTCCATTATTTATCGTAAATTCTGTGATACATATTTTTAAAAAATTTTTTAATAAATCTATTTATCATCATTTTAATATAAAATCTAGCAATTCTTATGGGAATAAGTACTGGTGTTGCTAAGAATTCAAGGAATAATAAAACAACGTCGACCGAGGCATCTATAACGTTATCTGCGTTCTTAAAATGAGCTTTAATCCCACTTAGCTTTAGCACGGAGAGACCATCTTTCAAAAGCTTCTGCATCTATTTCTTTTTTAACCATTGTAGCACCAGCTGGTACTTCATTATATAAAGCTATTACTTCACCATCTTCTATATGTACAATACCAGGACCACAAAAAGCGTCCTTATCATATCCAGTATTTTTTTTCTTAAGCAATCTTACTTCTTTCATACAAGATGATAATGACTTCATAGGAATATACTGTGTCATTTGAGTATTTTGGTCATTCATATTTCCGAAAACGAACATAAGTATCACACTAATGACTTCCATTTTGCCTCACTTTGTCTTCGAGCTTCTCCGTATCTAAAATTAATTTTTCGATATCTTGTTGAGCTCTTTTTATATTTACGGTATTACTCATCATTCCTTCCATTTCTTCTTGCATAGCTTCAATTTGTGTAGCCATAAATTCAATCAACATATCTTGTTGAGCATCCGCGGGCAAGGACCCCATTTCTCCGCGTGGCCATTTAATTCTAAATTCTGTGTTTTTTTCAACGTCGGCAATCATTAGTTTACCATTTGTCTCAATATTATTTAAGCGCTCAATAATCCCGAAGTAACTATATACGCCGATTCCAACGGCCGCGAGAATCGAGAGCAGGTTCCTCATAGGCATGCTGATCGCGGTGTTATCTGATACTTTCATATTATCCTCCTAAAGGATTTTCTAGTGCTCTTTTAATTCGCTTTTCTATTTTTTCCTCTAGCTCCTTTTGTGATTGTTTTATTCTATCTTCTAATTTTTTCATATCATCTTCAAGTGTATCAATAGTAGTTTTAAGATCTTTTGCATTGTCTCTAGAATCTTCTTTTACTTGTTGTTCAACATCATTAACAATTGATTCTACTCTGCGCACGTCTTGACGTAGATCATTTTTAAGTTCATTTGCAACATCAGATACTAATCTTATTTCTTGCATCATCATTTCCATTTCACCCATTAGCATTTCAATTTCTGTTTGTAATAGATCTGTCTTACTAGACATTTCTTCTTTTGTTAGCGCAATATTCTTGTCAAATTCTGATAGGTCCGGGGCTACATAGTTCTGTATTTGTTCCTTCATATTAAGGTAATCTTTGTAAAATTCAAATCCACCCCATAATGCACCACCAGCTGTGGTTAATGCTGTGAGTATGACAAATATTTTGCCGCCCTTAAATTTTATACCACCTACTTCTACTTCTGCCATTGAGAATCCACCATATCATTCATTAATCCATCGCTTCCTGCAAATAACAAATAAGCTGCGATGTTATTATCTTCTATCTTTGTATCAGGAATTATCATATCTGTAAAGAATCCAACTCTATCTTCTAGCTGTTGTTGGGTATCAAAAAACGTCTTTGTATCCCCTAAAACTTGCATAACTATTAGGGTTTTAGTCTGGTTAGTAGAATCATATCTACCTTTATCCCCCATTTTCTTTACAATTTTTTTAGCAGCTTTTTCTTTCTGCTCTTGTTTTTTTTCAGGTTCTTTTTTTACTACCTCTTTTTTTACAGGTTTCTCTTCGGCTTCACTCTTATCCTCTGATTCTTCCATATCTTCTGGTTGATCTTCATCTGCTTCAGTCTCTGATACGCTTTCTTCGTTCTCTGGCTCTTCTGCCACATCTTCAGTAGGCTCCTCAGTAGGTTTTTCAATAGGTTCATCTTTCACTTCCTCCATTTCTGGTTGAGATTCTGGTTCTTCCATTTCTGGTTCAGGCATCTCCATTTCCGGTTCTGGCATTTCCATATCCATTTCAGTCATTTCCATTTCAGGTTCTGGTAATTCTAAATCAGGCATCTCCATGTCCATTTCCATTTCAAATTCCATTTCCATCTCAATATCCATGACCGCTACTTCCATTTCGTCCATATTTATGTCAGGCATTTCAAAATCCATCTCCATTTCAAAATCCATTTCAAAATCAAAGTCCATCTCCATTTCAATATCCATGACCGCTACTTCCATTTCGTCCATATTTATGTCAGGCATTTCAAAATCCATCTCCATTTCAAAATCCATTTCAAAATCAAAGTCCATCTCCATTTCCATTTCAACAGTTTCGTAAGACATATCCATGTCTGTTTCTTCAAATTCAGGTTCGAAATACATGTCATCGCCTGGTGCATCAGGAACTATTATATCATTATGTTCAAAAATATTTTCAACAATATCAATAACTTCAGTCTCTGTGCTACCACCCATTGATACCCACATTTCTACTGTTGTTATAGTTTCACTTACAATTGTATTTACAACGTTGTATAATACATTTATGGACACATCATCAAATAGCGGTCCAATTGCCAAATTGATATCACGTCCACCAACCTCCACAATTATTTTTGTAATTGATCCGGAGAAATCCCATCCACCTGAATATTCAGCAAATCCTGTAGTAACGCCTGATTCAGATAATATGTCAGTGCCACTAAATACATTTGTATTACCATTACGTCCCGTTACATGCATATAGATACGATCTTGCGCATCTTGTTTATCTATTTTAATTGTGTAGTTTGTTCTCCCTCCGTTCTCTATATCTAATTCGGAAATATCTATTGTATTAATAAATGTTGTACCCATACCAGTCACACCCATAGTACTTGTTGAGTTACCTGATCCTGTTATTTGTGCACACTTATCGGCGCCTAATCCGTAGCAGCTGTTGCCTGAGGGCATTGATGCGGGGCCCTGGCCTCCCCAGTCTATATCCATATCACCTTCATATTTAGATGTGACATAATCATTATCACCATCTAGTAAATCACCCGAGTCTTCGTTAGTTGTAGTTACTGTTGTAGTTGTTGTGGTAGTTTCTGTTGTGATTGTATATCCATCAGCACCGTGTTCTGTGGTTTCTATTATGTCTTCTACTATTGTTGCTTCTACACCTGGCGTACATAATCCTGTTGCTGTAACAGGACACTCAGCCCTAAGGTAAGAAGGCGACAATACCAGAATGCATAGCCATGCCAAATAAAACAAACTTTGCAAACTTTTGTCCATCAGTCAATCCAGGTTTTTTGTTAGCTTCTTTTTTTACCATTTCTACTTTCTTAAATACTTCTGATCCTTCAGGGATCATGTCAGGGTTTTCTTCCCATTTAACACGTGCACTATCACCTATGTCACCCATATAAGGACATACTGTCCCTGCCATATACATCGCATCCCATACACGAGGATCTGCACACAGTGTAGATACTGCTGCTACTTTCATGCCCATTGAGTATAAAGATCTAGATAATTTTATTCTTTCACAGTTTTCATCTGTTATTGTAATTCCGCTACTAATCCCTAGAATCTGGGTTTGAACCGCACCCGCAGCTGCTGTTTTACATACATCAGAATTGTTTACTACAATACTGGGTGAGCTTGCAGTTGGTGGTGCCTTGTCCGTTACTACGGTCGAAGACACCGTGGTATTTGTGTCAGCGCTGTTAGCATCTGTTGATACTGCAACAAGGGTAATGGCTGTCAATAAAATAAATAATGTTTTCATGAGCTTAGTCTATGCATACCTTGTATAGGAAAAGCATCAAAAGGTAAACAATATCCCGTAGTTTTCAAATTTTCTTTGTATTCTGCGGATTTTGACTCATATATATTAAGATAACTTGTCAGTGCTTGCATACATTCTTCTTCATTAGGGTACAAAAAAGAATTGTTCTTTACTGAGGGCATACCAGGCATTGATAGTACTAAATATAATAACCATACTTTAATTGTCATTTTGTTCCTTGAGCTTATAAAAAAAGCTCGAATCATCACCAGCTGTCCATTTGCTTTCGCTTTCAACTGAATAATATTTTGTTGATACTTTGAAATCAGGTTGCAATGGTTTTGAAGGTGTTAAAGATTTATCGTAGAATAAACATCTATTATTAGGTTGAGCAGCAAAATGCCCATTATCTAATTCAAGTATGTTAAACGATTTGTGCTCCTCTGGGACCTCTGAGTAATTTACATTAAGGATATTTGTATCCGCATGGCAACTATCAATCGTAAATAAGTATTCACCATAGTACCATTTGCCTGATGGTGCAAGATATTTACACTTCATTGAGCCCATATAAGCTTTATTTATCACTGCAATGTGGTAGCTAAACGCATCCCACAATTCTAATTCTTCTAGTTTGAGATTATTTTTAATATCAGGAGAATTAACAAAAGCGCTGATAGGGAGCTTATCATATAAAGCACCATATTCCGGCAAATACGTTTCAAAGTAGAGCGCTCTGCCTTCGATTGACTTAACAGTAATCCAAACACCTTCTACAAATTCTCCTTGTCCTTTCTCATGATCGTATAAATATTCCTTCTTAACGTATACCTTAATTGGTGGTAGATTTGCTACTAGAAATGCCATTTCCTCTCATATAATGTTTATGTGGCTCATATTTTAACCATTTTAATAGCTTTTTCCAGTATTTTCGCATGTTTCCTTAAATGGGACCTTAGCACTACGAATGAGTGCTAAAGTCCACCGAGATGAAATGAAGTTGAGAACTTTATAAGTACATTATCCACAAGATATATGCAAGAAAAAAATGCTTGACACGATTTTCAAGGTTTTAGAGTTAAATAAATGTTCCTATTGACAACATTTGTCCTTGTTTTGTTCATAATGATATGGTATAATACGTGTAAATGAGGATGGTGCAACATTCTCCGAGTATGGCTGAACAACAGTCTCCAGGTTGTAAGGCACGGCTCTCACAAGGTATGGTCGAATGACTGAGGGTGTGAGGGTTGGTACTGAAGTACTTGTTAGCATAGGAAATGTTGACTGGACGGGAAAAGGTTGGGGGTAGTCAAAGAATCCCCCTACTCACTTAATGAGATTGAGATGATAGAGAAATTATTAAATATGTTAAGTATTAAAAGATTTGAAGAGTGGATTAATAAATCCAAGAAAGGTGATAAGGTTACTTATTACCGTGGATACATTATGGCACCACATTTACAGAAATTTTCACCTACAACAGATGATAGACGAGTTAATAGTTTAAAAAATTATGCACAACGCGCTTATAATCATAATCTTATTACACTTGTACAAAAAAGACATGGTGATCTTGATTATGAATATATAGCGGTGAAAATATGATTTGGAGTTTATTTTGGTTATTAATAATACCTATTAAAGTATGGATTGCGTTTCATATTTTAATTTGGGTATATAAAATATGGTTAGGGATGTTATGAGTAAAATAGGTAATTGGTTATTAGAGATGACAGAATATGCAAATGAATCTACGAAAGAAGAGTTTGTTAAGAAGTATGGTGAAGCTAATGTAGATATATGGGAGCAACAAGCAAAGGAAAGAGAAAATGGTTAAAACACCGGAGGAAAAGAAATACATAGCCGAGCGTGATGAAATAATAAAAAATGAACCACGTAAATGGGACCACATACAAAAAGAGCGTGATAAAATACGTGAGAAAAAAGCTGCCCAGGCGTTGGCTGATGCAGAAGCAATAAAAGATTTAGAATATACTCCACCAACAGTAACATTTGAACAACCACCTGAGGGCACAGAAATTGGTGGTATGAAATCATTTCATGTTGAGAAAGGTGAAGAGAAAAATACGTATGAAATTACAACTAAGCGTGAAATAACATTTCAATATATGATTCGTGCTAAGAATGAAGAAGACGCAATGATTCGCACACTTGGATTTGTTAGTAAAGATGGTAGTGGTCAACGTGAGGATGTTAAACGCCCAATGTATTCAAGCAAACCTTTTATTCGTGAATGGATAGATAAAATAAAGAAGGTTGGATGAACAAGAATATAGAATTAAAATACGATATATATCAACCATTTGGACCAAGTATCTTAAAAATTAAGATGCCACAGCAATTTGTTAATTCATTAAATACTGAAGCTGATCGAATACTAAATGATGAGAAATTAAGTAAAGATCATGACTGGTCACACAATCTTGCAGGCAATGTTAAGAAAGAAGTTATGGTCGATGTCAACAAAATTCCTAGCATTAGAGAATTTCTTGGATCAATGGCGCAAGCATATTATAGACATACTATTAAGCAAGAGCCAGCTCCTGGTAGCAAGGTTGCATTTAGATCTTGGATTGTATCACAGTACGCAGGTGACTTTAATCCGATGCATATTCATGATGCTAATTTATCTGGTGTTGCATTTTTAAAAATACCACCAGGATTTGATAAAGAATATGAAAAAGAGGACCACCATCCAACAGCTGGGTGCTTAGAGTTTCTTGGATCAATGCCAAATCATTTTGCTAATCATAGTTATTTAGCTAAACCTGAAGTTGGAGATTTTTATTTATTTCCTTCATGGCTTACACATCAAGTGTATCCATTTAGGTCAGAAGGTGAGCGACGTTCGTTTGCTTTCAATGTACACTTTACATTGGATAAGCCAGTTAAAGGTGTAAACGTTTAGGAGAAATAGAATGAAAGAATTAATGGAGGCAGCAAGGAAAATGAATGCTATTCTTCACAAGTGTGAAGAAGAAGGTGATAACATGGATGTAACGTTGAATAAACTTAACACTGTTAGAGTACATGGTGTTACATTTCCTACGCTTATGTTATTAGAGATTATAGATAAGTTTGCTGAAGGATATAAAGAAAGACAGAAAAAAATTGATATTCCAGCTACTGAGGATGATATAAGAAAGATGTATGAAAAAGCATCATCTAATTGGAATAGTAAACTTAACTAATGGAAAAGAAAATAAAAATTGGCTACCAGGATGTAGTCATAGAGCGAGAAACATCTACGTTTCAGAAACAATCTGATTGTTATGGTGAGTATGATCATCGTAAGAATATTATTACGATACAGAATGGACTACCTCCACTTGATGAAGCGAATACATTGCTCCATGAGATATTACATGGTATAGCATATATAAATTCATTAACGCAAAGTGGGCAGCCATTAGATAGCGAAAATAAAGAGGAAGTGGTTATTAATACGATGACCAATGCCCTTGCCCAGGTGTTTAGGGATAACAAGTGGTTACTTCCATATTTTAAGGATAAATTTAAATAATGCAGACATATGAAATTAACTTATGGCTTGATAAGAAAGTTATTGAGAAAATCGTCAAGCAGTTTGAGAAGGATGAAGATGTGATGGATTATATTAAAGATAATTTTGATACTGATCCAGATCCAGAGTTTCCTGCATTAGATCCAACACGTGGATATGTTAGACCTAAAGCTTCTAAATATATTATTACGTGGGCTAAAGTTCATACATATGTAAGAAAGAAGGGACCTACGAGGATCGAGTTAACTGAAGATGAAAAAGAAATACAGAAGACACTAGAAGCATCAATTACGAAGGAAGCAATTGATGAGTGGGGTAATAACGAAATGATGCGTCAAGTACGCAAAGATTATTGGAGCCATCCGGATGCCAAAGGTCTCAAAGACATTAGATAGACAAGGACTCACACCTCGTCAGATGGAGGTGTATAATCTCATCAAGGATTATATTAGCGCGAATGGATTTGCCCCGTCGTATGAAGAAATAAAACAGCTTATGGGCTCGAGGTCCAAGGCCCACGTGCATGCATTTGTGCATCAATTAATCAGAAGAGGATGGATAGGAAGAGGAAATGGCAGAAATCGGTCAATTTTTATTTTGTAATGTGGCACTACTAGTGGTATATTTGCTAAAAAGTTTTTTTTATTTTGTTACCGGGGACCAAACTGGTGCCACAGTGACACAATTGGTGATTAAACTATATAATTCAATGACTTATGTTGTGGCACCTATGTGTCACTACTCTAGACGACGCAAGGCACTTTTTTGTTTTTTAGAAACTAAAATGAGTAAAAACTCAACTATACTGCGGGGTTGTGAATGGTAGATGAAAGATTAAGAGGTGCCACAAGTGGTGCCACAAATATGTCAAAAAAGTATCCAATCAGAGCTGATGGATTGACTGATAAACAACGTGTGTTTGTTAAGATATATTCTGAGAATGAGGGTAGATTGACTCCAACAGAATGTGCAAGACAGGCTGGGTATAATGAAGATAGTGCTAACGTGAGAGCATCAGAATTATTAAATGGTAAAAGATATCCAAAGGTTGTAGATGCTATTATTCAACGAAGAGCTGAGATTGAAAAGACACACGAGGTTAAATTAAATAAACATGTACAAGAGTTGGCAAGGTTGCGTGAGAAGTCTCTTTCTGAGAAGTCTTATTCTGCTGCTGTTAATGCTGAGCGCTTGCGTGGACAAGCGGCCGGATTGTACATTGACCGTAAAGAAATCAGAACCGGAAGCATCGATTCTATGTCGCGTGAAGACGTTCTGAAACAATTAAAAGAGTTAGGATTAACAGGTGAATTTAAAAAAGAAGGAAATAAAACTGTCATTCAGGTCGAAGAGAAATCCAATAGCGAAGGACCTAAAGACATCACGCCAGTGGAGTCAAAAGATAGTGAAGGACAAGAAAAAGTATGAGCGTAAAACCAGAAACGACTTTCTGGAAGAGTGTAAAGACATTATTAGACGGTGGTAATTATATTGTTTCACGCCTTGAAAGTTACGTTACTCCAGGATTCCCAGATTGCTTAGTATTTCATAAAGATATAGGTTTCTTTACACTTGAGTTAAAAGTGCTGGGAAGTAATAATAAGGTTACTCTATCTCCGTTCCAAATTGCCTGGAATATGCGTCATGCTTTAGCAGGAGCGCCTTCTTATATCTTAGTTAAGCTCCCTGTCACGGGGGAGGTCAAATTGTTTCACGGCTGTAAAACCAAGGACCTCGGCGCAAACAACGCGTTTTCTGTGCCCGGGTTGTATGAAGGAAGCCTCGCGGATCTAGATCTAGTGAAACTCCTAAACTCCCAAACTCCAAACTCCCCACACTCCACACCTAGCTAAGGATTCTGGACCAGGGCCCTGGGCGCCCGGCGCGCGCCCGCGTTTTCGGATTCATACCATACTGGTAGCTGTCCAAGTTCCGTGAAGCTCGGAAAGTTATCCACAATTAATTGGAAAGAGCTGTTGAATTTGTCGATTGAAAATGTTATATTATATATATTGATTAGTTAATAGTTAGATACCTAATCAACAACCGAGGACACAACTAACGAACTGTCCTCATTAGAAATAGAATAGGAGTTATTATGGATAAAGACTTAATACATGTATTAGAGAAGATTGCTAATACATTAGAAGAAAACAATGATGTTTTAAATAGAATTGCGAATCATTATGATGGGATTGTACCTGTTATGAAGCGAAATCAAGTACGAGTTGAAGAAGCACATAACGAATCACAATCAAGTTTGTTTGGTAATATATTTGGAGAGCCAAAAGGACAAGAAAACTAGAGACAAACTCCAAACTCCAGCGACAAATTGTCGCTGGGGATAACCTGTGGATAACTTTTCCCCGGGCGCGCTGCGCGCGAACCAAAACTCCCCAAACTCCGAAGTAAAAACCTTGGAAAATAAGGGTTTTATGTTCCAGCTTCTGGACGCACCGGGCGCGCCCGCGTTTCCCGATCAGAGTTCGGTATAAAAAGTAGGAAAACTGGGAAATTATTTAGCCCGGGGCATTGACAAACGCATCCTGGAAGGTTATATTAGATCCTAAACCAAGAGATAGAGAGAAAGAATGAAGAGAAATGCTAGGTTTTTTACTAAGTTTATTGATACCCATCAAGATTGCAGCTGCTGCAGTCCTGATTTACCTGTTTTTGAAGCTCGCCGTAGCTGCAGAAACTCCAAACTCCCAAACTACGAACCTCAACCAACAGGTGTTATGGTCTAGGAGCTCTGACGCACCGGGCGCGCCCGGCGTCTTCAGGGTTTGACATGAATTTGGATTCGTGATATAGATGTCATTAGAAAGAGAAAGGATTACTATGATTCGTTGGAATAAATGGACTAGAGATTATACATATACTTATGAATGGCATGATGGGATTTGGAAACTTATCCACAAGAAAAGAAATAAACCCATTGTGTCATGGTTTGGAAAGATGTATAGTATGTTTAGTTAAACACAATGATGTACTTAACATATGACGAAAAGTTTAGCTAGACAGTTAAAGCATGATGATATAACTTCTTAGTTTAAAGAGCTTTAACTAATGAGGCAAGATAAACGGAGTTATTCGGCTCTTGCCTCAAAAACTCCAAACTCCCTTGTGGAAAAACTTGGGGATAACCTGTGGATAACTCGCGCCCGGGCGCGCCCGCTGCTTCCAAACTCCAAACTCCTATCAATAGAACTCCAACCAATTAACCACAAATCAGTATGATTAGTTCCCGGGCCGGTACTTCCGAGCAGGGTAAGATGCTGATGATTAGGCGTAAAAAAAGGGCGACTATCGGAAGATTATCGCCCTTTAATAACTATGTGGATAGGTTTACATAGTTAAACCCATTCGCTTTAAGATGTATCCAACATCTCCTTGCAGTCTTTTAATCAAGTCAAGTCTAGCCTCCTTGTCTTCTGCAACCCACTCAACGAGTGAATTCATTAGTACACCACTAATTAGTTTCCAGTCCATGCTGTCTTTTGCAGGAACTTTACTAATCAGTTGTTCTAAATCACCAACACTTGCTTGGTCTTTAGAGTATTCTATTACCTCTTTCATTACAGGGGTAATATCAACATTGTTGATTGATTGTGTCTTTATTAAATCATTAGCCATTATCTCACACTCCAATCTGTAATAACCATACCAAACATAAAGCCATTTACTAATAGTGCAAACTTATATGCAATAGTATTAGTAAAGCTATGGTCTATGTATAATAGGCAGAATTGAAAAGTCA
>VTLG01017078.1_pt1 | contig 12443 bp, 11 predicted proteins | sample 4694571 | NCBI WGS metagenome assembly VTLG01 (sample SAMN12604809, study PRJNA352737) | marine metagenome | biome: ENVO:00000447; feature: ENVO:00000209|ENVO:00000569|ENVO:01000036; material: ENVO:00002151; isolation source: viral sequences binned using virsorter ... | reverse complement strand
CCTAAGCGAACACCTAACCATCCTAAGAAGTCTCATATAGTGGTGGCTAAAGAAGGTGACAAAATTAAGACCATTAGATTTGGACAGCAAGGTGTAAAAACAAATCAGACCGTAGGACAAAGAAAAGCGTTTAAGTCTCGTCATGCAAAGAACATAAAGAAAGGTAAGCTTTCGGCAGCATACTGGGCAGACAAAGTTAAATGGTCTCCTAGCAAAACCAAGTCGCCTTCAAAGAAATGGAAGAAAGGATCTTAGGTGGGGTTTAAGTTAAGCATTGGTTTAGGTATTGCGCTTTTTGCAGTTACTGGCGCATTTAAACTTTACTATGACAAATCACAAGCTGAATTGGATTCGTTTCATATAAGGTTAGAGCAGTCAATTCAGAATCAAAAAACCCTAGAAAGCACTATTGAGCAGCAAAACGATAATTTAAAGGAAACAATTAAGAACCAAGACCTTATGATTGCTCAAGTCGAAAGACTGCAAAAGCAAAATATGGAAGCTCAAAACGAGGTCACCGATCTCAGAAAAAAGTTCTCAAAGCATTCTTTGAATGTGCTGTCGGTCAGAAAGCCAAAATTAATAGAGAAGATTATCAATACTGGCACAAAAGAGGTGTTGAAGGATCTTGAAGAAATTACCAATCCGAATCAGTTTGATGAAGTTATTTCTGTTAGTAGCTCTGCTGCTGGTTAGCGGTTGTTCAATACTTGGATCTGGCAGGGATACACCAGAGGTCAAGCCTGTAGAAGTTGTTACGGTAGTGAAAGAGTCTCCGATGTACCATCCTCCGCTTCCAAACAATATTGAGTCTGTGCCTGTTGAGTGGACTGTTTTAAACCCAGAGCTTATGCAAGACTACTTGGATGATTTAAACGATGGTAATGCTCCAACAAATGTCTGGTATGCATTAACAACTAAGGGTTATGAAAACCTTTCAACTAATATGGCAGAAGTTAAGAGGTATCTAAGACAGGTAATTAGCATATTAAAATATTACCGAGAAATAGATGATAAGGAACAAGATGAAGATAAGTGAAAACGGTTTAGAGCTTATAAAAAAGTTTGAAGGTTGTGAGACCACGGCTTATCAGGATAGCGTTGGCGTATGGACTATAGGTTTTGGTCATACCAAAGGCGTTGAAGAAGGTCAGACTTGTTCAATAGAAGATGCAGAGTCAATGCTTGCTGATGAGATGGATGAATACGAAGGCTATATTAACAATATGGTTAAGGTTGAACTTCAGCAGCATGAGTTCGATGCGTTAGTTGCGTGGGTATACAATCTTGGCCCAACCAACCTTGGCGAAAGCACAATGCTTAAAGTTCTTAACGGCGGTCAGTTTGATCGTGTGCCAGATGAAATGAATAGATGGACTCGCGCTGGTGGAAAGATACTTGAAGGTTTAGTAAGAAGAAGACAAGCGGAGTCGCTAATGTTTCAGAATTTAGATTGGAGGCAGGTTTAATGACGGTTTATACCGATGGCCCGATTGACAGTGCATTATTTCAAAACAATCCTGCGCCCGGAGGTTTTGGTGGTATAGGCGGAGGAATGAGAAATCCTACGCCTTATTTTCCACGTCGAGTTGGTGGGCTTAGTGGGTTTTTTGGTGGTTTAGCTGGTGGTAGAATGGCAAACCCGCCTAGACGTATGCCGGGAGGCCCAAGCAAAGGCGGCAACACAACACCTCCTCCAATACAAGGCCCAATGAGAGGCCCACAAATGCCTAGACCTCCAATGCAAAGACCCGGAGGGCCGGGAAAAGGAAGACCAAGAGGCGGTCTTATGCGTAGAGGCAGAGGTCGTCCTATGCCCGGAGGGCCGGGAAAAGGCAGAGGTCGACCACAAATGCCTATGCCTCAACAGCCGTTTATGGGTAGAGTTGGAAACAATATGCCTCAACCACCATTTATGGGCAGAGTTGGGAACAATATGCCTCAAGAGCCTAGGATGACAACTTTTATGCCTACAAGAAACATGGAGTTTCCTCAACCAACAGCAAGACCTAACCAAACGATGGGTCGGCCTATGCCTCAGCCTTCTGGATTTGATAGGAGATTTTTAACTTCTTCCGCTCAACCTGACAATGTTTCAGGATATTTGGATTTTTATAAACCACTCCAGCCACAAGGTGAAATGGGATTTTACGGCGGCGGTATAACGGATCTTTATTAAATGCCCTTAACTAAAATACAGTTTGCTCCCGGCGTTAACAAAGAGGGAACTGAATACACAGCGGATGCTGGTTGGTTTGATTCAGACAAGGTTAGGTTTAGAAAAGGTCGGCCTGAAAAAATAGGAGGCTGGGCTAAATATTCATCTAGTTCGTTTCTTGGTGTTTGCAGATCGCTACATGATTGGGCCTCGTTAGAGTCTATACGGTATATAGGCGTTGGTACTCATTTAAAGTTTTATGTTAATCAAGGCGCAAGTTTCCACGATGTAACACCTATAAGATCTACAACATCTGCTGGGGATGTGACGTTTTCAGCAACAAATGGCAGTTCTACTATTACAGCAACAGATACTGCTCACGGTGCAAATGTAAATGACTTTGTGACTTTTTCTGATGCAGCTTCGTTAGGCGGCAATGTCACCGCCGCTGTGCTTAATCAGGAATATCAGATTGCCTCTGTTCCAACGGCAAATACATTTACATTTGTAGCTAAAGACACAAGCGGAACCACTGTTACTGCAAATTCCAGCGATAGCGGCAATGGAGGCAGTAGCACTGTTGGTGCTTATCAGATTAGCGTAGGTCTTAACGCTTATGTAGAAGGTACTGGTTGGGGTGCTGGAGCATGGGGTGAAGGTACGTTTGGATCTGTAAGTTCATTGAGCGCATCTAGTCAGCTTAGATTGTACAGCCAAGATAATTTTGGAGAAGATTTAGTATTCAATGTTAGGGCTGGCGGTGTTTACTATTGGGATGAGTCTTCTGGTACTGGTAATAGAGCCGTAGCATTAAGTGCGCTTTCAGGGGCATCAAATACTCCAACTGCCGCATTACAGGTTATGGTTTCTGATGTAGATCAACACGTTATTTGTTTTGGCGCAAATCCCATAGGGTCAAGCAATATAGATCCTTTATTTGTTAGATGGTCTGACCAAGAAAGCGCAGCCGATTGGACTCCAACTGCAACCAACACTGCTGGTGGAGCGAGAATAAACTCTGGATCGGTTATTGTTGGAGCGGTTCAATCAAGACAGGAAATATTAATTTTTACTGATGCAAGCCTGCATAGCATGAGGTTTGTTGGTTCGCCGTTTATATTTCAGTTTAGTACGTTAAGTACTGACGTATCCATGATCTCGCCTAATGCTGCGGTAAACGCCAGAGGTGTTGTTTACTTTATGGATAAAGGTAACTTTTACACCTACAACGGCGCTGTTCAGCCTTTGCAATGTAGCGTATTAGATCATGTATTTAGCAATATAAATTTAAGTCAGGCATACAAAGTGTTTGCCGCTGAAAATAACGCACATTCGGAGGTTACTTGGTTTTATCCTATTGGAACTGGCGATACAGAAATTACCAACTATGTCACCTATAACTACGCAGAAAATCTTTGGTCTGTTGGCACGTTAGTTCGAGGGGCATGGATAGGCGCGGCTACTAGAGACAACCCTTTAGCTTCATCTGTTATTACCACTACAGATGCAAATTACCTGTATAACCACGAAACAGGCCATGACGATGATGGGTCTGCAATGACGGCGTATATTGAGTCGGGAGATCTTGAGCTTAATGACGGCGAAGTTTTTACCTTTATCAAAAGAATCATTCCAGACTTTAACTTTAGTGGGTCTTCTGGAGAAGCCTCATTAGATATTACTCTTAAAGGAAGTAATTTTCCTTTAGAGGATGCATCTACTTTATCAACCTCAACTATTACTAATAGCAGCACGCAAGCATTCGTAAGAACTAGAGCAAGACATTCTATCGTTCGTTTAGAAAGCACTGGAGTTGGTTACGGCTGGAGGCTTGGTGATTTAAGATTAGATATGAGAACAGACGGTAGAAGATAATGGCATCACAAAGACAAGAACCATTGCCTATACCCGCACAAGAATATGATGCGGAAAACGAAAGACTTAACAGAAGAACTATTGAGCTTGCCTTTCAGGTTATGGAAAACGATGTACAACTTGCCAAGACGCAAGGTGACAAAGATGGATCTTTGGCTATGCGTCGATTTCAGTTTCTTTTAATGGGTGCGTCTTGACAGATGTACTTAAAGTATTAGGTCAGGTTGCTCCGTCTGCAACAACAGCAACTACCTTATATACGGTTCCAGACTTAACGCTAACAACAGTTAGCTCATTGGTTGTCTGTAATAGAAGCGGATCAGGGGTTACCTATCGTGTTTCTGTTAGAGTCGCTGGTGCAGGCGCAGACAACAAACAATTTTTATTTTATGACAAGGCATTAGCTGCCAACGCTACTGATACCCATGTAATCGGCATGACGCTAAATCAAACCGATGTGGTTACAGTTTACGGCAGTGATGGTAATTTAACATTCAACCTTTTTGGGGTGGAGACTAGTTAGTATGAATCAACAACAGTATCCGTTAGAGGGAATTGCAGAGCAGCTTGCAAGCCAAGGCAGATATGGCGACACAATGCTTATGCACGTTAATCCTGCTGAAGTGGAGGGTATTGCCGCTTTAGTCCCCGGAGGTCAATTACCTAGAAACCCAATGACAGGGCAGCCAGAAGCCTTTATAGGCATGATACTGGGTATGCTTGCTAAACCTTTGCTTACGAAGGGAGTTGGGGCTTTGGCAACCAAGGCTGGGACTGGAGCTTTAGGAACTGCCTTGAGTGGTTTGGCAGGTAGTTCTGCTGCAATGACAGGTATAACTTCTGGACTCATTGAGACAGCTAGGACAGGTGATATTAAGAAAGGATTTGCTTCTGGCTTAATGGGCGCTGGTGTTGGCAAGGCTTTGGGTGCCGCTAGTGATGCGATGGCAGGAGGCCCGGAAGCAATAGGTGCTGTTGATGCCGCTAAAGAAACTGTTGCTGATGCAACAAAAAACCTTTCATCAGCTAACCTAGATGTAAGCTCTTTAGAAGGTCTTGAGAATTTAAATGCAGATCAAATATCTGGTCTTGATTTAGCTTATAGGCAGCAAGATGCTGCAACCAAAGCTCTTGCTGATGCACAATCTCAACTTTCTGGCGCAAAAGATGATTTATTAGCTTTTAGAACTCCAGATTCAGTAGGAGATGCTTACCGACAATCTGCGAGTGTATTCAAACCAGAAGGATTTAAGGCGGCTGCAAAAACCATAACAAGTCCAGAAGCCTTTTTGCCATTAGCTGTTGGAGCAAGTTATGGGGCAGAGCTTGACTACCAAGATGCTATGGAAGCTGAAGGTAGGCGGATGGAAGAAGAAAAAGCCGCAGAAGAGCAATACTCTAGAGACCTGATGGAAAGAAGCTTTGAGCAGATAAGGCAAGACTACCCAGAGATGGATAATCAATATAACCCTTATGCTTACGCTCAGGGCGGCATTGTTTCTATAGACCCCACTCAATATGCCCAAACGCTTCAAGGATTATCTGATGTTGCTGGCCCGATAGACATGAACGCTGGTGGTGTTTTAAGAATGGATTCTGGCGGCCCTGCATCGATATACGGTAGTAGTCCTAGCGGTGCTGGTAAAGGAAGTGTAGGGGGTGGTCGAGGCAGTCCTCAAGCAAGAAACAGACAAGCTAAAATACGAGGTACAGATCTTGTTGCTCCAGCCGAAGGTTATAGACCCGGATTTGACCCGGAGCATAGGTTTTTTCAAAATCTTGAAAAAGTTGAAACAGACGCTAATCAACAGTCTTCTGCTGCAAATACTTCTGCTTTTGGCGGTCTTCCGTTTTCTTTAGAGGACGGAACTCCTCAGTTTTCTGAAAACCCATTTATGAACGCAGTTGTGGGAGAAGCTATGAGCGGATTAACTCCTCAATTTCTTGGGGCAGAGGGAGTTGATCCAAAAGAATTTATGCGTTTACAAAGACGAGCAGAGGGTTTTGGTAGGCAAGGTTTAAACGCAAAGAAAAAACTTAGAAGTTTAAGAGAAAAACAAGCTGAAGAGTTTAAAAAAGCAGCTCAATTTGAAACCGAAATGGCTGGTATAGCGGCATTAGATCAGCCTGATGATTTTAAAGGCGGCGTTGCTTTAGATGAACCTGTAAGAATACAAAGGCAAGAAACAGAGGTTACGGCCCCTGCTGCGATGATGGATGATGCTTATCTTTCTGGTTTTAACCCAAGAACTGTTGCTGATTTTTCTAATTTTCGACCTAAGTTTAGAGGTTCTATGAGAATGCAAGAAGGCGGCATTACAGAAATAGCAGCCCAAGAGCAAATGGTTGAGCAGCCTGTGCCAGAAGACGCCCAGCTTGGTTCTTTAATAGAACAAGCAGCAATGGCTGTTCTTGGTCAGGTATCAGAAGAAGAAGCCGAAATAATTATTAATCGGTTTATAGATGAATTTGGTCAAGAAGCTTTTCAGATGTTAAGAGAGCAAGTTCTTCAAGGTGTAGTGCCAGACGCTCAAACTCAAGGTCTTGTTGATGGCCCCGGTGGCGGGATGGATGATCAGGTTCAAGGAATGATTGGTGATCAGCAAAGAGTTGCGGTTAGCCCCGGTGAGTTTATTGTGCCTGCCGATGTTGTATCAGGTCTTGGAGATGGTGATACTGATGCAGGCGCTGATGAGCTAGATGCTATGATGGATCGCGTTAGAGTTGAAAGAACAGGAACTGTAGAGCAGCCTCCTAGACTGTCTGCTGGAGGGTTGTTGCCAGCATGAAGAATCTTTTAGAAGTAGATGACTCCATTATTAGAGATATTTCAAGAGAGCCAAAGGTTAAGAAAAAAAATACGCCTAGAGAAGTAACTCACACGATAACTTTGGTTCCTCCTAATTATGTGGAGACTTTGTGGGAAGATGTTAAACATCACCTTGCAAAGGCTGTTATTAGGTCTAGAGGTCGGTGGAGTCTGGAAAGCCTAAAAGAAGCGTTAATATATGACTACCAAAGTTTGTGGTTGGCTTTTGATCAAGATCACAAGATTGATGGTATTGGCACTACAGAGATTATTGAATACCCCGGAAAGAAAATGCTGGCTGTTCAGTTTTTAGGCGGGGATAATTTTAATGATTGGGTTTGGGATATAAATCAAAGGTTTCAGGATTGGGCTAAAGAAAATGGATGTTCTGGGATAGAGGCTACTGCAAGAATGGGTTTTTGGAAGTGGCTAGAACAGGATGACTACGAAAGAGCCTATGTTATTTACGAAAAGAGGTTTGTAGATGGGTAAAAGTAAAGGCCCAAGTGGCCCTCAAAAAGTCGAACAAACTAGCTCTAACATACCAGAGTTTGCAAAACCGTTTTATCAAGAGCTTATGGGTCGTGCAATGTACGAGACTACTCGTCCATACGAAGCATACCCTGTTGCTAGATTAGCCGACTTTGATGAATATGAAACCTCTGCTATGCAAGGTATGGCTGATCTTGCGGCTATGGGCGATCCGGCAGAGATAGGATTAGCCTCTCAATACGCGCAAAGGGCGGGTTCTTTTACTCCGGGGCAAGTTACTTCTGGGTATGATGCTGGGACAATAACGCCCGGATATCAAGCTGGTGACGTATCTAATATGTATCAAGCTGGTCAAAGAGGAGTCGGGTATACGCCCGGACAGTTTGATCCCGGTTACACGCCGGGGACTATGGATATTGGTTATGGCGCAACAGATTACCAGTCAGGTTATCAAGCGGGTCAGTTTGATCCGGGTTATCAGGCTGGAGATATAGCTCGTCAATATTCAGGCCCGACATTTGAAGCTGGGACATCTACAGATCCTACACAAATTCAGGATTACATGAATCCGTACACACAGTTAGTTACGGATATACAGAAAAGAGAAGCAAGAAAACAATCAGATATATCTGGAGCAAACATAGCCCAACAAGCAGCTCAAGCTGGGGGTCTAGGAGGCTACAGAGAGGCTATAATGCAGGCTGAAAGAGAAGGTGACCTAGCGCAGCAGCTTCAAGATATTCAGGCTACAGGCGATCAGGCGGCCTATCAGCAGGCTATGCAGGCTATGGAAGCAGATAGAGCTGCCAGACTACAAGAAGCTCAGTTTGGAACTCAGGTTAGAGGCCAAGATATACAAGCTTTTCAAGCTGGGGAATCTGCCAGACAGCAGGCTGCACAAATGGGATTGTCTGCACAGCAACAAGAAGAAGCGGCAAGACAAGCTCAAGAGTCTGCAAGGCTTTCTGGAGCGCAGTTTCAGGAAAGCACTCAGGCAAGATTACAAGACTTTCAAAATCAAAAGTTTCAAGCAGAAGAGCAAGCAAGACAGCAAGCGGCTCAACTTGGATTGTCTGCTCAAGAGATGGAAGATCGAGCTAGACAGGCTGGAGAAAAGTTTCAGCAGGATCAGTTTTCTAGAAATGAAGAGCTTAGAATGGCTCAACAGCAAGAAAACAGGGCTGTGTTTGAGGCTCAAGAAAGAGCCAGACAAGAAGGTGCTAGGCTTGGACTTAATGCTCAAGAGATTCAGGAGCGTGTTAATCAAGCTGAGAATGAAGCCAGAATGCGATCTCAAGAGTTTAATATTCAAGCGGCTAGAGATGCCGCTGGTCTAGGTTTAGACGCAGCTAGATTCTTAGGCGGTCTTGGCGGTCAGCGTCAGGACATGGCTTATAACAGGTTACAGAATCTTCAGGCCGCTGGTCAGATACAAAGAGAGCTTGCTCAGAGAGGTTTGGATCTTGGTTATCAAGATTTCTTGAGACAGCAAGCATTTCCAAGAGAGCAGCTTGGACTGCTTAGTTCTTTACTCCAAGGTCTACCTATACAGCCGGGAACCACGGTATCTAGTTTTGGCACTGGCCCTAGCGATATGCAACAGTTACTTGGTACTGGTATAGGTGGTGTTGGCCTTTACAACGCTTTGAGAGGCGGTAGATGAACATATTAGAAGTTGAAGACATTATTAAAGGGTTGCCAGACCAAGCCCTTCAGAAGGAAGCGCAAGCGCCTAGCGGCCAAGTTCCTCAGTTCTTAGTTGTATCTGAGATACAAAGACGAACTGATATGCGTAAACGCTTTCAGTCTCAACAACAGCAACCTCAAGGAACTATTTCTCAGCAAATAGTACAAGAAGGCATTGCTTCGATAGCGCCTCCTCCGCAGCAAATGATGCCGCAGCAACCTATGGCTCCGCAACAACCTATGCCTCCTCAGCAAATGCCGATGGGTCAACCGCTTGCTCAACCAATGTATCAGGGTGGAATAGTTGAGATGCAAGAAGGTCGTCAAGCAACGATAGGTCTTCCAGATGACGAGGAAGACGAAGAGCGTTACGGACTTAGTATAGCTGAGGCTGCTAACAACCCAATGAGTATTAGGCAGTATGATCAAGATTGGGAGGGAGAAACTGGCACTTATTCGTCAAAAGACTCTGGTGATTTTGTTGAGTATGGATCTCCAGAGTACAGTTTCCGCGCTGCGGATAGAATATTGAGAACTGGTAAACGAAAATATGGTGCTGATACTTTACAAAAAGCCCTTACTAGATACGCCCCTCCAAAAGGAGATGCTGGTTACACAAACCCAACCCAGCAATATATAGATTATGTGTCACAGCAATCCGGGATAGACCCAAATGAGCCGCTGGATTTTGAAGACCCAGTGACAAGAAGCAGGCTTGTTGCGCCTATGGCGTTTTTTGAATCAAACACCGTTATTACTCCATCTGGAGTAAGGGATACTATTGCCTCTGTTGATGAAGAATATGCAGCAACTTTACCTCAAAGAGATGTGCCGTTTACGCCTCCTAGAGTTGAAAGTGGTGTTCAAGTTCCTACAGAAGGGTTTCCTGTTCCTAACGTACAAACCGAAGATCCTCGACTCAACATACCTTTTGTTGGTGTTGAAGAGGTTGGCCCAGAAAACCAATATGCTGGCGTAGAAAACGCTGATGCTTTGCTCAGTGCAATAATGGAAGGAAAGACTTTGCCTAAAAGGACTGGGGGTGAAAGAAGAAGCTCTCTTTCTAGGCTACCTGTTAAAGATAGAGAGGCTGGCGAGTTTACAAGAGCAATAGCAAACGCTATTGAAGAAGATGCAAAAAGAACCAAAGAGTCAGACGTTCAGGATAAAGAACAGATTGAAGCTGTTGAGGCATTTACTTCAGGTTCAACAAGTCTTCCTATTACTGTAAACAAAGAAAAGAAAAAAGCAGATTTGGTTGGGGCAGGAGCTACTCGAAAAGAGTTTATGAGCGCAATGACAGGCCCAACAAGAACAGCGGAACTCGTTGAGTCTATAGAAAAAAGCACACCTATTCCTAAAACCCCTGTTGATGTCGGTGGTCTTATAGATCTTATACAGCCTAAAGAAGGCAGCCTTGATGTTGGAAGGGTTGATCTTTCTCCAACCCCTAGGGTTAACCAAATAGAAATATTAAAAGATGACTTCCGGCGTAAATTTAATCGTGAAATGCCAAGATATTTGATAAAGCAAGCTTTGGAGACTGGAAGATATGATAACCCCAATATAAGTCCCGAGTCAGAAGAAGTTGATATTGCTGGTACGTCAAGAAAAGCAAGAAGAGATAAGCAAAAAGAAATTGCTGCTGAAGCTCGACTTCTTGATCAAGAAACTCAAGAGGATGGAGAATTTGTAGGAAAAGGGCGCAACAGAAGACGAGTCCAAGTTGAAGAAAAAACTGATCAGAGTGAAGGTGCTGAGCAAGAAAAAGATGTTGGAAAAGATGATGAATCTGCTGGTCAACAAGACGGAACAAAAAAACGTCCTATTTACGATCCTTTAAGGGAAAGTACAGTTACTCAACAAGATTCTGTTGTCGATACCCCAAGAACAGCAACCACTTCTGGTGAAAGCGTTTATGATCTTATGAGAGAAATAGCTGGCACTAAAGAAGAGGCAAAGAAAGAAGCATTTGCTAATGCAATGATACAGCTTGGTGCTGGTGTTGCTTCTGGAAACTTAGCTGCTGGTCTTTCTGCTGCTGGCAAGGCTGCTAGTGAGACAATGGGCAACTATAGAGACAGAGCCTTAAAGGGAAGACTGGCAGAGGTTCAGTTGAAGAGAGCAGATGAGCAAGCTGCTTATAGAAGAAGACAAGAAGAACTGTCTGAAAGAAGAGAAGATAGATATTCAGTTACTCAAGCAAATACTGCCTTAGCTAAACGACTTGATGAGGCAAACTTTTATATAACTATCCCTGCTTTGTTGACAGAAAAGCTTGGAAGAGATCCTACCGAGAAAGAAATACGGGATGAGATTGCTAGGCAGACAAATCGTATTATAGATTCAGTTGCCACTCAGTACGGAGTAGAGAGAGGCTTGCTTGGTGGAGTGACTTCTGATGTTGAAGAAGAAGAAGAGGAAACAAATACTCTTGATGTGGGCAGTTACACGGGTACTGAAATATAAATGCCAGCATACAAATATACCGACAAGTACGGCACATCTCTTAAAGTTGAAGGCCCACAACCTCCCACTGAAGAGATATTAGATCAACTATTTGCCAATCATTATGAATCTAAAAGGGATATAGGCGGCTATGTCTCTGAAACTTTGGCTGCTGTTCCAAGAGGATTTGCCAATAGCTTCCTTTCTATGGGGGAAGGACTCGTTGAGCTTGCTGATGCAGGCACTAACCTTATTGGTCTTGACGACTTAATAGAAGATGAGAACGAAGTTGTTGGCGCCATAAGAGAGGGTAAGCGTTACCTAGACGAAGAGTTTGGTGCTGACGCTGCTTATCGAGATACATGGGCTAATAAGTTTGGTGAGGGCGTTGGTTCGTTTGCTTCTTTCTTTACTCCTGTTGGAGTCGGAAGGGCTTTGGGCGTTGCCGGAAAAGGGCTAACAGCTTTAGGTGCTGGAGCTGGTAGTTTAGCTGGTGCTGGAGAGCAGGCTTCTAGGGTTGACGCTGCTAGAGCAGCGGGGATTGATGTTTCTCAAGGACAAGAAGACCTTGCTGTTGTTGGCGGTTCAATTATAGGACTGTCTGAAATGGCACCTATAGAAAGAGTTTTAAGATTTCTTCCAAAAGCAGCCTACACAGACTCAATGAAAAAACGAATAGTTTCTAGGCTAGGCGAAGCTTTTACTACTGGTGGACTTGAGGGCGGTCAAGAGGTCTTAGCTACTATTCTCCAAGATGCTGTAGAAAGAAACGTATACAATGAAAACTTACCAGACAGTATAAATGAATCTCTTTGGGATGACTTTACTGTTGGTGGCGCAATAGGTACTTTGGCTGATCTTGCTTTAAGAAGAAGACAGCAAGGCATAACTGAGAGCGAAAGAGAAAGAGAAGAAGAGCTAAGAGAAAAAGAAAAACAAGCTATAGCTTTTGAAAAAGAGCTTGTAGATAAGTTA
>VTLG01000351.1_pt1 | contig 12443 bp, 14 predicted proteins | sample 4694571 | NCBI WGS metagenome assembly VTLG01 (sample SAMN12604809, study PRJNA352737) | marine metagenome | biome: ENVO:00000447; feature: ENVO:00000209|ENVO:00000569|ENVO:01000036; material: ENVO:00002151; isolation source: viral sequences binned using virsorter ... | reverse complement strand
AACTTCTCCATACGACGCTGGATTATTCTATTGTCCGTATGTACCTCTACAAATGGTTAGAGCAGTAGGTCAGGATAACTTCCAACCGAAAATCGGTTTCAAAACTAGATACGGTATGGTAGCTAACCCATTCGCTGGTGCGAGTGCTTCTGGCAACATTACTGCTGACGGTGTTGGTGCAATCAACGCTAACAGATACTACAGACGTGTTCAAGTTACGAACATCATGTAATATTTGTTGAGAAACAAATTAGAAAAGGGCGCTTCGGCGCCCTTTTTTTTAGCATAAATAAATCTATGAAACAGACTATAAAAATTATACAATGTTTAGTATTATTGTTTGCCTTTTTTGCCCTATTATCATACGGCCTTAATCATCTACAAAAACCTAACGCATTAGAAAACGTAGAAAAAAGACTTGATGAAGCTGCTGAAAATGAGAGTGTTTTAACTGAAAATGAGAAGAAGTTAAAAACAGAATCCCAAACAAAAGAATGGGAAGAAGTAGATAAACAAACAGATAAATAGCTGTATGACCATTACAAACTCATACACTAGACAACCGACTAAACTGGACTATGCAAGTCCAACGCAGTTTAAATTTAGTGTAATTAAACTACCTAAAGTAGAGTATTTTTGCACAGCCGCAAATTTACCTGGTATCAATCTAGGTACTGCTGAACAAATCACACCTCTAAAAGATATACCACTACCTGGTGATAGATTACAATATGATACGTTGACTATACAATTTTTAGTAGATGAAAATTTAGAAAACTATAGAGAGATACATGGTTGGTTAACTGGTGTTGGTTTTCCTAAAAACTACGAGCAGTTTCAAACATTACAAGGTGCAGGTACAGACAGATTTCCTTCAACTCAAAATGTAGGTACTAGTAAAGAATTAGGTGAAATAAAAAAGGCTACACAAGACGATGGTGGTTTATATTCAGACGCAACTTTAGTGATATTGACAAGTAAGAATAATGCAAATTTAGAAGTTAGATTTAGAAATATATATCCTACTTCACTATCAGGTTTAGACTACAATCAACAGGCAACTGATATTGATTATCTTACAGCAACCGTATCGTTTGAATATGCTATTTACGAGTTTGCAGCTGTTGGTTCTAAAGTTACCACAGAAACTACGACTTAATATTTACATAAATATTTTAAATTAATATAATGGAGTTATTATGACCTTTGATGAGTTACAAGAATTGGCTGAAAAAGACCTAAAAATTAATGATACTGAATTAGATTTAGAGTCATTAAAAACACCTCAATTACATAACAAGTATTGCAAGTTTCATAATCAATATATCAATCTATTAAAAAAGGCAGAGCAAGATAGAGATAGATTATTGAGAGAGAAATGGGAATACTATACAGGTAAGGCAGACCCTAGTGTCTATCAACAGAAACCTTTTAATATAAAACTTCTTAAACCTGATGTTGACAAATACATTAAGGCAGATGAAGATATGATTAAATTAGAACAAAAGGTTACCTATATACAAAGTGTAGTTGACTATCTGGACAAAACAATACGTACAATATCTAATCGTACATTTCAAATCAAAAACGCTATAGACTGGAAAAAGTTTACATCTGGCGTAATCTAATATGCAAAACATTATCGTTGATAAAATCAATGACGTATATATTCGGATTGACGCTGACGCCTCTATTCGTAGAGAATTGTCAGATTATTTCTCGTTTGAAGTGCCTGGATATAAGTTTACACCACAATTTCGTAATAGAGTATGGGATGGAAAAATAAGACTTTACTCATACGCAACAGGTCAAATGTACCTTGGATTGTACCCTTATCTAAAAGACTGGTGTAAGAAGAAAAACGTACATATAGTTGAATCTAGTGATATTTTAACACATAGGAGTGTCACAGCCGCCGATATAGACGGTATGATTGATGAGTATGATATATCTATCACGCCGAGGGACTATCAGATAAACGCATTTAAATTTGCTTTAGAATATGACCGAGGACTAGTTTTATCGCCTACTGCCTCTGGTAAATCACTTATCATCTATATGTTATGCCGACACTATTTAAATATGATAAACAACAATATTCTTATAATAGTACCGACAACATCACTAGTAGAACAATTATACAAAGATTTTAAAGATTATGGTTATGATGTAGAAACAAATGTCAGTAGAAAGTATCACGGATATGATATAGATAAAGATAAACGTATAGTTATATCAACATGGCAATCATTATACAAAATGCCTAAACAATTTTTTGAAGACTATGGTGCAGTTATAGGTGACGAGGCACACTTGTTTAAAGCTGTATCATTGACAAAGATAATGACAAAACTTATAGATTGTAAGTATAGAATAGGTCTTACAGGTACGTTAGATGATAGTAAAACACACAAGTTAGTATTACAAGGTCTGTTTGGTATGGTCAATAAAGTAGTATCTACAAGTGAATTAATAGATAGAAAACAACTTGCACAATTAAAGGTCATGTGTCTAAATCTAAAGTATCCTGAATCAGAGGCAAAGAAAGTATATGGTGTCAAATACTTTGAAGAACTAGAATTTTTAACTCAAAATACCGCTCGTAATAAATACATACGAAATCTTGCTCTTGCGTTAAAAGGCAACACGCTTTTGTTATTTCAATTAGTTGAAAAACATGGTGAGATTTTATTTAACTTAATAAAAGAAAAAGCAGACCCAAAGCGAAAAGTATTTTTCGTTTATGGGGGAACTGAAACAGATGATAGAGAAAAAATTAGAGCAATCACCGAAAAGTCTGACAACGCAATTATTGTCGCTTCTTTCGGGACGTTCAGCACTGGTATCAATATTCGTAATTTACACAACATTGTTTTTAGTAGCCCTACTAAAAGCCCTATAAGAGTATTACAAAGTATTGGTCGTGGGCTTCGTGTCGGCGATAACAAAGATAGTGCTACGGTTTACGATATATCAGACGACCTCACATACAAAGATAAAAAGAATTTTACATTAACACACTTTCAGGAAAGAGTTGGTATCTATAATAGAGAAGGCTTTAACTATGAAATACATACGGTGGATTTAAAATGATTTCAGATAACGATTTTAAGTTTTTATTAGATCAGAGTCAAGGCTCTAAAAAAATATTAGAGATAGGCACAGGTACAGGTAAAAGTACAGCCGCATTAAGACTTAACGCTGAGGTGTACACCATTGACAGAAATGATATATTTGAGTATAATATAGATTGTTATAGATTTATATGTGAAAGCAAAGACTACTGGTTAGACCATATGCACTACGACTTTGATTTTGTATTTGTAGATGGCTCTATAACTAAACTTGATTGTGAAGAAATATTAAAAAGAACAAAGGACTCTTTTAAAATAGTATTCCATGATTATATGCCTAATGAAGATAAGGACCCTGGTAAGAACAAAGGTTGGTACAATATGAAAATATTTAAAGAAACAGCGTTATTAAACTACGCTATAACTGAGCAATTAGGTGGCTCTCATTGTGGTATGTTAGTGCTTAAAAAAGATAAATAGTTATATGATTGATCGTGTTAATGATAAAACGGTTAAGATAATCAGACTGGTTTCTGGAGAAGAAATCTGTTGCAGGTTTCCTTTGCATAAAGACCAACTACCTGAAAACTCTAAACTATTAAGGTTACAAGAACCTATGCTAATTAAATACGTACCTCGTATTACTGAGCAAGGTATATCTGATTATATTGCACTAGTAAAATGGGTAGGTTTTACAGATGAAAAAATAGTCACCATTCCTGTTGATAAGATTATTACAATATGCAATGCCACACAAGGTTTTACTAAAAGATATAGTGATCTCACACACGCACTAAAAAACACGAAACAACCATTACCTGGATTTATTGAAAGAGAAATGTCTGAGGAAGAACTAGATAACGCCGCTTCCAATTATGATAATGATATTAATAAATCTGATATTAAAGAAGTCGCTGACTTACTTAAAATGCCTTCAAAGAAGTTGCACTAGTGAGGTAGCTACTATCCTCGGTAACAACCCACATGGGTAGTATAACAAGAGAATTAGATTATGTCAAGCACCTATGAAAATTAGATTTTACCAAAGATTAGACGGGATGAGATGGTTAGGGTTCGTACTCGCCATGATAGGTGCCTACATACTTTCTAATGCAAATCCTGACACTCAATGGGTCGGATGGGCAATTGCAACAATGTCATGTAGTATATGGATATACATGGGCATAAAAGATAAAGATATACCTAGAGCATTAATGGAACTTATGTATTTGTTACTCGCTTTGAGAGCAATATATAACTGGATAATGTGACAGGTCCTTGACAATAACAACAAATATGATATAATTAAACTATGACTAAAACAAGAAAAAAATCTGAACATTATGTAGATAACAAAAAGTTTCTACAAGCGATGATAGAATATAAAGATAGGTGCGATAAAGCAGAAAGTAGAAAAAGAAAAGCACCACCAGTTACAAACTATATTGGTGAATGTTTTTTAAAGATTGCGAATCACTTATCTTATAGACCTAATTTTATTAATTACACTTTTAGAGATGATATGATTTCTGATGGTATTGAGAATTGCTTACAATATCTTAAAAACTTTAATCCTAAAAAGTCTAACAACCCTTTTGCTTATTTTACACAAATCATTTATTATGCTTTTATTAGAAGAATACAGAAAGAGAAAAAACAAAGTAATATAAAATATAGAATGATTGAACAGGCTAATATAGATGAGTTTGCTGTACTACCTGGTGATACAAATAATGATTATAAGAATCAGTTTTTAGAATTTTTAAGAAAGAACAAACCATCTACGGAAGAACCACAACTAAAAGAAATCAAAGTTAAGAAAAGAAAGAAAAGAACTTATACCAGCGTACTAGATATATAATGAAGATAGCACTACTGAATGATACACACTTTGGTGTTCGTAATGATAGCCAAGCGTTTAGAGATTATCAATTAAAATTCTATAATGAAATCTTTTTCCCATACCTAAAAGAAAACAATATTAATACATTGGTACATTTAGGTGATGTTGTAGATAGAAGAAAGTTTATTAACTTTCAAACTGCTTCTATTTTTAGAGATCAATTTTGGGATAGATTATATAAAGAAAAGATTGATACACATATTATTATAGGTAACCATGATACCTATTTTAAAAATACTAATGACGTAAATGCTATAGAAAATCTATACTCATCATTTGACAAAGTAAACGAACCATTTATCTATACTAAATCTACCGTTGTAGAATTTGACGGCACGCCTATATTATTTGTACCTTGGATATGTGATGATAATTACGACCACTCAATGAATATGTTGAATACAGCTAAAGCAGATTTATGTTTTGGTCATTTAGAAATCAAAGGTATTGAAATGCAAAATGGCGTAATCAATGAATACGGTTTAGCAAAATCAGATTTTAGTAGATTTGAAAAAGTAGTTTCAGGTCACTTTCACAAACATACAGATGATGGTCAGATATTCTATTGTGGTGCTCAATATGAGATGACATGGTCAGACTATAAAGACCCAAAAGCGTTTCATGTTTTTGATACAGAAACTAGAGAGATGACAAGAATATCTAATCCATTTACCATACATAAAAAGATAATCTATGATGATAAAAAGAAAGATTATACAAACTATGATATACAACCTTATCATAATCACTTTGTTAAATTAATCGTATTAAACAAGACGGATAACGAGGTATTTGACAAATTTGTAGAAAGATTGTATAATGAGATAACAATACATGATTTAAATATTGTAGAGGACTATTCAGACATTAAAGCTAGCGTAAGAGAAGACATATTAGAAATGGGTGAAGATACGGTTACATTCCTAAATAACTATGTTGACCAGTTAGAAACAGATGTAAGTAAAACAAAATTAAAAGAATATTTGAAATCAATTTATATTGAGGCAAGTGACAATAAAGTATGATATATTTTAAGAAGTTAAGATGGCGTAACTTTTTATCTACAGGTAATCAGTTTATAGAAGTAGACCTAGCAAAGTCACCATCTACATTAATCATAGGAACAAACGGTGCAGGTAAATCAACTTTACTTGACGCATTATGTTTTAGTTTATTTAATCGTGCCTTTAGAGATATAAAGAAAGAACAACTTGTAAATACAATCAATCAAAATGATTGTCAAATAGAATGTGAGTTTGAAACTGCTAACAAAAAATATAAAGTTGTAAGAGGTATCAAACCTAATAAATTTGAAATCTATTGTAATGATGTATTATTAAACCAAGACGCTTCTAATGTAGATTATCAAAACATGTTAGAACAAAATATTTTAAAATGTAACTATCGTGCTTTTTGCCAGGTGGTCATCCTTGGATCAACATCATACGAACCTTTTATGCACTTACGTGCTAGATACAGACGAGAGGTTGTAGAAGAAATATTAGATATAAGAGTTTTTTCTCATATGGATTTATTGTTAAGACAGAAACAAGGTGAGTTAAATAAAGCAGTTATAGATGTAAGGCACAGATATGATTTAATGCAAGAAAAATACGAATTACAAAAGAAACATTTTGATGAAATACAAAGTAGAGATAATACAGATATAGAAGACCGTAAACAACAACTAAAAGAAAACGAACAAAGTAATTACGAATATAATCAAAAGTTACAATTGTTAAATGAAAAAATTATATCTACAAAAGCAGAGATATGGGGTGCTGATAAGTACACAAGAAAATCAAAAGAACTTGATAAACTAGAATCAAAGATAGAACATAAACTTGAAAGAGAAAAAAAAGATGTAAAATTTTTTGAAGTCAATGATTATTGTCCTACGTGTACACAACCTATTGATGAAAGATTTAAACAAACAAAGATATATGAAGGCAAGAAAAAGATTACTGAATTAGAAGAAGGCCTATCTCAACTAACTACTGAAATAGGTAAAACAGATGAGAAGATTAAAGAATACAAAGCAGTAGAAAAAAAATTAAACGATTTAGATATATCTGTTGCAAAAATTAATACCTCTATTTCAGAAATCAATAGACACTCAAATAGATTAGATACAGAAATTGCTAAATTAGAAAATGACGACACTAATACAAACGTTGTACAAAAAGAATTAGAACAAATAAAAGAAGATTTAAAACATGTAAATGTAGAAAAACAAAAGGCAGTAGAAGAAAAGAAATACATTGATATTGCTAGAGAGATATTAAATGATACAGGTGTTAAAGCAAATATCATTAAGAAGTATCTACCTATAATGAATAATTTGATTAATAAATATCTCCAGTCTATGGACTTCTTTGTTAACTTTCATTTAGACCAGGAGTTTAATGAAACAATAAAGAGTAGATTTAGAGATACGTTTAACTATAATAGTTTTAGTGAAGGTGAAAAGTTAAGAATAGACCTTGCGTTATTATTTACATGGCGTACTATTGCTAAAATGAAAAATAGTACAAATACTAATCTATTAATATTAGATGAAATATTTGATAGTAGTTTAGATGGTCAAGGTACCGAAGACTTTTTTAAAATACTTAAAACACTAACAAATGAAAACACATTTATTATATCTCACAAAGGTGATATACTATTTGATAAATTTACAAACATAATAAAATTTGAGAAATATAAAAACTTTACAAGGATCGCTCAATGAACTATAAATTATTACCACCAACAGATGAAAGAGTATTGTCAAGCATAGTACCTTTTGATATAGAAGAATTTAAAAAACAAGAGAAAATAAGCGTTACAGAATTTTGTAACAATATGTTTGAAACAATGAAGAACTATGGTGGTATAGGTTTATCAGCAAATCAAGTAGGTAAACCATATAGATTATTTGTAATGGGTGACAATCCACAAATAAACAATGGTCAGAAATGGGTATGTATTAATCCTGAAATTACAGATATGAGTAAAGAAACGATTAGATACAAAGAAGGTTGTCTAACTTTTCCTTTCTTATTTTTAGATATAGAAAGACCACAAAAAATAAAAGCTAAATATCTAAACGAACAATTAGAAACCGTAGAAGAAGAATTTGATGGTATTGTTAGTAGATGTTTTCAACACGAATTAGACCATATGTATGGGAGAGTATTTACTGAACTTGTTAGTAAATTAAAATTAGAAATGGCACTAAAGAAAAGAGATAAAGAAATAAAAAGGGTAACAAAGTTATGGAAAGAAAAATCTTAAAACAACTAGACTTGCCTGAATATAAACAACCACTTAAAAGTGTTGTTGAATTTTTAGATAACTTATCGTATTCAGCAGTTAAAACAAAATATAATGCAAAAGGTAATTGGGATGCTGTATCAATCAGAGGATATAGTGACGATATAGGTAACATTTTAAAACCAGGTGTTCTAAAATCAGATGTAAAACCAGCAGAATTAAGATGGACTAAACTATATGAAGAACCTTTTTTATTACCTTTAAAAGAAATACTATCACATATACCAGCAGAGTTTGAACGTGTAAGAATTATGAGATTAAAAGCAGGTACATCTATTAAGAAACATACAGATAAGGTAGATAAAGAAATTAAAGCAGGTAAAATTGTTAGATTACATGTACCATTAAGAACAAGCGAACATGTACATTTTTACCTATGGGAAGGCAAGAAACAAAATCATTATAATTTAGATGTTGGTAAATACTATTATGTAGATGTATCTAAACCACATGCCGTACACAATAAAGCAATTTTTGATAGACTACATTTAGTAGTAGATTGTTATAATAATCCTAGATTAGAAAACTTACTAAAACAAGGAGATGAATTAGAAGATGATATTTGCAGTCCCATCGGATTTTGAAAAAGTAAAATCTATATTCTATAGTCACAAAAAGTGGTTTCCTCATGTACGTACAGACTACATGAAGCGTATGATCGCAAATAAAAAACTAATTTTAGAAGACGGCATACTTATAACCTTTCATCATTGTAAAAGAAAACAAAAGATAGGTGATGTACAATTGACGGTAGGCGATACCGTATTACATCAAATTGCAAGTGATTCACCAGGTTCGGGTACTGCTCAAGCAATACTCAATAACTTCTTTGAATACTGCCCAAAAGACGTATTTTTATCAGTAAGAGCTGACAACTTGACAGCCAACAAGTTTTATGTTAAAATGAATATGAAATTAATCGGGACAACAAGTTGGGCAAAAGGCACAATTCCTGGTAACGTATATGTCAAACGCAAAAGAAGTAATTAAAGACTGGAAAGAAAACAAAGGATTCCCATACTATCCTGAAGATAGAAAATGGCGTGATGATGAGTTTAATAAACTATTATCATTTAATAGAGATACCTTATTAGATACAAAGAATAAAATCATAGGTCAATCAACACATGGTTTAACACTTGCATGGTCGTATATGCACCACGCATGGTCAATTAAATGTGGTAAAATGAAGACACCTATGGAGATATGGGAAGATGAAGAACATTTAGAAAAAGGTATTAACAAGATACTTACAGGTACTTTCTTTACAAAACGAGAAGCACACAAAATTACAGATTCAGATATGAGAGCTATGTTGAGAAGATATAGTGGTACTCAAATGGTATCTAATTTTAGACCTACAGCAGCCGCAACTTTATATGATATATTCGTTGATAAAGATTCACCACTAGAAGGCACAGAAGCAGGTACCGTATGGGATCCTAGTATGGGTTATGGTGGTAGACTTATAGGTGCAATTGCAGCTGGGGTAAATTACATAGGCACAGACCCTTGTGTTCCTACATACGCAGGTTTAGAGAAGATTAGAGATCAGTATGGTCACTCTCACAAAAAATATACATTATTAAAACAAGGATCAGAAACGTTTGTACCTGATATGAATAGTTTAGATTTTGTATTTACATCACCACCTTATTTAGGACATGAACAATACGGCGATGAAGAAGAACAATCATTTAACAAATTCCCACAACAAGATCAATGGCGTGAGGGTTTTTTATTACGTACAATACAAAACGCATACACAGGTTTAAAACCAGGTAAATATGCAGGTTTTAACGTTGCAAATGTAAAATCATATAAGACCTTTGAAGAAGATACCTACGATTGTATGGTTGAGGCAGGATTTAAAGATATACAAGTTTGGTGGTTATCTTTATCAACTCAACAAGGAACAAAGATACAATCTACACTAGAAGGCACAGAATCAGAAAAGAAACAATCACAAAATTACATAGGGCGATTCGCAAGACCTGACATTCCAGGCAGAAAATACGAACCAATATTCATAGGAATGAAGTAAATTCCAAGTCGTTCTCGTTTTGTTCTCATTTAAACCACGTATTTACTAGGTTTTTAGTGCTTGACTTTTACGTCAATATACGGTAGCATGATTAGTATATGACAAAAGACAACACTATGAAAAATAAATCGCAACTTGCAAAGTTGCTTGCTACTGAAAATATTGAAGTACAAGAAAACCAAGTACAAACTGCTTCGTTTGATGTAGTACAAAGAATATTAACAATCCCTATTTTTAAAGAAGAGCAAAAAAGTAAACATGTATATGACATGCTTGTTGGGCATGAAGTATCCCATGCTTTATATACACCATCTGATTCATGGAAAGAGATGGCAAAAAGAACTAAAGAATTTAAGTCATTTGTTAACGTTATTGAAGACGCTAGAATTGACAAGTTAATACAAAAGAAATATCCTGGTTTAGTTGATGACTACTTAAAAGGTTTTGATAAGATGTACAAGGATAACTTCTTTGGTACTAAAGGTAAAGATATTATGACTTATGCGTTGATTGATAAAATCAACCTATACTATAAGTCTTCAAAAAGATTAGATTTCAAATTTACTAACAAAGAAAAAATACTAGTTAATGCTGTTGATAAATGTAAAAGTTTTGATGACGTGTGTAAACTTGCTGAAGAAATACTAGGTTATTGTAAAAAAGAATTAGAGAAGAAACCTGAATTACAAAAAGTTTATAAACCTGACCCATTGGGTGAGAAAAAATCTGATTCAGATACCGATAGTAATGATTCAGAAAAAAGTACAGATGAAAAACTAGATGAATGGTTAGATAAAAAATCAGAGTCAGATGACGCTGATGAGAAGGCAAAGAAAAAAGAATCAAATCAAACTGGTGGTAACGGTGCTGGGTCACCTGACAATACACCTACAGAATTGAGAGCATTAACTGCTGACAATTATGAAAATTCAGTTAAGGGTATTACAGACGAATCTGCTCATAGTAGATGTTATGCTGAACTACCTAAAGTTGATCTTAAAAAATTAATTATTCCTTATAACAAGTTTATTAGAGATATTATGCTGTATGATAAACAACACCATAATACAGAATATGATAAACAACAAATCAACAAGGCAAAGATTAGAACTCAAAAATTTATTAAAGAGTCTTCTAATGTTGTTAATTTTTTAGTTAAAGAATTTGAGATGAAAAAAAATGCCAAGTTATATGCTCGTGCTTCACAGGATAAAACAGGTATTATTGATCCTCTAAAATTACATACTTACAAATATGCTGAAGATATATTTAAAAAGATTACAACCGTACCTAATCAAAAAAATCACGGTATGATTTTATTACTTGATTGGTCTGGTTCAATGCAAAAACATATTCTACCTACCGTAGAACAATTATTGAACTTAACTTTATTCTGTAAAAAGATTAATATACCTTTTTCAGTTTATGCGTTTATGAATAACCATAGAGATGGTAAAGATGACTATTCAAAATCTGGTTTTACTACTGGTCCAAATACAATATTACCTGACGCTACTACAAAGTTAGTACAATTGTTTTCACATAAACAATCAAAAGTTGATTATATGAGATGTGCTACTATATTACATAGGGCTGCAATGTACTTTGGTGACTACTACGGATGGAGACATAGAACTCATTTAGATGAAGACCAATCAGTACCTAGTATTTCAGGTGACTATTACTTATCATCTACACCACTTAATGAATCACTTGTGGGTATGGATCATATAATCAAAAAGTTTAAAAAAGATTATAATACTGATAAATTATCACTTGTTACTTTAACAGATGGTGCTTCTAATAGTATGAATAGACAAGGTCATGGTGACTTATACTTAAAACTAAACGGCAGATATGTAGAAGCTGGTAGTTACTATATGGAGAAAAAAGATTTTACAAGTGTTATGTTAAGATACTTAAAAAAGAAATACGATTTACAAACTATCGGTTTCTATCTAGTTTCAAAATATAGAGAACTACAATACCAATTGAGAGTACCTTATAAAAAAGAGATGTTGGCTAGAAAAATGTTTAGTAAAGACAAATTTATTGCTGATTATAGTACTGCTTATGATGTTTACTTTTATGTTAATTCTGGCAC
>VTLG01006609.1_pt1 | contig 12446 bp, 21 predicted proteins | sample 4694571 | NCBI WGS metagenome assembly VTLG01 (sample SAMN12604809, study PRJNA352737) | marine metagenome | biome: ENVO:00000447; feature: ENVO:00000209|ENVO:00000569|ENVO:01000036; material: ENVO:00002151; isolation source: viral sequences binned using virsorter ... | reverse complement strand
ACTGCCAACAGCGGATGTAGCACTTTGCCCTGTAACAGATACATTTGCTTCTCCATCCACATCAACACTTACTGCACCAAGAGTTGCAGTTGCACCTGTTGCATTAGCAACAGCACTACCGTTTACACCAACGCCACCTATAGCAGATGTTCCTACTTGCGAACTTGGAGTTATATTAGCTTTTGCGACAACTGTAAGAGAACCTACAGCACTTGTAGCGACTTGAGATGAAAGTGTTTGATTTGCTTTTGCTTCAACTGATGCTGTTCCTAACGCAGTTGTAGATGATTGTCCTGTAAGAGTTAAATTAGCTTCACAATCAAAAGTAGGAGTTCCTACTGCTGTTGTACCAACTTGTGATGAAGGAGTAACGTCAGCTTTAGCTACTACAGAAATAGTGCCTAAAGCACTTGTAGCTGATTGGCCTGTTACATCTACTGATATGCCTGCGGGTTGACCCCAAGGACCAACACCCCAGCCAGCACGACCCCATCCAGCCATATTTTAAGCTATTCTAATAATAGCGGTAGATGCTGCTTTTGCTGGAAAAACTATTGTAAAATCGCCTGCGGTAGAAGTTTTATCTCCTCCAAAATCTATAGTTGCAACTGATTTATCACTATTTGTATCGTTATAAATCATACAACCTCTTGCTGTAATAGTTGCTGTACTAAAAGTTAAATCTGCGAAATCAGTAACAGCAGTTGTACCTGTAGCTGAAGGAGTAACATTAGTTAACGCTGCTCCACCAGATGTATAGTTAGTTCCGCTTGCTTGTCCAGTAGTTGTAAAAGCAGTTGTTGTTGCTCCTAGTGTTGCTGAACTTGTGTATAAAGCTAATTTAAAACTATTACCACTTGAGTTTGTAAAATTATGCGTACCTGTAAGCAGCTCTACTTTAAAGCTGGTTGTTAATGTTGATGTAATGGCCATATTATATACCTTTAATTATTTTTGCTAAATCTTCGCTACCACCTTTAGATAACTCTTGTATCAAAGTAGCTTTATATGATTTTATAGCATTTTTAATATATATCAAACATACTTTATAAATTAAATTTCTATAGGCTCTTGCTTGAGCTTTTATATGTTCTTCATTATCATCAGAAACCCCGCATATTTTGTCAGTTAACTGCTCTGCCCAGAACTCAGGAGGATGTCCGCCAAACTTAGTTGTAGATACTTCAACCATGCCAAGTTCAGGCACACCATCTGGTGTAATTTTAATTACCATTTTTTAGGCTCCGGCGGTTCATTTTTTTTAATATGACTATCGTATCTATCTATTAAAGTTGGTTCTTTAGCAGGTTCTGGTTCTTGATATTTTATACCTTGACTACGTTTCATGCTTTTTAAATTACCGTCTGAATCGCTCATTACTAACATAGGGTCATCTAATCTATGATAACCATATAATTTTTCTTCAGCAGGTACAGCAGCATCAAGTAAATAACTTGATTGTGCGACTTCAACTTTTATACCTTCGCTCATACATTTGCTTAACCAAAACTCAACACAACCTCTACCGGCTTCTGCAAAATATAAATTATTTTTATAACCAAAATCTACGCCAAATAACTGTATATGTTTAACTTTATTATACAAAGCAAAAGCTATAGCATAAGCAACAGTATTATTAAAATAATGACATCCATATTCTTGTAATATTTCATCTATTGGATATTCAACTAATCCTGGACATCTTTTATCTAACTCACATGTATAAATTGGACCTGTATGGTTTTCAAGAACTCTAATCATACTATTTGTTTGGCCGCCAGCATCATCTGAATCTAAAAATCTAGATGCTGGGTCCATCATAAATACTCTGTCATGGAATATAACATCAGCAACTGCGTTTATAGCCCAAACTTCATCAAATTCAGCGCCATGTGATTTAGCCATATTATAATCAAACCAGCTTTTTCCCATGCCAACTATAGCTATATTTTTTTCTTCTAATTCAGAAATACGTTCCATATGTTTCTCCTTTTTTTAAGTTAACTTACTTGCGAGCGGAGTGAGTCATATCGGTATTCATCTCGTCTACCTCTTGCCTCGGCTCGTACTTTTATTCTGGCAATTTCCTGCGTAAATCTGTTTTCATAATTTGCGAGCATATCTGGCTCACCTTTCATAAATGTATGTCCTTCAATTAAAGCTCCATATAACAATGCATCTCTTGCGTTATTTGACAACCACGTGCCAGACGTATCAGAAACTAAACTTGTTGGCCTGTAAAGATAATGCAGTTCAACTGTATAGTTTGCATCAGGAACAGGAGCTATCGTAATCGTTGAACCAGAACTGCTTGATGTTGCAAAAGATTTATCAAAATCTGCATAATATTCTGGTAAACCTCTAAGGCTTGTATCATTTAAATCAGGAGTAAATTCTTGCATAAAACTTGGATGTTTTTTTAATAAATATTTGTAATCATTAGTAGTAGAATCAATAACAGCAAGTGAAAAACTTAAAATAAAATCATTTGGAGCTGTTAAAAATCTACTGCCTGTTGTAAGAGTTCCTTGCACATTTTTTCTAAAAACATCTTCTTGAACTAAATTAAAAATTCTTTCTTCTGCATTTTTTACAAAATCTGGTATTGTTGCAACAAAAGTTGATTCATCATTATTTAAATAATTTTGTATTAATGTTGTAAGTTCAGAATAAGTCATACTGTGATTGTAACCTCTCCTAGAGATGATGTCATTTTAAATCCCTCAATTGAATTTCCTAAAATTTTATCATTATTTGTTAGGACATAACCAAAACCTACTTCTTTATCATTATTTGGTCTGGGTTCATACAAAGCTTGTGCATCTGCTACAGTTGGCGTGGGTTCTAATTGTGGGTGTTTTGGTTCGTAACATTCTGGACAAGTTTTAAGACCATTCCATTCTTTTTTAAGTTCTAAAAGTTTATATTCAAATCCACATCTGTCGCATATTGCTTTTGCGAATTTTCCTGAAGCATAAGCCATTATCTTACTCTTAAATCAGGCCTAATTCTAAAAGATGCTCTGTCTTCATCTGTTGATGCGGCCCTATCAAATTCTTCTTCATACATTTGTTTTAACATTTGTGTTTTTTCTGGAGCTTTTTTTACGGAGATATAATATGCAAGACCTGCTGCAAAACATGGATAAAAGCGAAAAGGCATATCCATAGTATTAATTGCAGTATCAGCATCATCCATTCTTACTATTTTGTTAAATACTAATATATCTGTAGAATTTTCTGGTGCAGGCCATATTTTTAAAACAGAAGAATTTTGTTTATCAAGAAAAAACTGGCTAGGTCTACCTGTCGTAGCTTTTACTGGTATATTAAGATATTCACTACGACTTAATCTTCTCATAGATAAATCAGTTGTTACGCTGCCCTCAGTTCTTCTAAGACTACAATCTAATATGTCTATTACGTTAGAGTTTAAAGTATAAGTTAAAGTATCTTTTGTAACAGTTTGTGTGGCTTCTTCTATAGTCCATTGATTTAATCCTCTATTTGCCCATTCTGCAAGCATTAAATTTATAGAACGTTTTGCTGTTACTAAATCATAACCAGTACGTAACTCAAGCCCACATCTTTCAAAAGCTTCTTCAACAAACTCAGTTACATTTGGTTCAAAATTTGTACTGCTTGATGTTGCCATTATTCTTTCCTATCATCTTGATTATATAGATTATCAAATGTTGTGTATGCATCCATATAACTATCATGTTGTTCTGCTGAATGAATATATTGACTAGGAGAAAAATCTGGTGGACCTTCGCCAACACGCCATAAAGCAGGGTTTGTGGCTCTTACTCTATTATTAGGTAAAGCTACAAAATTACCAGTATATTCACCAGCGTCTGTTAAATATAACACATGTGACTGTTTATGTTGAGCAGAATCATCAGCAATACTATTTTCTGTATAGTCAACTGTAAACATATAAGTGCCTGTATAAAATTCACCGTTTATTTTGCATATCCAGGGAGATGAACTTACTCTGTCCATAGTAACAACAGAATGATGATGACTAAGACAGTCCCAAGGTTGCACTAAATGGTCTTCCATAGGTTTAGGCCAATCTGGAAATGTTATATCTGCTACAAGAGCTTCTATCGGCATTCTAGCCCACATTGCACCGCCGTGTATGTTTTCATCTGAATAACCCTCTAAGTCTGTTTCACAGCCAGTAAAAACCACTTGAAAAGACAAAGAACGGTCAGGTATTGTGTTAACAGCAATAGCTAATGCATGCAAATATTCACCATGATATTTTTGATGATTAGCAGTAAATTCTTTTCTTACCCAACATTTAAACTGAGGTATATTAGAAATTAAATAAGACATAATTCTTCCTCCTAATTATGTATTTAAAATTTATTTTTTTGCAGGTCCGCCTCTAGACATATATTTGCCGCCTTTGGCCATATATTTAGTTTTTTTCATATTTGTTGGGCCACCATTAGACATGTATTTGCCACCTTTTGCCATGTATTTAGTTTTCTTTTTAACTTCATCGCCTTTTTTCTTGCCTACTGGGCCACCTGCATAATATTTAGTTCTTTTAAACATTTTATTCTCCTAACTTATTGTAGTTACTTTTCTGCGGTCATTCATAACTTTACCACAACCTTTGGCTATAAAACCACCATTGTTCATCTTAATTCTGTTTTGTTGTTTAATAGCACCACCTAAAGATTTTTTTTGCCAGTTAACTCTTTTTGAACTTGTTTTCTTTTTTATAGCTGCTGCAGCACCTTTTTTCTTACATTGGGCCATTGTTGGCCTACAAGCAGGGTAACCTCTTTTTTCACCTTTTTTTCTACCACATGGTTTACCAGTTTTACAATCTACCCAACCTTTGCCTTTGTTGCGTGAAAACCATTTTCTTAAACCTTCTTTAGCCATTATCTTCTTTTGTTTGCCATTACAGCGCCTTGCCCTCTTATATTTTTACAAACAACACCGCCAATAGATTTTTTTACTCTTTTTTTGCTTTTACCATAATTAGCAGCGCCAACTTTTCTACATTGTACTAATCTTCCTGATGCATAAGCACTAGGCCAAACTTTTGCGCTACGCTTTACCTTATGATAACAAGCATCTTTTTTTGTTTTACTCTTCGCCATAATTTAACTCGTCTATATGATAATTAAGTGTTAATTCTTCGCCTTCTTTTATTTTTTTTGTTGTATAAACATTATAAACCTTATAATCGTCCCAATCTAATTCAAGAGACAATTCACAATTTGAATTTTTAGAATGATTTAAAAAACCTCCAATAGAAGTTCTAATAAATCCACAAATAACAGGTACTTTTATATGTGAAGACCCTAAATCAAAATTTTGTTCTATATTTTTTTTAGCAAATAAACCTAACCCTTCAATATTACTTTCTTTTATGGTTATACAATCAGGTAAAGGTTTGTAATAAAATTTGTTATAAACAGGGTACATTTAACATTTCCATCTTCTTCTTGCTTGTCTAATTCTTGAATTAGGATTGTTTCTTGTTTTAGCAGAGCTACGTTTTAATTGTCCTAAAGACCTTGCGCAATAAGATTTACGTCTTTTTGCTGCTTTTGAGCCTTTTTTAACTTTGCCTGTTACGGCTGTTTTGAGTTTACTTCCAGGATTAGCTTTTCTATAAGCTCTTACGCCCTTTTTAGTCATACCCGCCCCACTTTTAGTAGGGCGGTAATTTCCACCTTTACCAGTAGTCCTGCGTATAGGCTTAGACTTTTTTCTGGTTTTTTTTACTGCCATTCATTAATAATTTTTATTTAAAACAAGAATTATTGAATAAGCATCACCACTTGAGTGACCTACCGTAGTAAAGTCAATATCTCCAGTTTTTCCTGAACCTGCATTATTTGGTATGCCGCTAAACCTATCATCATAGTATTCATCACCAGTACTATCAGCTGGTAATGGTATAGCTAAAACGTTAGTAGAAGCATCAAACTCTATATCTACACCCATACCTCTGGTTGCCCAGTAAATACGAGCAATAGAAACACCAGTACAAGTTTGTCCTACGCTATTTGTACTAAGCGCAGAAACATCTACTTTTTTTACAGAAGATTCTCCTGTACCGTCAGATTCATTAGTAAACTTCAATATTGCGATTCTTTCACCGTCTTGAATAGTTTGAGAAGTTACTGTATCTGCCATTGTTTACTCCCTTATGCGTCAGCAAATGGTGTTACAACTGTGCCAGAAGCTAATACTATGCCTTCTACAGCATATTTAGCTGAACCTATAGCAGTTACTTTAACAATAGAACCGACTATACCGCCTTTGGTTGAACCATTAAAAGTAATAACATCATTGGATGCTCCAGAAATAAAAGTTTTACCAGCTGCATCACTTTTACCTAAATATAAACCACCTACGAACTTATCTGTTCCATCAGTTTTTATATCCATATCTGTTGCTGCAGTTTCTACAAAAAAGAAGAAAGAAGCACCTAAATTATTTAATTGGTTAGGGTCTTCATTACTTCCAGGTGTAGTGGCTACAATGCTTGGTAAAGTAAATTTACCGTCTGCATCATTACAAGTAAGAATTTTACCTGCATGAGAAGCAACTGTTAGTGTAGTGTCAGCTGTTAAGCTAACAACGTTTGCGTTACCTGCCGAAATAAATCCTGCTAAAGATTGTATTGGGCCTGAGAAAGTGCTTTTTGCCATAATTTTTCTCCCGAAAAATAAGTTCTACTGTCTTGGCTTGTCTGCTAGGTCAGTCCGTAGAACAAGTTAATAATATCCTAGTTATCTGATTGTATATTAGTTTTCTGCAAAAAAAAAGGGAGCCGAAACTCCCTTTAAACAATCTATAAAGATTATGCTCCTTGTGATGCGAACACCGCTCTCCAGTTGGAGAATCCAAAAGAGTATCTTTCTCTGGCTTTATATCTCATATTACCAGTATCAAAATCACCTTCTAATGATGTTTGCATAGGACTTCTTTCAAAATGTTTGAATCCGTCAGGACAATCTGTCTTAAGGAACCAAGCATCAGAGTCTGTTAGATAGTTGTTAACAACATATCCTTCAGGAATCATACCCATATTTTTGATTGCATTTATGTCATTGTCAGATGTTGCTACTCTGCCAGGGCTTTGTAGTAATCTGTCAGCAACAAATTGCAGTTCATTAGGCACGATAAGTTTTCTACCTTGAAGAGCAATGTTTAAATTTCTATCATCAACAAAGTTTGAGATAGCAATTAAAGCATCTTCAAGTGAAGTCTCGTTCAAGTCAGCATGAGTGGTTGCTCTGTTTGCAGTAGTTCCACCTCCACCAAGAGGGTGTGAACTAGAAACAAGAGGTTGTCCATCTCCGCCAGTATGGTCTGTACTAAAAGCATTATTAAGAACAGCAGCTGCCTTAATTTGTTTAGTATTCGCCATAGACCTAGCTAAAGCTTTTGTGTATCTTGAACCTAATCTATCATATAAATTATCTTCAACTGCTTCTTCAGTTAGAGAGAAAGCTAAAGCAACTGTTTCGTGTGAGTAACGTGAAGTAAAACCTTCAGTAGCGTTGTCATATTCGACAGCGGTACCTTCGCCTTTTACTGATGCGTTACCAAAACCAACAATCATCACTTCTTCTTCAAAAGCTCTATCTGATGTTTCAGTATCAAATATTTCAGTATGCTGATTATCATATGTAGCATACTCCATACCGAACAAGGCGTTTAAACCTGGCTCTAATTCTTTCGCTAATTGCGCTCTATTTATCGCCATGATTATACTCCCGCAGCTGTTCTGTTAAAGTGTTCGTCAATTCTGACGATGAAATTAACATTTGTTGATAAAGTTCCTGTACCAAGAGCATTGTTTGATGGGTCATTTGAAATACCCATAATTCTAAGCTGGGCAGTTCCAGTACCTGTTGTGCCACTTGCTTTTACGCCTGATACCCCTGATTGTGTAGAGCCAGTTGCATAGACAATATCGCAGTTGTTACCAACTACAGTTTGTACTACAGAACCTGTTGCTGCAGATTGAACCTCAAATAACATATCTGGGTCATCTACAACCATAGCTTTACAATCACTTGTTACTGTTCCACCAGTCCAAACAGGAGAAAATATTTTTTCACCGCTTGAATTAGTAAAAGAGCAACCCTGAAAAACACCTAGCAATAAATCACCAGCTGCAGCAACGGCTATGCCGCCTGTAGCTTTCATTACCACTGGGTCTCCAGTAAAAATACTTCCGGTTGTGCCTGATAGAATTTCGTACTCGGTATTTCCTGTAGAGTTAGTAGCCGAGCCTATTTTTCCAATAGGTTTTAAACCAAAAGGTGCATTAATATTAGCCATAATATTTACCTATATTAAAAATTTATTTAAGAAGAAAAAGCTAATCTCTTTTTCCTCCACCAAAAGTTACGCTTGTGGTTCTCTGAGGTTTTAACATCGGAGAACTTGGGTCAGATTCTTTCATCAAATTATTGTCAACTGCTTCTTGTTGCATTTGCGCACGATTTGAATAATAGGCGTTTCTTTCTTCACGTGTTTCATTAGGAATCTTTGCCAAAAGCAAACCACCCACGGCCACAACTCCAGCGTGCCTTCCATCATCCATGGTAGGAAGTTCAAAATCTCCTATCTCGTCAGAACGCACTAGCTCAAAGCCTTCACGTAATCTAGACATGACATTTTTTCTATCTTCATTACCGACAATTTCGGCTCTTATCCACCTGTAGGTATAACCTTCAGGAGCAGGAGGCGTGTCCAACATAGATGGGGGACGCCATGGTTTGCGAGCAGTATCTTTAGCTCGAACTTCTGCAGAACGTGGAGTTCTGTTATTTTTCTCTATATTTTTATCTTCAGTCATAATAATTACCTTTTTATGTACTTAGCGTATTCTTTCAGAGGCACATTTAAACGTTTTGCCATATCAACTTCGCTTGCGCTTAGTTTAACTTGACGTTTTCCTCCTGAGTTTATACTTCTTCCAGCTGGTGCAACATTTTGTTGCGCTTTACTGTTAGATTTTGTTTCCCCACCTTCAGAGAACTTGTGTGGAAACTCAACTCTCATACGTTTATCTAGTTCATCATAGTAGGAAATATCAGAAGTGTCAAAGCCTTCTACTTCTACAAGTTTACGATGAATGTTAAAAGCTGCTAAAGTCATGGTTTCATCCTCTCCAAACCATTCATTTTTATTTGCCCAATCTTCTGCTTGTGGGTCCATAGGTTCTTGTGCTGGAGCCTGTTGCATGTTTTGATAAGGCATAGGTGCATAATTTTGTTCAGGCGTATTTTGCATAGGTTGTATTTGCAATTTACTTTCTTCAACAGTAATTTTATCAAGTATGTTTTGAGCTTTAGTAACCTTATCCCAATCTTGTTCTTGATAAGCACTTTTTAAAACCGCATTTGCCTGCGCTCTTTGAGAATTTAATCTATTCTGAGCTTCGTTTAAATAATTTTTGTTTGCATTAGTATTATTTTCTTTAAGCTTTTGGTTTTCTGCTTGTAAAGACTGTGCATACTCATAAGCAGAGTTTGCAGCCCTTTCTTGCTCTCGCATTTTTTTTGTAAGTTTTGCGATTCTTTTTTGAACACTTTGAGAATAGTCGTCTAACTCTTCATCTTGTTTTTCAACTTGTTCAGGCTCAGATTCGTTTACTATTTCTTCTTCAGTTTGTTCAGAACTTTCTTCAGAGTCTAATTCAACAACCTCACCATCTTGGGGTTCTTCAATTATTTCTTCATTAGTTTCTTTTACTTCTTGTTGCATGAGTTTATCCTCCTCACGTTATGCGCTGACAATGTCATCCGGGTCTCCAATAGTCGCAATGACCTCATCATCGTTAATAATACGGCATTCTGCATCATCACCAAGTTTAAACCTAGCTCCTGCATATCTACCAATTAATACCCAATCTCCTTCTTTACACCAAGGAGTATCTCCAAATTTGTTTTTGTCTGAATAACACATAGGACCCATTTTAACTACATATGAAACTACCGTAGCTAGAGATTCTCTGTCAACAGTCTCTTTTACCAATTGTATTCCGCCTTCTGTAACGCCTTTACCTTTATAAGGTAATATCAAAATTCTCCACCCTGAAGGTTGCGGCATTCTTTCTAAAAAAGATTTATCTAATAATGTTGGGTCTAAAACTCTAGCAGTAGCTTCAACAAAAGCACTATCTATTTTTTCTACTACCTCTGGTTTTTTTTGTTTTTTAGGACCGCCATCTTCTGTAGGGGTCTCAATTTTGTTGCTTTTTAAGTCTTTTTCGACTGCTCTTGCGACATGTTCAGGAACTATTACCTTGTTCATCGTTTTCTACTACCTTATTTAGCAATTCTCTTAATTCAGATTCTATGTCGGCTAGAGAATTGTAACGCCCACGTAGATAGTGATATTCTTCATTATCTTTTGTGCCATTTAAAATAGCAGTTTGAATATCATCTTTTTTTTCAACAATTCTTTTTGTAAGTTGCTCTTGCAACCAAAGAATTGACATTAATAAATTCCAGAAAATTTACCGCCAAACTCTGCAGCGCCCATACCTCTACACTTACCTTTGCCATGTCCAGGCTTAGTTACGTGTTTAAGTTTTTTAGGGGCTTCTGATACAGCTTTAAAAGGCACGCTGCCTTTACCGGTGTAATTTTGCTTTCCTTTTGTTACTTTTATATTTTTCATAGTGATTACCTTACATCTGTTTTAAACCAATATCAATTAGTTTAAGTTGTTTTTGTTGGTCCATTCTATCTCTTGTAGTATCGTCTTTTAAGTTTGCAATATCTCTTTGCGCTCTTATTCTTTCCATATCTATATCATCTTGACGCAGTTTTTCTTCCATTCTCATCTTTTCTTTTACTTCAAACTGGTCTTGTTCTTGAGATAATTGTTGTCCTTTTAGCGCAAGTTCTTGTTTTCTAATCGTTACAAGTGGGTCTTCTTCAGGAGGTGCAGAAACTTGCTCAGTAAATTGTTGCACCAGTTCAGTCATAATTGGAGAACTAAATTGAGCTAATAGATTTTGCGCTTGCACCATCATTTGCGTAGCTTCAGATTGTGGAGCTTGTTGCGCTTGTTGTTGGAGCTGTTGATACTGTTGCATAGCTTCTTGTGGCATTTGTTGTTGGGCTATAGCATCTGCTTTAAGTTGTAGATGTTGCATTATATGTGAATGAATATTTGCTTGTACTTGCGCGTTCATTTGCACCGGACCCATGTTTAATAATGAAACGTGAGAAGCAATATGTGCATCATGGTTTTGTTCTGGAAAAGCTTGAGAAGGTCCACCCATTAACAAGGCACTATTTTCCATACCAGATTCAACTGGTTTTGGAGTAGTATCAGGAGGTGGTATAAGTAATTGGTCAATATTATCAGTTCCTATAGCAGCATACATTCTTTTGTACGCTTCATAGGTTCCTCCTGGCCCATGTATTTCTGGATTAGATTGAACTAATTGCATCATTTCTTGAGCCATTACAATACGTTGGCTAGTTGAAAATATATCAGGATTACTGACGGGAAATATATCTACTCTTTCATCAAAATCAGATTGTTTAACTTCCATATTTCCACCAGAAACATTATATGGATAAACAGGTGGCAGACTTTCTGCAAAAATATTAGCTAGTAATTTAAATTCTTTTTTCTGACCGTTATGTAATCTTTTATGTATAGCAGATAAAACTTTGCTTGATTTTTCCATCAAAGCAAGTGTTGTTCCTACAGGGGCCTGTGTATTACCCTCACCTATATTAGTATCAGCTATAGATGCAAACCTTTGTCCAGACTGAACTAATAACCCTAACAAATTCAACAATGTTCCACTTGGTTCTTTAAAAGGCAGAGGCTGTATTGCATCACGTAGAGAACCTGCTGGTGCATCAACGTCTCTAAATTCACCGGGTTGTATTGGTTCATCCTCATCTCTAATTCTTATGCCTCTAGTTTTAAAACCAGCAGGTAAGTTTGCTAAAGTTCCTGCATCAATAAGTTGTCTTACTATTGATGTAGATGCTTTTGACAAACCTCCAATCATATGAGTAAGGCCAAACCCGTAAAAACCTAAGCCAGGCAAAAATTTAAAATGCACAAAATACTCTGTTTTGACTCGCATTGGGTCTTCTTCTTTATAGTTTCTTCTTATTGCCAAGATAGAATCGCTATTTGAATCAATAGTCACTATATAAGGTAGTTTTACACCAGTTGGCTCGCCATCTTCGGCCATATCTTCAAAACCTTCTAAGTCAAGATTGCAATGAACTTCATACAGAACAGAAACTTCTCCGTCATCATAACCAGGCTCAATACCTTCTAATTTTTCTTTTTCCGTATCAACATCTGAATATTGTTTGTCATCCCCATATTCTATTTCTACATCTCTATAAAAACCAATTGCTTGTAATTTTTTTACTTCATTTTCTGGCATTTTTACAACATGTGTAATTC
>VTLG01004885.1_pt1 | contig 12446 bp, 16 predicted proteins | sample 4694571 | NCBI WGS metagenome assembly VTLG01 (sample SAMN12604809, study PRJNA352737) | marine metagenome | biome: ENVO:00000447; feature: ENVO:00000209|ENVO:00000569|ENVO:01000036; material: ENVO:00002151; isolation source: viral sequences binned using virsorter ... | reverse complement strand
TGCGACTGATCAATCGTTTTTTGATAATGTGAAAATTTATAATAATTTCTTTTTAGGTGAACAAACTGGTTATGCCACCTTAAAAGTCTCAGCAAATAACCAAGGTTTATTGTTAGATCCAAGTTATAATGGTGGCTACACAGGTGACATTTTTCATAGGGCAACAGGACATAGATTTTTTCCTAGAGGTTCTGTCACAAAAGGTCAAGAGCTTTTTGTTATAACAGGTTCACACTTTCAATCATCTTCTGTAATGTTAAGTGGTTCAGCAGCGTCAACTGCTTCATTTGGTAGAGTTGAAGCTACAGCATTTGCTGGTGATGGTGCAGCTCTTACAAATGTTCCTGATTATGTATACGAACCGACATACGAATTAAGAACAATTAATGATTTAGAAGATTTTGTTACAGAGAAAAAACATTTACCAAATGTTCCTGATATGAATGATATGGATAAATGGAAATCTTTAAGTGTAGGTGATAGGGATATGTTATTATTAGAAAAAATTGAGGAATTATCTCTTTACATTATTGAATTAAATAAACGAATAGAAAAATTAGAAAACAATTAGGAGTAGGTTATGTTAACACAATTTGAAGACATTATAGAAGTAGTATTACACCACGAAGGTGGGTATGTTAACGATCCTGATGATCCAGGCGGAGAGACTAATTTTGGTATAGCTAAAAGAAGTCATCCTGATGTGGATATTGCCAACTTGACTAAAGAAGGTGCAAAAGAAATATACTATCGAGATTATTGGATGAAAAATAGAGTTCCACAATTACCTGATGGACTAAAGCACATTTACTTTGATATGTGTGTAAATCAAGGTAGAGGCAGAGCTGTAAAAATCTTACAACAAGCAGCTAATGCTAAAGGTGCTGAACTTAAAGTTGATGGTGGATTAGGACCTAAAACTATTGGTGCTATGAAAGGTGTGGAGTTAGAAAGAGTCCGTGCTTATCGTGTAAAATATTATGCTGATTTGGTTACTCGTAAACCAGACTTAGAGAAGTTTTACTTTGGTTGGTTCAGAAGAGCATTAGAAGTTTAGTTCTTTTGAAACTTATATATTTATAGATGTAGGAGAATATCTATGTCTATTCCAAAATTAAAAGACTTACTTAAAGAAACAGATTATCATTTGAAAAAAACCATTAGAAAAATAGGTGCTGTGGCAGTTGTTTCAGAAGGTCAAGTTCTTTGTGTAAAACGATCTGAAACCCAAGGTAAATACCCAAACTTTTGGTCTGTCCCAATGGGTGGTGTTGAAAAGGGTGAAACTTTTCGTGAGGGTGCTGTTCGTGAATTAAAAGAAGAAACAATGCTTGACTTTAACCCTAAAAGTTTAGTATATTTAGGTACAATAAAAGATGGAAAGTACAAACGATTGGTGAAGTTGTACAAGGCAGATATGGATGGTAAACCTAAACCTACATTAGACCACGAACATACTGATTGGGGTTATTATGATAAAGATAGTTTACCAAGACCTTTTGAAGATAGAATGAGACAAGTGTTAGAACTAAACTTATGAGTTTAAAAAAATTAGTAGAAGAGATAACTAAACCCGTTATTGACGAGATGGGAATTGTTGCATCCGATGGAACTATTAAAGGTGGTTCATATCATTCGAAAATAAAAAAGATGAAAAAGAAAGGACATACTTCAGTTCCTTATGGTAGTGGGTACAAAAAAGTAAATGAGCAACCAAGTAAAATCAAGAAAGTCATCGGAGTATTCGGTGGTAGATTCCAACCTTTTCATTCAGGTCACCTTGCTACATATAAGTGGTTGTCCAAACAAGTTGATGAAGCTTATATAACCACATCTAATATTAAAAAACCACCAAGACATCCCATGAACTTTAAGGAAAAAGTTCGTCGAAGAAAAGACACCTTATGTCGCGACTAACTTACTCAAAAAGTTTGATCCTGAAACAACAGCAGTCGTTTATGCTTTTGGAGAAAAGGATGCTGGTAGATTAAAAGGTGGAACTAAAAAAAGTGGTGGTAAAACATATTATCAAGATTATAAAAAAAGTAAAGGTGATATAAGGGGATTTGAAGAACATGGATACTTTGTTACTGCTCCACAGTTTGGTAACATAAGTGGAACAAAAACAAGAGATATGTTGGGTAATCCAAAATATGATGATAAACAAAAGATAAAGTTTTTCAAAAAAACATTTGGATATTACGATAAAGGTTTGTATAATATGATGACGAATAAGTTTGGAAAGTTATTCGAGTTTTATGTTCATATATGGGAAAGTTCAGGCACCCAAAGTGGTGGTGTAGATGACGGACCTGGATTTTTGTCTAGTTTGAAAAAGTATAGAGAAAGAGCAGAAATAGAAGCTGGTAAATTGGGTTGGGAGATAGCTAGTAATTTAGTTAACGATGAAAATTATTATAGTCAAAAATTTGACTTACCAAAATACCCAAATGGTCCTATCGGTTCAGTATCTTATGGACCTGCTGGAGTAGCTGAACCAAGTGCTGCTAATGATTTGGATTTAGTCGGTAGTGAATTATGGAATCATTGGTTAGATCACATTGATATGATTTTGTCAAACCAAGATTATGGTTATGTTGATCCAATGAAAAAAGCCAGAAAATCTGTCATAAAACATAGTGGGAATACACTAAATAAATTAACTGATGAAGAACCAGCACCAGTTGATGATGATAGAGGAAATGAACAACATGATGACTATGAAATAGTAAAAGAGGTTTTGTCACTTACAAGTGATATTCCAAGAAATGGAAAGGAGTTATTATTAATGGGTGGAGCCTATGGACATATGAGTCATCCTTTTGATGACAAGGATTTAACATTTGGTGATTTGAAAAAAATCATTACACTCGGATTGAGTGGTCAATTAAACAGAGAGGATAATGTTACTGAAAAAACAGATGGACAAAACCTAATGGTAAGTTTTAAAGATGGTAAGTTAATAGCAGCTCGTAACAAAGGTCATTTAAAAAACAAAGGTGAGACGGCATTAACTATTAAAGATGTTGAGAGAAAATTTAAAGGTCGCGGTGCGATTAGAGATGCGTTTGTCTATGCCATGAGAGATTTGACAAAGGCTATCGGTGCATTATCCAAAAAACAACAAGACAAGATATTTGGTAATGGTAGTAAGTTCATGAGTTTAGAAGTTATGTGGCCTGCTAGTGAAAATGTAGTAAATTATGATATTACAGAATTAATTTTTCATGGAGCTTTAGAATATGATGATAGTGGAAGAGTCATCGGTCAGGCAAAAGATAGTGCTAGAATGTTACAAGGTATGATAAAACAAGTAAATCAACACATACAAAAACATTATAAAATATCAAAACCTAACTTTGTTGATGTTCCCAAACATCAAGATTATGGTAGATTAAAAAAGAGATTTTTAGGGAAATTACAAAAATTACAAAATACTTACTCGTTAAAAGACAATGATACTTTTGCTCTTTATCATCAAATGTATTGGGAGGAATTTATTCATAATGCTAGTAAACAATACGGTTATAAAATTACAAATAAAATTTTAAAGAATTTAACTAAACGATGGGCATTTTTTGACAAATCATATAAGATACCACAAATAAAAAAAGACTTGAAAGATAATCCAAAGTTTTTAGATTGGGTTTTGACTACAGATAAGATAGACAAAAACAGAATGGTAAAGGATAATATGAAACCATTTGAAGAGTTGTTCTTTGAGGTGGGTGCTGAAATATTGAAAAACATGGATGGTTGGATGGCTGTCAATCCAGCAAAGTCAGTTCAGAACATGAGAAAGAAAGTAAAGAAAGCAATTTCAGATGTAAGAGCTGGTGGTGATTTAAAAAAATTAAATAGATTAAAGGTTCAGTTGGATAGGTTGAACGCCATAGGTGGATTTGATGCTATTGTTCCAAGCGAGGGAATTGTGTTTAAGTATAATGGAAACACATATAAGTTTACAGGTGCTTTTGCTCCTATTAACCAAATAACAGGTTTGATGTTCTTCTAATGATTTTACTTAAAGATTTATTAACCGAAAACAGAGAAGGTGGTGTCTTTTTAACACATAAAGGTGAAGAGAAATGGTTTCCTGCTCATACTGAAAAAACTATAAAGTTACAAATGAGAGGTGATAAAGTTGCTCTATATCCAAAACTAATGGATAATATTATTGGTAAACAAAAAGTTAGTTCGTTTCATGTTAGTGATTTATCAAGATACAAACAACTTGGGAAAGTTATTGGTAAGAAAAAATCTATATCTACTTTTTCTCATGTAGGAAGAGGTTCTGGTTTAGATAAAGCAAAAGGTATTCAAACTATGGGTGGTTTGGCATTTCATGTTGAAGGATTTCTTTTGGGTAGAAGTTGGGAAGATATAATGAGTACGCCAGATAAAACGGGTCGTAGATGGGTAAATATCGAAAAGGTAGTGGGAGAAGATAGTGAATATGCTTTCAGAGGAGAGTTAGAGAAACAAAAATTAACACCACAAGATTACAATAAAAGATTAAAAAAAGAACTACAACATTTACAAAATGATAAAAGACCTTATGGTGAAGTTCAGAAGGATGCAAAAAAAATTAGAAATCAAGTTGATAATAAATTTATTAGAGATTGGATGGATACTCAAAAAAAGTTTTTGATTAAAAATAAAAGAGCTGTTTTTGATAATATGACAAAGGGTGGTTTAAAAGATAGCTATTTCAAAACTTGGAATGAAGTATTAGTTTATGATGTAAAAATTAAAAGTGCATTTGTTCTAAATAGAGTTGAAAAGAACATGAGTGATGATGATAAAAAAGAATTGAAAAGTTTTGCTGGAGATGTTAAATATGGAAAACCATCTGAGTTTAGAAAATGGCTAAAATCAAAAGGTGGACAAATAGTAAAATGAAGCATTTAGACGAAAATGGATTAAGTTATTGGGAACATTGGTGGAGAGCTATGAAACTAAGTGGAGCACTTTTTATTCATGCTTTTTTACCAGATGTTCTAAGTGATTACGCAAGTAAGGAGTTACATAATGAGTAACATAGAAAAAATTCAAAAGATGGTAAAGGGTATTTATGAGCGCCCAATACAAACAGGATATGAGGGTAAAACTCTTCAACAGAGAAAAGAGGGAGAGGAGTGGATAGATGCTCGTGGTCGTAGTTGGAAGATAGAAGATGGTAAAAGAAAACAAATTACAAAAATACCACCAAGAGGATTTGATAAATGTAATGATTGTGAAAAACTTATTCTAAAAACAATTGACCAACAAACCTATGACCGTATGGGTAGATGTAAATATTGTCAAATAGAGTTTGAGATGAAACTTAGAAAAGAAGGTAAGTGGGAAGATTGGGTTAAAGAAATGGAAACTAAAAGGTGGGAGGCAATTTTGGCTGAATATGAAGCTGAAATGAAATTAGTAAAAGGCAGTAAAGGTGCTTTTGATAAAACTGTAGCAAATGCTATTGCTAATAATGAACATAGAAAATGAGTAATTTAAAACAAGCAATAAAACAAAACTATTTAAAGTGTGCCAAAGATCCTTCACATTTTATAAATGAATTTTGTGTAATTCAGCATCCACAAAGAGGCAAAATAAAGTTCAAATTATACCCTTATCAGTTTGATGTGTTGAAAGAATATCAAGAAAATGACTATAATGTTGTTTTGAAATCAAGGCAACTTGGTATATCTACATTGAGTGCTGCTTATTCCTTATGGATGATGTTATTTCATGCCGATAAAAATATTTTATGTATTGCGACCTCAAAAGATACTGCTAAAAATTTAGTAACAAAAGTTCGTGTTATGTATGAGGGTTTACCACAATGGTTGAAAACAGCCATTGTAGAAAATAATAAATTATCACTTATATTTAAAAATGGTAGCCAGATTAAAGCTATAGCTTCAAATGAGTCTGCTGGTCGTTCAGAAGCATTATCACTTTTAATTTTAGACGAGGCAGCATTCATAGACAAAATTGATACAATATGGACTGCTGCTCAACAGACATTAGCCACTGGTGGTCAATGTTTAGCAATATCAACACCCAATGGTGTAGGTAATTGGTTTCATAAAACTTGGATTGATGCTAGTGATGGTATAAATAAATTCAACACAATTAAATTACATTGGTCACAACATCCAGAGAGAGATGAAAGTTGGAGAAAAGAACAAGATAAAATTTTAGGACCTAGTAAAGCAGCACAAGAGTGTGATGCTGACTTTTTAAGTTCAGGTCGTTCTGTGGTTGATCCTGCTATATTAGAATGGTATAAAGAAAAGATGTGTTGTGAACCAAATGAAAAAAGTGGCTTTGATAGAAACCTTTGGATATGGGACTATCCAAATTATAATAAAAATTATTTGATATGTGCTGATGTAGCTCGTGGAGATGGAACGGATTACTCGGCTGCTCAAGTTTTTGATATAGAAGAGATGGAACAAGTTGCTGAATATAAAGGTCAATTAGGTACAACTGAATTTGGTAATTTTCTTATTGAGTTAGCAACTAAATATAATGATGCTTTACTAGTTGTTGAAAATAATAATATTGGTTGGGCTACTTTACAAACAATAATCGATAGAGGATATGAAAATCTTTTTTATCAAGAAAAAAATCATTTAATTGTAGACGAAGACATCCAACACACAAACAGATACAGACATATAGATAAAAACAAAATTCCTGGTTTTACAACAACAATGAAATCAAAACCACTCATTGTTGCAAAAATGGAAGAATATACTCGTGAAAAAATGGTTAAAATAAAATCAACACGATTAATTGATGAACTTTTTGTATTTATATATAAGAATAGTAAAACCGAAGCATTAGAGGGTTATAATGATGACCTTGTAATGTCGTACTCAATTCTTTTATGGATTAGGGATACAGCTATCCGTATTCAATCAGAGAGAAATGAGTTTCAGAGTAGTTTAGTTGGTGCGATTGGAAACCTAAATGGTAATACAACTGTAATGACACCATCTGCTCCGAAAAGTAATCCGTATAAGGTAAAACTTAACAACGGTGAAGAAGAAGACATAACTTGGCTATTGGGGTAAAACATGGCAGACAATTTATTTACAAGACTTGGTAGATTATTTCAATCTAATGTAATCATTAGAAAGACAGACGATAATCGTTTGGTTGTCAAAGACTTAGACTACACACAAACAAGTTTAACATCAAATTTTATTGATCGTTATCAAAGATTAATACAAAACACTTATTCAAATCCTTACTCTGTTGCTCAAAATAGAAGAGCAGCATATGAGATTAGAAAACATGACCTATTCAAAGATTATGAGTTGATGGATCAAGACCCGATTATTGCTTCAGCTCTTGACATATATTCGGATGAAAGCACAGTTGACAATATTGAGGGAGAAATTTTAAAAGTAAAAAGTGAGAATACTCAGGTTCAAAAGATTTTACATAACTTATTTTATGATGTCATAAATATAGAATTTAATATGTGGAGTTGGATTCGTAATATGACCAAGTATGGTGATTTTTATCTTCAGTTAGATATTGTTGATAAATATGGAGTTGTAAATGTAAAGCCTATTTCTGCTTACGATATTACGAGATTGGAAGACCACGATCCTGAAAATCCACAATTAATACAATTTGAAATAGCAAGCGAACAAAAAGAAATAAAAGAAAATTATGAGATAGCACATTTTCGTCTTTTATCGGATACAAACTTTTTGCCTTACGGGCGCTCTATTTTAGAAAATGGAAGAAAGATATTCAAACAATTGACTTTGATGGAAGACGCTATGTTGATACATCGTATTATGAGAGCGCCCGAAAAAAGAGTTTTCAAGGTCGATGTTGGAAATATTCCACCAAGAGAAGTCGAACAATTTATGCAAAGAATCATCAACAAGATGAAGAAGACTCCTGTTATCGACCAAAACACAGGTGAGTATAATTTAAAATATAATGTAGAGTCAGTTACCGAAGATTACTTTCTACCTGTTCGTGGTGGGGATAGTGGAACGGAGATTGACACTTTACCAGGTCTTTCTAACAATGACCAAATAGACGACATAGAATATCTTAGAAACAAGTTGATGGCTAGTTTAAGAATACCAAAAGCTTTCTTAGGATATGAAGAAGGTTTAAGTGGTGGTAAAGCCACACTTGCTGCTGAGGATGTTCGTTTTGCTAGAACAATAGAAAGATTACAAAAAATTGTCGTGAGTGAACTAACAAAAATTGGTATAGTTCATTTATATACTCAAGGTTTTGATGACTCCGATTTAATTGATTTTACTTTAGAGTTACAAAATCCATCGATGATACACGAGCAAGAAAAATTAGAACTTATGAGTCAACAACTTGATATTGCTGAAAAAGCTATTGATACTAAATTATTTAGTAGAAAATATATTTATGATAATATTTTTGATTTAAGTGATGAAGAAAAGGTAGAAATTTTTGAGTCAATAGTTGAAGACACAAAACAAAAATTCAGATTAGAACAAATAGAACAAGAGGGTTCAGATCCTGCTAAAGAGCCATCACCAGAAGATGATGAGGAAGAAGATTTTTCAGTAAGTAGAAAAGATGATTGGGGTGGTAGTAAAAAAGATCCTTTTAAAAATAAAGAGACGATGAAAGATAGATATGGGCATGATAGCTTAAAAGATACTGACAGAGGGTTTGGTAAAAGAGAGTTTAAAGGTAAATCACCTTTAGCTACATCAAAAGCCAGTACCGTGGTTGCTCGTGAGGGTATGTTAGACCAACTAAAACAAAAGTTTCCTAAAAAACAACAATCAATGTTATCTGAAGAAAACATAATAAAAGAGTAATTTACCATTTAATCTAAATTCTGTTATATTTATATATGAATAATTGTATCATAATACTTTGGAAATTTCTATGAGCAGATTCAAGCACAGTAAATTAAGGAATACAGGACTATTGTTTGAGTTTTTGCTCAGACAAGTAACTGTTGATGTATTAAACAAAAAAAAGGAATCACCAGCTTTAAAAATTATTAAATCACAATTCAATGAACATACTGAAATGGGAAAAGAATTAGCATTATATAATATGTTGGTAACCAAAAAATTTAAATCAGATAAAAAAGCTGATTTCTTTTTATCCGAGGTGATTAGACAAAGGGGTAGGTTAAATAACACATCTTTAAGGAGAGAAAAATATAATGTTATTGCTTCTATTAAAGACCATTATAATGTAAATCAATTATTTAGTTCAAAAGTACCAAATTATAAAGTGTTTGCTTCAATTTACAAACTATTTGAAGGTATATCTGAGTTAAGCGCTGATGAAAAAACTGAAAGTTATTTTATCATAATAGAAAATGTAACCACACTAAAATCTAAAAAAGAAAGGTCTTATATACCTGAAGACTTTAAGGATAAAGATTTAAGAATTTTGTCTTATAAAACTTTGTTAGAAAAGTTTAATAAAAAATATACAAATCTTTCAGACGAACAAAAACTTGTTCTGAAAGAATATATCAGTAATATTTCAAACACTAATAATTTTTCTGTTTTTGTTGAAAGGCAAATACCAAAATTAAAAAATAAATTAAACAACAAAGTTACAAAAATAAAAGATAAAGTATTAAGAATTAAATTGAAAGAAAGTATTAATTGTGTTAATAAATTTTGTTTAAATGAATCAAAACAAACTGATGATAATTCAGTTGTTCAATTGTTAAGATACTATGAACTCGATAAAGAACTCAGTAAAATTTGATTCCATAGTAAAGGAATTAACAAATAAGTTATTTAGAAAAAAGTTAGGTGAAATAACTACAACTGCTAGTATCGATCCGATTATGACACCCTATGCTTTTGGAAAAAAACTTCATAAAAAAAGGAAGAAAGATATTGAAAAACAAACAGGATATAAGTTTATTGATGAGGCTTTATCCGATAATGACATAAAAAACATAAAAAAAGAAATAAGAAAAGAAGTCTCAAGTATCCTATTTGATATTTGGATAAAACGAAGCTCTTGGGGAGGCAAATAAATGTATCAAGTTGATCCTAACAACGATAAAAAACAAACACCAAAAGCAAGATCAACAAGTGCTTATGGAAAGGCAATTCAACCAGTACCTAAGACTCTTGTTGATAGACCAAATTATGTTCTAGTAAATAGAACAGGACAATATTTGTTTTTGTACGAACAATCAGGTAGTTATCCTGGTGATTATGTAAGTGGTTCTGTAACAGCTGATGGAGGACCAATTAGATTAGATATAAACCCAAAAGCATGGGGTAGTGAATCTGGTGCTACTGGCGATGTAACATTCGTGTACACAGGAGATATAGGATAATGAATAAAAAATTATTAGTAGATGTAAGACCATTTGAAATTTCTCGTCAAAAGATTGATGAAAGTATTAAAGAAAACGATGGTCGTTTGATAGTTAAAGGTGTTTTACAAAGAGCTGAATCTAAAAATCAAAATGGACGAGTTTATCCACGAGAAGTATTATTAAAAGAAGTTTCTAAGTATTTAGACGAACAAGTTAGTGAGAGACGAGCACTCGGTGAACTCGACCATCCAGAATCCTCTGTTGTTAATTTAAATAATGCGTCACATAATGTTATTGAGATGCATTGGGATGGTGATGACCTTTTAGGAACTGTAGAAGTTTTATCCACACCAAGTGGAAATATATTAAAAGAACTATTTAAATCAGGTATTAAACTTGGTATTTCATCAAGAGGGCTAGGTTCAGTAGAACCAGTAAATGAAAAGAATGGTGAGGATGGAACTGTTGAGGTTCAACCAGACTTTGAACTTATAGCATTTGACTTTGTATCCAATCCATCCACACATGGTGCTTTTATGAGACCTGTTAACGAAGGTGTGGAAAAACAAAAACCTGAAACAAAAGTAGAATCTATTATCAATTCAATAATGAGGGGCTAAGATGAAAAAAATAATTGAGGTAAATGGTAAGAAGTATAAAGCTATAAATGAAACTCCACAGATGGCTAAACAAGGACAAGTAGGTCTTTTGTTAAAGTTAGCTAACAAACAATTACAAAATGTATTTTCACTTCATAAACGAGGCAATAACGAAAAAGCTAAACAAGATTTTAATTTGAAAGTTTATAGCACTATGGAATACATAAATAGAGCTTTCGATAATCTCAAAAAGAAAGGGTAAAAATGCCATCGGTTTCCAAGAAACAACAGAAGTTCATGGGAATTGTTCGGTCAATCCAAAAGGGTGAACAACCCGCAAGTAAATTTTCCAAGTCTGCTCAAGACGCTGCTAAGAAAATGAAAAAAAAGGATGTTGAGAAATATGCTAAAACAAAACATAAAAATTTACCATCAAAAGTTCGCCAAGAGATAGAAGAATATGTTGATAGTATAGTAGATGGTATAGAACAGGAATTGATGACTAAAGAAGGATTTGCCAGTGATGCTCAAAGACGAGCTGCTTTTGCAAGTGGATATAAAGCTAAAGGTAAAAAGAAAAAGAAAGAAGGTGTAAAAGAGGGTAAGTTTACCAAAATCATGAAGGCTGTTCGTAAAGGACCCAAAGCAGGACCTTGGACTTTTATCATAAGTAAAAATAATAAAATAAAGAAACAAGTATCTGTAAAAAACATAAAAGAAATTCCAGCATATTACGAAGATTTAAAGAAAGCATATCCAAACGATAAAATTGGTATAGAAGCTAAAGATGGTAAAATAGTTTATAGAGAATCTGTAAATGAAGGAACCTGTGGATACGGTATAGATGGAAAGATTGGTGAAGAACCAGCAGGTCCTAACTTGATGAAAAAGATTAAAAAAATATCCAAAGATAAAGAAAATAAAAAGTTGCTAAAATCAAGAGTAAAAGAAGATGTTGAGATGTCCAAAGGTGTGAAAAAATTAATGAAGATTGCTGATAAGGGATTTGACAAGGTGGGTGGAGTGACCGTGGATGGTATGTCTGCTAATCTATTTAAACAGATTTACAACAAAGCAAATGATGACATCAAACAAAAATTAAATACAAAGAATGAAAAACAATTGGTAAGAATTCTCGGTGGAATGTGGAATAAATTTGGAAAGAATGTTAAGATAGGGAGTAGTTTATAATGGCTGAAATTAAATCAACTCAAGATAACGACTATCACATACAAGATCAAAAACACTCAATTAATCAACAATTAATTGATATTATAAAATTTAGACAAAACAAAAAATGGATGATAAGTATTGCAGTTGTATTTATATTTTCTGCTATATTAGCACTTATGATTTGGTTTATGAGTAGTGGTGTTGATGTCATGGGTGGTTGGAAGGAGATTCTACTATTAATGTTAGGTGGATTTGTAGGTTCGTTTGCCAAGGTCATTGACTTTTGGTTCAACAACGCTGAAGATGATGTTAAACTTTTAGAGCACGCGGATGATTAAGGAGTAAGGTTATGAGTTTTT
>VTLG01010123.1_pt1 | contig 12448 bp, 19 predicted proteins | sample 4694571 | NCBI WGS metagenome assembly VTLG01 (sample SAMN12604809, study PRJNA352737) | marine metagenome | biome: ENVO:00000447; feature: ENVO:00000209|ENVO:00000569|ENVO:01000036; material: ENVO:00002151; isolation source: viral sequences binned using virsorter ... | reverse complement strand
TGAACCTTTTTTAAGTGGAAATACTGATGTGTCTGCGGAAGTTCCTGAATTTGAAGCACCACTTCCAACATTAGCATTGTGATTTACCTCTAATGGTAATTGACTAACCAATCCAGTTTTATCATCTGCATTAAATTCATCGTAGGTCTTTTCCATTACTGATAATACTTGTGCTTGGGTGAGTTCAACACTCCAAAATCCAAATTGACACATATTCCCATCAAATGGCTCTCCACCATCAGCAAATACTCCTAATCTTAACTGGTTGGCTGTATCTTCTATATTTGCAAATCCACTACCTGTATTATTAGCAGAATGTGTTTGAAGCACTCCATCTATATATATTTTACATCCAGTTGCAGCAGTTCCTCCATCGTGAGTACAAGCAACGTGATACCATTGGTTTGTTGCAAATACTGTTCCTGTTTTTGTTCCTATTGATGCACTTTCACTATGATCCAAAATGACAAATTCACATATTCCGTCATCATTTATTATGTAAAATTCTCCACTATTATCAAGATCAGCATAATCTGCGTGTTTAGTTACCAAAGCAGTATCACCTGTTATAGAATCAAACTTCACCCAAAAAGCCATTGAAAAACCATCTGTATCTGAATAAGAAGAACTATCTGATAAATACACATAATCACCTGAATCAAAGACCATGCTACCGCCACCTATTCCATCTGCTTGAACTGTTGGTGCATTGTCGATTGCTCTTGGGATTACTGGAGTATTATCACCATATTTATCTGCGTTTAACGTAGAACCTGAATTAGTGCCATTATTAGTTCCAGTAGAATCTGTGTAATCAACATCTAACGCCCACCAACTAACAAGATTAGATGTCAATCTTCCTGATAATTCATCGTATGTTTTATACATTACATTTTGGACTTCAGTAGCAGTTAATACTCTGCTCCAATATCCTACATTTTTAATATTTCCATCAAAATATCTACCACTTTGACAAACTCCAATTTTAAAATCTTGTCCTCCATCATCGCAATCAGATATAGCATTTGCAGTACTGCTTGTAACATCAACCCCATCTACATAAATCTTTCTTCCTGCGGTAGCACCTGCAGGGCGTACAATCGCAACATGATGCCATTGATTTATATTAAAGGCATTATGTGCTGTAGATGTAGCATCTCTTGTCGTAGAACTATCTTCATTCATATCGAAAAATACAGCCTCATTTGCAGTTATGGATAACGCCCACCCTACATCTCCTGAAGCACTTGATTGACTTGCTCCTTTGGATACAATGGTTTGAGATTCCGCTCCATTAGTAGCATAAAACCAAGCACAAACAGAAAAAGCAGATGAGCCTGTATCTAAAGACGAATCTGACCCACAATCTACATAATCATTTGTTGTGAAATATGTAGAACCTGATCCTACGAATTTAACTTCGGAATGATTTGCCCCACGATAGGGCATGTAGAGTTTTAAGCCATCACGAACATACGCTAACCCTCTGCGATATGCTGATTTGATTAAGTTAGCACCTATCCCTAACATTCTAACCTACATAAGCAATGATTTTGCCTGAAACAAGATTGATGGTTGTCCATCTTCCATATATGGTTAATCCTTGTGGAAATGTTTGACCATCTACCTCTGAACCTGCATTTGCATCTATTATTGTTGATGTCCCATTATCAGCAGGATATAATTGTGCTGTTTCTGCTGTCAATGTTCCAAATACTGTGTCTTCAATGAATGTTATTGCTACAAATACCCCATTAAGACATACTGCATCCTGATCTGTTGTTGCTTGATCTATGAATATTGAACCTGCTTGACCAAGTGCTAAATTCTCTGCCTCTATTACTGCATATTTTCTGATTGACATTGATTTTCTTCCTCTCTAAAGTTAATGTTAGAACTATGAACGAGCCTTGAAGATTTAACTACTTTTTGGCTTTTTTAGTTATTTTTTTAGTTACTTTTTTAATTGCTTTTCCATCCTTATCACATTCTTCAAATCTATCCAATAATGAATTTATATCGTGATTACTCTGAAATTTAATTATAACCCCATTTGGTTTTTTAAAATATCTATCTGACATTATATCTCCTAATTTATATGAGGGCGAAGCCTCGAAACCCCACCCTCATATTTATTATTTATTATGAAACATCTGAAAGAATATATACACCAAAACCATCGTGGATTTCAATTTCTCCCCAAAATCCTGTGGCTACATATTCAGTAGTTCTAAATGAAGCATTACGTTCTGTTTCTATTCTAATTAATCCATTCGGACCAACTGCACAACCTACTGCACCTTTAGAGAAAGCAAAACCTGCAGCATCACCGCCTGATCCTACATCTTCATTTATTTGGTCAGACCAATAAACATCAAAACCTGCTATTGTGCCAACCAATCCATTTGCCATTGTTTCTTCACCTTTTTGACCCATTAACGACATTGGCTTTGAATTAGAACCAGTAACTGCAGCATCTTGCAACAATCCTGATAAACCTTTTGCACCCCACACCTGCTTTGGAGATAATACAAGATTATATGGGAATGGAGCACCTGCAGCCCTTAATTGCCTCATTGAGCCAAATAGGTGAGATAATGCCAATGCAGTTCCTGCACCACATTCAGTTTGCGAAAACCCAGTTCCAAGTGCAGTTAAATCTGCATCAAGTTTTGCAGCAACAGCATTACCAAGAACCTGACCAACATTTCCTGTATAATCTTCTGCACTTCCCATAGCAGCCAAATCAGACACATCCGTTCTAATCACGTGTTCTGATACAGTTGCCTGTTTAGCAGCAGTATCTATTGATGTCATTGTTGTTAAATCTGCTCCATCAGTTGCAGCAGTAACATCACTTGAACCTATTTTTGTGTAATCAACGAATTGAACTGTAATTGCACCTTTTACTGCTTGTTTTGAAGTTACCAAAGGTAACATTACATTTGATTTATTAAATGCGACAACAGCATCGCCTACTATTAAACCTAAACCACCTTTTACTCTTCCTGCACCAGTATCACTTACAGCATCAGCCATCGTAATACCTCCTGAATTTTATCCTTCCTCAACTGCTCACAAAAGCCTTCGGTTAGGATTTGTTAAATGTTTTTATTCAATGTTCCTTTGCCAAATCCTGAAAAGTATCCAATGGAATTAGATTTTATGGCTTTTCCTTCTGATACATTTGTTACTCTTGTTTCCATCTCATCTATATATTCGTCAAATGTCATTTTGCCATTCTTATATTTAACATCAACATCCCCATCCTTGCGAGGTTTTAATTCCATATCATTATTAGAATCAAAATCCCTGCCAAATAATTGTGAATGTTTAGTCGTTGTATGCAATCTTTATTCCTGTTCCAAAAGAATTTTGTTTTTCCCTTTCATAAGAACTTGGGTCTTTTTCAGCCCATTCAGCATGAGAACCATATCCGCCAAATTCACCTTTAGCAGTATTTCCTGCTCTTGATGAATCGGTTTTATTTGCATTTACATTAATTTGTTCTTCTTGGACAAACTTTTGCAAATTAACAATACTCATTCCATCAGTAATATATCTTCTTTCTTCAGGGATTTGATTTACAAGCCCTTCTCTAAAAGAATTTAAATCACTTTGCATAGCCTTATTCTGTTCTGCAAGTTTTTTAGCCTGTGCATCAGTTTCATTGTATAAAGTTTCAAATTCAGAGTTTTTCTTTAAAGCCTCTTGCCTCTGTTCTTCCTGTGCTGCCTTTACTTCGTCAAGTTGTGCTTTTAAACTCTCGTTTTCTGACTTGTACTGATTCTTTTGACCATTAACTTCTTGAAACCTTGTATAAGGCACATCATTTCTTTCTTCAACTTGTGTGTTGGGATTTGTTACGCTGTTTTCTTCAGCCTTTGGAGTATTGTCTTGTGCTTCAGCCATTTTATTTCCTCTTTTGTGAGTTTAATTTCATGAACAAATATAATGATTAAGTATTAAATAATGATATTAATTTTTTTTCTTTTATATTTTCTTCTCAATTTTTTAAATGCACCCTTGACAGTATCATCCATTTCTTTCATTAAAAATTCTTCACATTGTTTAGGTAAAGGCTTCCCCTCCTTATAAAGCACCCTCCCCTTTTTTGCAAGATTTTTAACCTGTCCTTTGTGTGTTATTGCACCAAACCCAAAACCTGAATTATATGATTTAAATGATTTAAATGCTCTCAACAGATCAGATGTTAATACTGGTGCATTAGAATCTTTAAATTTTGTTGCCTGTCTTTTTAATTTGCCTGTCCTCTTTGCTAATTCATATTTATTGCTATATCGAGGATAATCTGATCCATCTATGTCTGTTGCTTTTTTGCCTCCACCTTCAGGATCAAATATGTGCCTCCTATAACAAGCAACAACATCAATCCCTGTTTTTCTCCAAAATTTAGCATCAAGCATTTAATATCTCCTCTGCTTCTTCCTGCTCATAGAATTGACCTTTTACATCTCTTGACATCGGCTCCCATCCGTGTCTGCAATTTATACCACCACCCTCTGTTAATGAGAATGACCATCCCATAGATGATATTTCTGACATTGTTAAAGCCCCTGCCTGTATTGCACTCAAGCAAAATGATCTTGTTTTTTCATCTGCAGGACCGATATAAATATACTTTGTATTATCAGGTGCTTCATCCATCATCATTCTTGTAACTGCTCTTGAATAGTTATTCATTCCATCAGTTACTATTCTTTTCATTCCAACGCCTGCACCATATCCCTTTTTGCCTATTGTTTCCAATATATCATCAGCAGTTTTATTATTCATTATTCCTGCAATAACCTCTTGTTTGACAACATTAGACATAGCAGTAATTTCACCTGCAAGATATTGTTCAGATTGTGTTAATAATGCCTGTAATGTTTCTTCAGTTATCATTGCAAATTGTTCTTTTGTTAATAATGTTCCAATATTACCTGCTGTATATCCGCTAATGATTGAAGATGTTTTTGCCATCATGACTTTATTTATATCAAGATCATTTATAATTGCAAGAGCCTCCGCATTACTTTTGCCCTTAACAAGTTCCTGTAATGCTAATATAACTTCTTTTTGAGCAATTTGAAATTTAGCAGATAATTGTTCTACTACTTTTTTAATCTGATCTTGGTCAGCCATCTATACAGGCGTTGTAAGTGCAGCCAGTAGCGGAGAAGTTCCTTCCCTTTCCTCCTCCACTTGTGACCTGTCTGCTAAATAATCAAGTGCATCTTGTCTTTCAGGATATTTGTCAGGGTCTTGTTCCATGAGTATATCCGCTTTGTCAATAAGCCCATGTGACAATTCCCAATCCCATTTTTCTCGTTGCTCTTGATCGGAGAGTATTTCCGTTGATTCTTCATAATCCACATTAAGTAAATCACCTGTATCTCTACCAAGTTCAATCATCAATATTCTACTTTCCACCTCAAATAATTTGTTTTCTATTGTTCGCCAATTAGTCACATCTGCTCTACGAGAATCCATGAGTTCTTGATTCCGTAAGCGTAATGCCACACCACTTTCTGCACTTGTTCCATCTACAAATGAAATGGACAAATGATAGTTTTGTGCCAACATCTTATAAGAACCCTCAATGCTTTCCGTTAATGCAGGTACGCTGTTAGGTGGTGCTACCATGTTAAGTGTTCCATCGTGTCCAAGAAATGACCATTTATCTTGACCAATCTCTAACTTTTCTTTCTCTATTGTGCTTCCTGTCACATAACCAAAGCCAAAGGACTGGAACATTATGTTAGCGTTTTTGTTATATTCAGCCACATTTACTGCTTCATTGGTAGCGACAAGATCAGGAGATGCATCAGTATCGAAATAAGAAGATTCAGGTTTTCCGTTGCGGTAACACTCTATGAAAGGCAGAATTCCATAGGGGTTAATCATCTCCTGATTCTCATCTGAAATAATCTTCTTGCCTGTGCCTTTTTCATAAATGAAATGGTTTGCTTCATCCCAATAAGCCCACAATTCAGGTGTTGTATCAAGCACAGATGACCTAACCTGTAATGGATATGTTATTGCTGATGGATTTAATGGGTCATCATCAAAGAACATTGCCTCCCAATCCCTGATGATGTCATATTCTAATTTATCCCTACGCCACGTAGGTTTGATTAATACAAACTCCAATAGATTGCATAATGTTTCTGCTCTTTGCATCTTATGGTCTTTCAAGTGCATAAAATCAGGTATCTGCTCATTTGAATATTCTCTAATGGGTGGCTTCATGTATACCATGCTAATTCTATCAATGATTCTTTTTGTGATGTTTATGTTAGGGCAGGGTATTTGGCTATTCAAACTATTTGAAAAATAACCCTTTGTGTAGGCTTCCGTTCTGCCTTTGTAGTAGTTATACGCCTTATCTCTTTGCTCTAACCAACGCTTTTTTTCTTTGTCCTGCCAGTCAATTTTAGAATGTTCGACTGATAACTGTGCTGTGGATGGTATCATCTTTGTATGCTCCCCATTATCGGTTTTATTATTGGATATTCAAAATCGATGGCGTAGCGAAGTCCATCCGTGAAGTGAGTACGCTGTTTGTCGCTTTTATCAATCTCACGAGTTCCCTCTTTATTGACTGTTTGCTCCAAATCTGCAATTAACCCCTTGCATCGTGGGTCTATTATTAAATTATCTTCACATATCTTATTTACTGCATTGACACTATCAATAACTCTTGGTGCTTTTGGTTTAACCATTACCTTGAAACCACCCTGCCTTAACAGGTCGTGGTCTGTATGTAATGCCGATGTATGTCTTTGATTTGCAGGATCAGGATATGCAATGAATTGTTTGTTTGGGTATTTGGATTTAATCTCCAATACCATTCTTTCTGTTAATGTTTCTGCCCCTCCTCCGTGATGTAGTTCAATTTCGTCGAACACTCGCACTTCAGGTTTGTGGTGTTTGTGTATCTGAAATAAGGAACACGCCATAGGGCTGACATTGAAGTCGATTGCACATCTAATCGGTAGGGTAGGGTTATAGGTATTCTCTTTGACATTATTGCTCCTTGTAAATTGATAATATGTTTGTCCTTGTTGTAAATTAACGAACTCACCATTCAGATAAGCCCTCAACAATGTTTCATCGTAGTTTTCTTTTAGGCTTTCAATAAATTCTTCAGGGAGCATTGTGTTATCTTCTGTTTTTCCTCTGATTAACTTATAGCCAGTTTTTGGGTCATCTCCCCAGTATTTATATACAAACTTAAAGCCTTCAGGTGTTCCACTTCCAAATGCAGTAAGCGTGTTGCCATCCCTTAATCTTGACAATAACATCTTCCACGCCCTATCATCTCGCAACTGGTCTGCCTCGTCAATTCCACCTGCTGCTAAATTAAGACCTGCCCATCGCATATACGATTCACAACTCCTCATGATAACATCGCACCACCCTTGCTTCCAATACACCCTGTATTTTGTTGCTGATGCCATATACTCATAATCGAATCCTGCTTGTCTTAATACCAATTCAAATGTTGGTTGCAATACATCTCTAATCATTGGATATGTTGGCTCTGCAAGTAGTATGGTTTTCCCTGCATTTTTAGCACATTGATTCAATGCAAACACACAAAAGCCATAGGTCTTTCCTGAACCATAACCACCCAGTAAAAATGGATATTTGTCATCTGACATTACAAAATCTAACTGGTGTTGAAACAATTTAAAGGAGTTCAATGTTAAACCCTTCAGGCAATTCTGTTGTTGTTATTTCTTGCTTGTCTGTCATTCCAAGATATTGTTTACTTAACCATATCTGCATTGCCACATTACCTCTTTCTGCTGATTTCCATAGCAGTTGTCTTAATCTTATTTTTCCCTTGTCTTTCCCTTTTGCGACATTTGTGGAATAACTTTTACTAATTAAATCCTTACTGCATCCAAAAAAAGATGCAATTTCTGTATTACTACACCCAAAGGATGCCAATTTTTCTACTTGTTTCGTGTCTATGTTATACTTTTTCGGTCTTGCCATAAGCCTCTTTTAAAATTGCTTCACCTGTTTTAGGATGAACCATATTATTTAATATTTTTTTTGCATTGTAATCACTTTTAAATTTATAACCATTCAAATCATAACCCCATTTTTTATTATCAAACACATTTTCATCAAATAATTCAATTTCTTTTTGTGTTTCTTTATCATCATAGTTTATATTAAAATTACTCCAATAATAATGTCTTCCTATTTTTATGGGTTCTATCAATGGCTCATACCAAGTAATCACATTTTCAATCACCCAGTTCCCTTTAAAATATCCTTTTAAAAAAATTATTTCTTGCCATAATTTCATATCAGGATAAATTGGCGATTTTCCTCCCATCATATTTTTTCTCATTTTTGAATGTGTCGGACAAGGTGGAGATGACCATATAAAATCATATTCTTCAAAATGTTCCTCTAAATATTTGTGTGCATCTCCTATTATTAAATTATCATTTGGAAAATAATCCTTATATACCTCTGCAATTTCAGGGTTATATTCAACTGATGTTATATCTAAATCTCCCCATAATTTTCTATTACCTCCAATTCCTGCATACAAATTTAATATTTTTATATTTCCTATGTCTTTATCAATGTTTAATGGTATTATTTCATCTATTTCGTCATCTTCAAATAATTTTAATTCCTTATCATCAAAACCCCAATCAATAAGTTCATCCATATCAAAGAAGTTAGCAAGATTATCATAATCCCACTCCCCTGTATTTTTATTCAGCCTTACATTTAATTCTCTTTCCTTCTCATAGGTTAAATCAATTTCCAATACTGGAACTTTCTTTATTTTTAAATCCTTTGCAACCTTAACCCTCTGATGCCCACCTACTATGATGTTTTTTCTTTCCTTGTTCTTATTTACAATAATCGGATCTACAAGTCCGAATCTTGTAATGGAATCTTTCAGGTGCTTATATTGGTCTTGGGTTAATTGGCGTGGGTTATATTCTGCGAAAATAAGAGATTCAATATCTCTCTGAATTATTTTATGATCCATATTTTCCTATAATTTTGGAAGTTAATTTATAATAATAACTTGCAATTATGAAAGAAATGTATTATGCAATTTCCTGAATAACTACCTCTGTTCTTGGATTTGTCGAATACATTTTCTCTGCCTGAAGCATACAAATTTGTGAATCATCTATTATCATCTGTGGCTGAATTATGTCTGCTATCAATTTTACAAGGTTATCAAGATCAGGTTTGAAACTGTGGTAAACCATGTCCTTATAGGCATCTTTTAACAAATGCGAGTATTTGCCTGTTCTAAAGTGGCTTTTTGGTCTTTTGAGGTAGAATACCACTTTTAGATAAATATCCCCTGCAAAGGGCTGTTTTGGCTTGTATTTGGCAATTTGTAGCCATATCTGTTTCTTATCCTTTGAAGATGGGTCATAATATCCACCCCTTGCTGATGGTCTATGCCTTTTGAGTGCTACTGGTTGTCCTGTTATAGTGAAACTAATCAACTATTTTAACATAGCAGGGATTATAACTGCTATCTCCACAATCGCTACTACTTGCTTCAAGTGGTGTAAATGTGCAAGACACCATGAATATGGTAACAAGTGCAGTAAAATAACCCATTGCAAAATATAAATACTTCATTTCTTCTCCTTTAATTTATAATCATAGGTCTTAATTGATCTATTGTATAAAATTCATTAGTAGGTACATGAGCCATTAATTCTAAATCTGCACTATCTCTTACTCCCCTTGTCCAGCCACCCCACTTTATTGGATAATGCTTAAAACTTTCTTTTGTTATTTTTGCAAATAATATTTCTTTTGAAAATCTTGCCATTAAAAAAAATGGTGCATTAGTAATTTCTGACCACTCTATGCCCTTTTTAATTTTATTTAACGATATAAAATAATATGGAAGCGTATTGACATTAAAATCGTATTTAGGATATTTGATTTCCATCAAACCGACAATTCTTTCATTTTTCAAAATTGCCCTATCAAGAATGTAGGATATTCCTAAATTTTCAGAAACCATAAAATCATCACCAATCATTTTCTGAACATAATCAGCAATTCTCTGCTCATTTTTTTTATCATTTTCATTTTCATACATGGGTCTTGCCATTTTCTCTCCCTTAATTTAAGAGCAGGTCACTTGAACGATATAGCGGATCGTCATGTTCAAGGTTAATAAACGAAGCAACCTGCTCAATTCTTAATTTTTTTTAAATTCAAGACCAACTATTTTTAGCCTATCTTGCATCTCTGTTAAAGTTTTCCTTCCACAATTTCTCAATAGTACGAATTCTGATTCAGTATAAGATATTAAATCTCTATATGTGTAAATACCTGCACTTTTTAAAACATTCCTTGTTCTTATGGTAAATCCATAGGGTATATAATCAAGTGGACAATCAAGATCAATATCCATATCCTTGACCCTTTCCCTTGCAATATCTGATACCATCTTATCTGCTGTAGAATAGGCACTTTTAGGATTTTTGATAGAATCTTCGACCATTTTAGTCATAATATTTTCATCATTTATATATATTTTTATTTCCATTTATTTTTTCCCTTTTTTATACTTTCTACGATAATAAGCAATACAATTCCTACAGATAAAATAATGACCTTGAAAATGTTTAACAATATGCTCTTGGATAAATTCATCTCCGCAATCATCGCATTTTTTAGTGTTTGTGATAGTTTCATTTTCCATTTAATACTGGTTTGTTTGGTAATAATTTTGAATTACAACACTTTGAATCTCCACCTAATTCTTCCTGCCTGTATGATGCAGATACACCACATTTATCACAATATGCCATCGGAAATCCACAACTATCAATTCTGTAATCCTCCTTTTTTATAACATTAACCATCTCATCTTCCCATCCCTGATTGTTCAAATATGTATATGGATGCTTCCGCCATTGTTTATCAGGTGTAGATGCCACATACAATGGCAAATGATCCATTATTGCAGTTCTTTCATCATCTTTAAGTGATAACCATTTATTTTCAATCTTGATTTTATTACCCTTTTTGTAATCATACAAATTCCAAAAATCACTAAATTCTATATTTACTTTACTTTTCTTTACTATACTTTGCTTTACTTTACTTGCTTGGTTTTGCTTGGCTTTTGCTTTAGCATTTGCTTTGCTTTTGCCACCCACTCGACCTGCATCTGCTCTTTTTTGCTTAATCAAATCCAGTTTTTCCATCCGTTTTTTAAGTGATTTTGAATAGAAAAAACCCTCTTCTCTTTCTCCATCATAAGCCCATTCAAATAAATTACATTCGTGTATTATATCTTTCAATATGTTTGATTCTACTCTTAAATCAAATTGTACACTTTCAATATCAGATTTATATAAAATGTAACCTGCTTGTTCTCGCAATATTTCTATGATGCCGAAATAAATGCCATAACCTTCCATTCCATATTTCATCCTGACTTTCATTAATCTTTGGTCATTTCTTGCATTTGAATCGTGACTAAAATAATAGGCATCTTTCATTAAAATAACTCCTTTTGATTATCTGTTATGTAATATTCCTCAATCCCATTTGCAGCCTCTACCAGTTGTTTTGCCCTTGATCTTAATTGCCTCATGGTCTTGTCTGCCTCTGATTTATTCATTGGGAAATAATAACCTTTGCTATCTGAACATATTGGCAAGTTTTCAACTGTCCTTGCCCTGTGGACTATTTCCCTAACTGTAACACCTGCAATATGCAATTTTCTTTCTATTTCTGATGATTTGATTGGGTTGTTTGATGTTCTGCCCTTAATCATCATTATGACGTGTGGATTATAGTGAATGGCTTTACTCATCGTAATATCTCCCATAATACAATTTGCATTGGATGAACGCTAACCCTGCCAAAATCATTAAACCTAAATCCCAATGATACATGGCAAGTGCAAAACTGCAAAAAAATAATACTAATGACAATACACGAGGGATGGCTTTCATGTTGCCATCCCCCAGTATTTGCTACAATATCCGACTATTGCAGCCATTAATAACACCTCATTGCCTCTATCATTTGGCACACCAATTAACCAAATAATATCTCCTGAAGATGTCATTAAAATGGTAACTCCGAATCTGCTGTTTCTACCGCCTCTTCATAGTTTTCATCTTCTACCAATCTATGAGGAGGAGTTTCTAATTGAACACCTGCATCTGATGGTTCACATTTCCAACTGGCAAAATCACAATTTTTATCCTTGCATTTAAAAGCAGGATGATTTTTTTCATTGGTAATTTTCTTACCATCAATGTCATCGATTCTATTATCCCAAACACCACCTTCACACTTTGGACATACAAAATCATTATCCTGTGATTGCACTTGTGGTTTTGAATTTCCTTGTTGATGAACTGCATTGGACACCTCATCTGCACTTGCAAACGATTCATCTGCA